>RCND010002068.1_pt1 | contig 11245 bp, 12 predicted proteins | sample 2041351 | NCBI WGS metagenome assembly RCND01 (sample SAMN09708230, study PRJNA481090) | Marine sediment metagenome, whole genome shotgun sequencing project. | biome: marine sediment; feature: ocean; material: sediment; isolation source: Sewage treatment plant 12B marine sediment (STP12B) ...
TCTGATAAAATTATTAATTCATCAAATATACCAGAAGAGCTTGTAAGAGAGGCTACTTTTATGAGAGCAAAGGCAAATTTTAGCCTGAATAAAAATGAAGAGGCATTCGCTGATTTTCGAATGCTTGCAGTTGAGGTTACCAGTGTTGAAGGAGCAGAATCCAAATACAGGGTTGCTGAGCTATTAAATAAGAAAAACTTACCGGAACAAGCAGAAAAGGTGATCACTGAATTTATAGATCAGAATTCACCACATCAATATTGGATGGCAAGGATATTCTTGCTCCTTGCAGATATTAGTATTAAGAAAGGCGATGTATTGCAGGCAAGGGCCACTCTTCAGAGTCTTAGAGACTTTTACTCAATTGATGATGACGGGATACTTGATGAAGTGAAATCTAAACTGGAATCGCTTAATGAAAGTGAGTGATCATTGATTTGAAACGACAGAAATGAAAATTACTCCCAGTATTATATTAATAAAAAGAATAAGAAATTTATTTGACATGATAAAAAGAAACCTATTGTTCCCGGCCTTCATGTTTTTCTGTTTACTACCCGTGAATGCTCAGGTTGAAAAACAGGAACCAGGGCTTAAGAGAGAGGTTACATTGTATAATCCATATAAACCTTCGCTGCCAGAGGCTAAAAAGAGAAGCTTTTTACCTGATATGAGAGATACCATTAAGATTCAGCCGGATTTCCATTATGATATTAAGACCGAGGCTTTTAAACCTGAGTATAATATAAGTCCAATAAAGGCAGCTTCTTTATTATCTGATCCATTACCAAAGCTTTATAAAAGTTTTATCAATATTGGAATAGGTAATTACTTTACACCCCTGGCAGAAATAAGTATAACAAATGAACGATCAAAAAAAGGAACGTTCGGGTTTTATGGACGGCACTACTCAACAAATGGCAAGATAGAGTTGCAGAATAACGAAAAGGTTTTTGCCGGTTATATGGATAACGATGTTTCTTTGTTTGGCCGGAAATTCTTTAAAAAAAATGTTTTTGAAAGTTCTGTAGATTTCAGCCAAAAGACCAGATATGCTTATGGATATGATACAAGTATTGTAGATTATTCTCCTGAAAATAAAGATATAAGGTTTACTTACAATAGCTTAGGAGCAAGAGCTTCGCTGGCTTCATTAAAATTGGATTCAACGGAACTGAGATATGATTTTGATATTAATTATGACTTCTTTTATAATGCAAGAAATTTGTACCAACATAGTGTTGGTGTAGATGGAGTAATGGCAAAAACATTTAAAGACTTCTATGTAGGGTCTGATATAAATTTTGATTTTTATAGTCTTTCTGACTCTGTAATGGCAGATCCAAAGTATATCTACTCAATTAGCCCGTTTATTAAAAAGAGCTCGGATCAATGGAGTTTTAAACTTGGTTTTCAGGCATTAGTGGAAAAAAACATGACTGTTTCGCCTGTGTTTCATCTGTATCCTGATATTGATTTTGAATTTAGTGTTATACCTTCGTATGCTAGGTTTTTTATTGGATTAGGAGGCAAGCTGGAGAAAAATGTGCCGTCTAAGATTATTTTAGAAAATCCTTTCATGGTTATGGACGGAAGTTTGTTCAAATTGCCTAATACTGATCATGAACTAATTTTTTCTTCCGGATTCAAAGGTAATACCGGATTAGGTGGTAATTACGTCGTTTCTGCTTCATATTCAATGATCAGCGATATGATCTCCTATTCGAACATTTCCTATCCTGCAAATACAAAAGGAAACTATTTTATCCCTGTTGTTGATGATGTTGAGATTTTAAATGTTCATGCAGAAATGAATGGGGTGATTAATGATAAACTCTCATTTAGTGGTTTGGCAAATTATTACAACTATTCCCTGGCTGTTATCGATTTCCCATGGAATAAATCTGAATGGGATGGGCAATTCGGATTAAAATATAATCTGAGAAACAAGATTATTGCAGGTATGGATATTTCGGGACAAGGAAAGAGAAGACAGCCTGTTACCGGTGATCCCTCATTTTTTATTGCTCCTGCACATTTGAATATGAATTTAAATGTTGAATACAGAATTCATTTAAATGAACAAATATCCTTTAATCTCTTTGGCGATTTCCCTGGCTCTCTTCCTGACCTGTGCGACTAGCTTTCCACTGTTATCTTCCCCCGGACCCATGGTAGCATGTGTCATGATTCCAGACCGGGTTTCTGAAACAAACCAGGAGTTATTGGTGCTTTTCTCAGAACGGATCGCTTTAGAGGGACAGATCCTTTCACACAGCCGGCATCCTTCACACTTGAAGGGATCAATTACATAGGCTCCATTGCCATTGGAAGAAATGGCATCGAACCTGCAGTATTCTTCACAGAGGCCGCAATTTGTACATTCATTTGGATTGATGGTAGCTACCCAGGATCCTTCAAAAATATGGGATTCCTTAATCTGTGGGTGCAGGATCAGATGCAGATCAGCTGCATCTACATCTCCGTCGCATAAAACCAGGTTTTTACCTGATGTTGCCAGTGCAGCTGTAACCGTGGTTTTACCTGTTCCACCTTTGCCGCTGATAACTGTAATCTCTTTCATTGAATGAGTCCTTTCATGGAAAGATTAGCTACTATTTTCCGGAAGGCCTGATCAATTTCATCCGGGACATTCCTGAAAATATCTGCCCTTGCATACTGGGAAGCATAGGCTTTGCTGAAGGGGATTTCACTAATGATCTCTATATTTTCCTTTTCCAGGTATTGAAATAAATCCTGGTTTCCTAAATCGGCTTTATTAATAACTACACCAAAAGGTTTGTCCATTTCACGAACCAGCGCAATCATCAATTTTAAATCGTACATACCAAAGGGTGTAGGCTCTGTTACCAAAATGACGAAATCTGCATCGGAAACCGTTTCTACTACAGGGCAACTGGTTCCCGGAGGTGCATCGAGGATTATAATCTTTTCATCTGCAGGGATGTCTCTTTTCAGCGATCGGATCACCATGGTTTGCATGGCCGAACCGATCTTCAGTCTTCCTTCAAGGATCTCTGTCCCTTCTTTTTCAGTAAACTTTTTAATGGTTCCAATAGGCTCATCCTTTACCCATATGGCATCATCCTGGCACGCCACCATGCATGCTCCACATGAATGACAAAGACTGGAATTAACCTCTGCGAAGCCTGCTGGTGGTATGACCACAATGGCATTGAACTCACAATACTCTGAGCATTTCCTGCAAAAAGTGCAGCGAGATGTATCTATTCGCGGAATCTCCTGCAAAACGGTATTTTCACTGGCCAATTGTGCTTCCGGGAAGAACAACATGTCATTGGGTTCTTCCACATCACAATCCACTAGAAGGGTCTTGTTTTGTTGCTCCCTGTTCAGTAGTTGAAAAAGATTTACGGCAACGGTTGTTTTGCCCGTTCCCCCTTTTCCACTGGCAACGGCGATCTTAATTGACATTGTTCAGGATCTAATGATCGCAGTAATTTGCTGAAAAACTCAGGCTTTCATTCAGAAAACCTTTCACTACCTCTTCCGGAGAGATGGCTGGTGCCCCGACAAATACATTGATTCCTCTTTCATTAAAAAGATCGATGGCACGTTGTCCCATACCTCCTGCGATAATATCAGTGGCACCCCGTTCGGCTAGCCATGGAGGCAAGAGTCCAGGTTGGTGGGGTGGAGCATCCAGATAAGAAATTCCTTTGATCTCTTTCTCTTCAACTTCAACCAGGGCAAACTGCTTGCAGTGGCCAAAATGTCCATCCAGTTTTCCGTCGCTTGTAGGTACGGCAATTTTTTTTGTCATCTTAGTCTATAGTTTGTCATTTGTATTTACCCGGGCCTCTAATTCTGCCCGGCGTTTCTGCCCGGACCTCTTCCGGCCCCTCTTCCTGATCCGCGTTTTGCAGCTTTGCCTGCAGCTCTGCCGACACCTCTGCCCATTCCTCTGCCCAGACCTCTGCCCATAAGGGGTTCCTGTCCGGATGCATTGTTTTCTCCATTACTGCATTTACCCATCTGCCTGCCGCTTCGGGATCCTTCTCCCTCTGGTCCGGTTCTGTCTAATCCTGGCATAAGTTTGTATTTTTTAGTTCTGTACTACAAGTCTGTTACTTGATACTGTCAACAATATCTGCAAGGGATTTGGAATCATCCGAAAGGAGTACCATCTGGATGTTAAATTTCTCCAGTAACTCTTTTGCTTTGGGTCCAAAATCGCCCGATATTACCCTGGTAGCTCCCAGTTCAACAACTTTTTCAACAACCCTGGTTCCGGCTCCATGAGAAGCATCTTTGTACTCATTTTCATAGAAACTTGTGTTTCCGCTTTCATCATCCAGGACGCAGAACCATCCTGCACGACCAAATCGCAAATCAAAACCAGCATCCAGGTTGTCACCTGTAGAGGATATAATTGTTTTCATACTTATTCTTTAATTGAGTGAATATCTTCAGTTTTACATAATGGGCATTGATGTTCCGTATTTTTGTCAGAGATATTGAAGCGGGTGTCACAGGCATCGCACTTGAACCACGAATTGTCGAGGCTGGCATCTCCGAATACTGATCTTATTTCACGGGTCTCAACAAGGGCCTTGGCAATTTTCCGTCTGGCACTTTCATAAACACGTGCAAACGTGGCCCGGGAAACTCCCATTATTTTGGAGGCCTCTAACTGGTTCATTAGATCGTAATCTGCAAGCTTAATTGCTTCATATTCCTCGTAAAGCAGGTCTACATGATTCGTCCTGCCTTGTCGGGTCCCATAGGGCTTATAACCCCTGAACCCAGGGGGAGCCACTACTTTTCTCATTCTTTTTCGTCTCGGCATCGTTATAAGTTCTGCTCAAAAATAGTGAGAATATTCTCATAATAAAAATATCAGGCCATTTCTTTTTAAGAAATAATTCTGGTTTTTGAAAGTTATTTGTTCTATGAGCTTGCTTGAGATGCAATAATTATCAAAATATTTCCTTACATTTGCACCTCGAAAATCGGGGTATAGCGCAGTCCGGTTAGCGCACCTGCTTTGGGAGCAGGGGGTCGGGAGTTCGAATCTCTCTACCCCGACAGAATGGGACTTTCTTCCGCCGTGGCGGAAGGGAGTCTTTTTTTTGCCCCTCAGGCTTTATTTTTTGCTTAGGAATTTATTGAGAGTTAATGCTCGTCCATTCTCTTGAAACCTAATCGTTTTCGATTTTGTTGTTCCATCATCTGGAGTTTTGCCTGTTCCAACATTTTTATATACTCGAATATCACCAGAATTTGGTCATCGTGTTCTGCCAATTTGCGTGCAGTTTTCTCAAGCTTCTGCAATAATCCTTTATGAGAGCCCAATATCTCACGCATTCTGGTGAAAATTCTCACGATTTGGATATTCACTTGGATTGCTCTTTCGCTATTTAGAACACTCGCTAACATAATAACTCCATGTTCCGTAAAAGCCATGGGGACATATCTGGCGCCACCCCAGCTTGAGGTGCCAAATTGGCTCCTCAAGTTATTAAATTCTTCGGGGCTCAGTTCGAACATGAAATCATCAGGAAATCGACTAATATTTCTCTTGACGGCCCTTTTTAACTGTTTGGTTTCTAGATCATACAGATCGGCCAAATCCCGATCCAGCATCACTTTAGTTTCCCGAATCATATAGATCCTATTCATTATCACTTCATCCGGGATCAAGGGTTTATAATCACTCTTAGCCATGTTGAATCCTTTTTATGTTAATGAAGGGATTTATCATTTATCAGTCCCTAGTCCTCAGAGAATCTTTGCATACTGGGTTTTAACTGATCATCTAATCTGCGGATTTACACATGATAAAACTGGTAAGGTCACAATTCTTTGCTGTCAGTCATTATTGCTTTTAATTGGAAAAGTAAGTTTCTTCACCTGGTTTGCCCATTTCAAAAAGCACGCCCCTTGGGCATTCTACTTTTTGAAAAGAGCAAACTTCAGCCTCGATACTTTGACCCGCACGCAGAAAATCAAGCAATCACAGCGAAACTTAAATCTTATGGACCGCATCTCGGATTGTAGTGAAATTACCCGTGTGGAACTATCCCAAATGTGAGTGTAAGGTGACAGAATGTCCAGGGAAGTTATCCAAATGCAGAAAGGTGCAAGCAAAATGAAGCGTGATAGAAGTCTCTATGCAATGCTGATATGTATATGATGAATGTCGATAACAATTTAAGAATAGTAGATAGCCGAATGGAAAGGGTGGGGCTCCACATGAAAGTAGGACGATTCAAAATAGCAGGAGAACCTGACCAAATGTCAAATCACAATATGCTGCTATGAACTGAAAACTGATTACTAAGTGAAGAGCCTAGCACCTTCCTCTGGCACAGGGACTATTGGTAATGAAGAATCCAAAGAATCCTCCAATGCCCAGGCTTTTAAATATGTCTTTGCCTGGCATGCTTTCCATCAATCTTCCTTCGGTGAAGTAGAAGAAGAGGAAAGAGATTGTGGCACCCACCAGGATGGCGGTAAGCGTTGTTTTGAAGCGGGGAGCGTTTACAGTTCGGTTTACCCAGCTTCCCTGGGGTTTGAGGTCAAGTTGTTTGAATTGCATATATACAAATATGTAGATAATAGAATATGTAAAAGTAATCTTTTTTTCCTCTGCGGCCATTTAATATGGACTTTCTTGTACCTTTACAAAGAATTCGGGGTGCCTTAATAGTACGGGCTGAGATCAAACCCTTTACCTGATCTGGGTAATGCCAGCGTAGGGAACAGAGTAATGCTATTCCAGGCCCCCTTTTTATTTGAATTTAGTTGTAGCTAAGAATTCATTCTATGAAAAGGATTTTGCTGTTTTCATTGATATTAGCCACTTCCATGGTGGTTCTGTCACAGAAAACGTATATCAGGGGTATTGTAAAAGATGCAGAAGGCGAGGCACTTATTGGTGCCAATGTGGTGGTGGAAAATACCTTCCTGGGTGTGATTAGCAATGTTGATGGTGAGTTTGAACTTGGTTTGGACGAGAAGAAATCTTATGACATCACTGTCTCCTATATGGGATATGATTCCTATGTTATTCATGCGTCCCCTCCTTTTCATGAGCAGTATGATGTTGTCTTGCAGACATCCATGTTTATAGCCGACGAGGTGGTGGTCAGGGCCACACGTGCCGGAAATAAAACTCCCATGGCCTATGAGAATATGGAGCAGGAAGAGATAGAAGCTCAGAACATGGGACAGGACATGGGCTACCTCCTGAGTTTAACGCCCTCCCTGGTTCAGTCGTCTGAATCGGGAACAGGAATTGGATACACAAACTTTCGCATTCGGGGTGCCGATCCCAGCCGAATCAATATTACAGTGGATGGCATACCCCTGAATGATGCTGAATCGCAGCAGGTATTCTGGGTGAATATGCCCTCCTTTTCAAGCTCATTAAGCAGCATCCAGGTACAGCGGGGAGTGGGAACATCCACCAACGGGGCGGCCGCTTTTGGGGCCACTGTGAATATGCAGACAGCAACACCATCCAGGGAAGCCTATGCAGATATCAGCAGCACTTTTGGCTCCTACAATACCTGGATCAATACAGTGAAGGCGGGAACTGGACTGATCAAGGACCGGCTTAGTTTTGATTTTCGTTATTCAAACCTGAAGTCCGATGGATATGTGGATTATGCCTTTTCAGACAACCAGTCTATGCAGTTTACAGGAAACTACTTTACAAAAAAGGGCAGAATCAAGGCCAATGTGATCCTGGGGGAGCAGCATTCAGGAATCAGCTGGTGGGGCGTGGACGAGGCTACACTTGATATCAACCGGACCTACAATCCGGCCGGTCAGTATGTGACTCCTTCCGGGGAGAACAGGTACTACGAAAACCAGACTGATAACTACTGGCAGAACCACTACCACCTGGTTTACTCCACAAATCTCACTGAGAACCTGCTTCTGAATGCAGCCATATTCTATGTGGACGGTAAGGGTTATTACGAGCAGTTCAAGCAGGATGAGGATGTGGCCGACTATTACCTGCCTGAGATTGTTATCGAGAATGATACAATTACGCGTACAGATCTGGTCCGACAGAAGTGGCTGGATAATGATTTTTATGGAACAGTGTTCTCACTGATCTGGTCAGGGGATCAAATGAAGCTGACAGGTGGTGGTGGTATAAACAGATATGTGGGGGACCATTTCGGAGAGATTATCTGGATGCGCTATGCCGGCGATACGGAAAAGGAGCATGAATGGTACAGGAACGATTCCGAGAAATGGGACGGAAGTCTCTATCTGAAATCCAATTACCAGATCACCAACCGTCTGAATCTCTTTGCTGATGTACAGTACCGCTATGTCAATTATCTGTTGGCCGGTATCGACGACGATGGTTTTATGCGTGAGCTGGATCAGGAACACATCTTCCATTTTTTCAATCCAAAGCTGGGGGCTCAAGTGGAGATCGATGCCACTCAATATGCCTATGCTTCTTTTTCCATCGGAAACAGGGAGCCTACCCGTCAGAATTTTAAAGATGCAACAGGCGATTCCGAATCAACTCCCAGGGCGGAGCAGCTCAGAGATCTTGAAATGGGATATTCCTTCTCCTCTCACTCACTTGCTGCTTCAGTCAACCTCTACTATATGGATTACAACAATCAGTTGGTGCCCACTGGCGAGATAAGCAACGATGGTTATCCGATTATGACCAATGTGGAGAAAAGTTACCGGGCGGGTATTGAACTGAGTATTGGGGTCAAGCCGGTTTCATTTGTGGAGTGGAACGCCAGCCTGACCCTGAGCCGAAACAGGATCAGGGATTTTGAGGAGTCTTATGTGGATTATAGCTCCTCTACATGGGAGGGAACGGCCACCTCCAGAACACTTGGGGATGTGGATATCGCCTATTCTCCCTCTGTGATCTCTTCCAGCGATCTGGCCTTTCACCTGGCAGAGTCCATGGAACTCCATTTCATCAGTCAGTACGTGAGCGAGCAGTACTTTGTCAATACCATGAATGAAAGCATGAAACTGGATGCCTGGTTTGTAAACAGTTTGCGCTTTGATTATTCATTTCCTTTGAAGAAGGTAGGCATCATTGGTCTGCAACTTCAGGTGAACAATCTCTTTAATTCCCTCTATGAGAATAATGCTTATGGAGGGACCTGGTGGCAGGATGGGGAGGAATACTACTGGTCGGCGTACTTCCCACAGGCAACAATTAATTACCTGGCCAAGGTGAGCCTAAGATTCTAATTAAGATCGGGAGAAAGAAAGATGTGGATTGAGATATTCGGGGTAGTCACAGGCATTATCTATGTGATTCTTGAGGTGAAGCAAAACCGCTTGCTCTGGCCCCTGGGCATTATCACATCGACTGCCTATGTCTATATCTTCTTTACGGGACAGTTCTATGCAGACATGGGGCTACAGGTATACTATGTATTGATCTCTATCTATGGCTGGTATTTCTGGAGCAGGGGTGGAGCAAAGGCAGAGAAAGAAAAGCTTCCGGTGGTCCGGATCTCCAGGAAGCAGTTCATTCTACTTTTACTGACCTTTATCGCAAGCTGGGTGGGTATTTACTTTCTGCTTGCCAATTATACAGATTCCACGGTGCCGCTGGGCGACTCCTTTACCACTGCCCTGGCCATAGTGGCTACCTGGATGCTCACCAGGAAGATCATCGAGCAGTGGTTTTTATGGATCATTGCCAATGTTGTCAGCATTGGTCTCTATATTTACAAAGGATTATATCCCACGGTCATTCTCTATGCAGTCTATGCAGGGATGGCTGTTTATGGGTATCTGGAATGGAAAAGATCCATGCTTAAGCAGATTGAAGATGAACAGGGAGGATAATATCGTAGTACTGGCCAACGGACTTTTTCCAAGGGCTACACAGGGACTGGATGTATTGAAGGCAGCTGATCAACGGATCTGCTGTGATGGTGCAGCCGATAAACTCCTTGCTTACGGCCTTACGCCCCATGTGATCATCGGGGATCTGGATTCAGTTTCCAAAAAGATCAGGGAACAATATGCTTCCCTGCTGATTCATTCAGACGATCAGCATAGCAACGATCTGACCAAGGCCGTTCACTATTGCATAGAGAAAGGGTATCCATCGCTTAGCATTCTTGGAGCCACCGGCCTCCGGGAGGATCACACCCTGGGGAATATCTCTCTGATGATTGAGTATTTCCCTCGCATTGAGGTGCGGATCATTTCAGATTTTGGGATGTTCTTCCTGGTTCAGAGTGGCGAAGAAGTGCAGTCCTATGCAGGAGAAAAGATTTCTTTTTTCTCCATTGATAACCGTATTTGTGTTACTTCGAAGGGACTGAAATACCACTTAAGCGAATTGCAATTGTCCAACTGGTATGCAGCAACATTGAATGAAGCAATGGTAGAGAGCTTCAGCCTGCACTATGAATCGGATCTGCCACTGATAGTTTACAGAGCGTGGTGAAAAGGATGAATACAAAGAGCGTTGAACCTGTCCTTGCGATCGTTTCGCTTGTGCTGATAATCATAGCCGGGGTACTGGGTATTAGACGTGAAGCTCATGAGGTGAATGATTTTCTGAGTGAAATTGTTCCGGAAGGCTACCGCGCAGAATCAATAAGCGGGGAGCGTTTCGCACTATATGAATCAGACAATGAGGCTCCGGATTTTTTCCTCATCAATGAATCTGCTTCCTCTTACGGCGGAAAGATGCTTGTTTCGGTCCTGGTGGATACTTCAGGAATCATCCGTGATCTGCAGGTGCTTAAACATAGAGAGACCCCTTCTTTCCTGGAGCTTACTGAGAAGAAGGGATTTAGAAAGTCCATCATCGGGAAAGCCTATAGCGATCTTTTTATGCCAGGAGAGGATGTGGATGTGGTAAGCGGTGCCACCTATACCTGCGGTGCCATTCTGGAGTGTGCACAGGTGGGTTCCAGTAAGATTGCCCGTGATCAGCTTAGCTTTGAAGTTTCCCCGCTGGAGGCCCAGGGCCTGAAGATCGGGGTGCCGGAAATTTCGCTCATCCTGCTTTATATTCTGGCGTTTATTGGCGTGTACAGGAAGAGCAGGTATCAAAAGATCATTCGCTGGATTACCATGCTGGGAGGCCTCCTTATTTTGGGATTCTTGTTCGCCCTGCCACTTACACTTTCAAATATAAATGCATTTCTTCTTGGCTATTTTCCCGATTGGCACACCCATCTCTACTGGTATTTGCTTCTGGGGGGATTTCTGATTTCCATAGTGCTTACCAGAA
>RCND010002069.1_pt1 | contig 11244 bp, 11 predicted proteins | sample 2041351 | NCBI WGS metagenome assembly RCND01 (sample SAMN09708230, study PRJNA481090) | Marine sediment metagenome, whole genome shotgun sequencing project. | biome: marine sediment; feature: ocean; material: sediment; isolation source: Sewage treatment plant 12B marine sediment (STP12B) ...
CGAGTCGAAAGACGGATCCTACACCATGTCCTTCACGGAGCAGGACTTCCAGGAGTTTTTCCGTTCATTTATCAAAGATAAAACCCGCAGCGCCTTATTTGGAGATAGTTGATTCTTGACTCAATATTATTATCTGGCCTCGAGTCTGCCGGAACTCGCCCTGGATGAGGATTTTCGTCATCATCCTTATCCTGTATTCAGGGGTTTTGTGTCCGAAGAACTCAGCCAAACAGACTACGCTGAAATGGGTAAGTGCTTTTTATTGAACGACGTACATAACGTCTCGGCGTTGCTGAAAAAGACAACTCCCGGCGAACCGTTTCTTTTCCGGAATCCTTCGCTGTACGAAATGGAAGATCTTCAGGAAGGGCTTATCGATCCCGATCTGTTACTTCCCTGTCTGGCGGATTTTGTGTGGGATATAAGAGCGGAACGCCGCCTGTACCCCGGTGTCCCGGAAGAAAATGAACTACTGCGGCGTATGATGGAAGCTGTTTGTGACGAAGATGATAAATCGGTATCAGGATTTTCCAGGGACTACCTGATATTCGAAATGCGCCTCAGAAACCTGACGATGGCACTGTCTCGTCGAAGCGATAATCGCCCTTTTATTGAGGAACTTATACCTTTTGACCATTTCTCCGAGAGTCTGGCGGTCAGCCAGGCCGCCGATTTCGGATTGGGCGGCGATCTTGAGGGTATGGCTGTGCTGATAGACAAATTTTTATCAGCGTCACCTCTCGAAATAGAAAAGACCATAACCGCTATTCGGTGGGCATGGCTGGATGAAACAATTGATTATCATCTATTTTCCCGGGAGGCGGTATTCGCAACCGCGGTGAAAATCGCCGACGTGGAGAGGTGGATCACCCTGAGTCCGGAAGAGGGTGGAAAACAACTCGATATTTTGCTGGAACAGCTCCATCAAGACATAAGAAATATGACCCGTGAGGAGAACTCCGAATGACCACAGGTATAGTCACAGGCGTGACAGCCAACCTGATTACCGTAGAGGTTGACGGACCTATCAGCCAAAATGAAATCGCGTACGTCCTGATGGGCGACGAGCGTCTGATGTCCGAAGTGATTCGAATAACCGGAAAAACGGCTTATGTCCAGTGTTTCGAAAGTACCAGAGGGGTCCGCAGCGGACTGCCTGTTGAGTTTGCCGGGGGAATGCTGGAAGTGGAACTCGGCCCCGGGCTTCTGTCCAGGAATTACGACGGGCTCCAGAACGATCTGGACAAGAAAGTCGGCCTTTTCCTTAAACGCGGTGAATACACATCACCGCTGGACGAGGAGAAGCTATACGAATTCTCATCTCTGGCGGAACCGGGTGACATTATATTTCCCGGACACTGGCTTGGTGAGGTAAAAGAGAACTGGGTAAATCATAAGATTATGGCCCCTTTTACTCTCAAGGGAGAATGGAAACTCAAATCCGTTGCAGATGCCGGTGAGTATACTATTCGGGACGTTATCGCGGTAATTACCGGGCCCGACGGCGAAAGCCGGGAACTCACAATGACCCAGAAATGGCCTGTTAAGGTACCGTTGAAAGCCTATCGCGATAAGCCTCGGCCATTTCGAATTATGGAAACAGGGTATCGGATTATTGATACTTTCAATCCGCTGGCGGAAGGCGGCACCGGTTTCATACCCGGTCCCTTCGGAAGTGGTAAAACTGTAGTACAGCACACCGTCAGCAAGAACGCTTCTGCCGATATTATCATCGTTGCGGCCTGTGGTGAGCGGGCCAACGAAGTTGTGGAAATCTTTACTGAGTTTCCCGAGCTGGTGGATCCCCGAACGGGACGAAAGCTCTATGAGCGGACTACCATCATCTGTAATACCTCTAATATGCCGGTGGCTGCCCGTGAGGCATCTGTCTACACAGCCATGACTATCGGGGAATATTATCGGCAAATGGGTTTGAGTGTATTGCTCCTGGCTGACTCTACATCGAGATGGGCTCAGGCTCTTCGGGAGATGTCCAACCGTCTGGAAGAATTGCCGGGTCCTGATGCCTTCCCGATGGATCTTTCGGCGATTATCGCCAACTTCTATGCCCGGGCTGGTGTGGTTTATCTTCACAACGGTGAAACCGGTGCGGTTACGTTCCTCGGAACTGTTTCTCCTGCCGGTGGAAACCTGAAAGAGCCGGTGACAGAGTCTACAAAAAAAGCAGCACAATGTTTTTATGCTCTGTCCCAGAAACGCGCTGATTCCAAACGTTATCCTGCAATCGATCCTCAGGAGAGCTATTCAAAGTATCTTGAAAGCCCTGAGATTCAGAGTTTTCTCACAGATCGATCAGGACCGAACTGGGTTTCAGATGTTTTATCTCTCAAAAATCGAATGCTGAGGGGAAAAGAAGCCCAGGATCAGATTTCAATCCTCGGTGACGATGGTGTTCCCGTGGATTACCATATTGACTTCTGGAAAAGTGAGATAATCGATGCCGCACTGATACAGCAGGATGCATTCGACCCCATTGATCGTTTTGCCTCAGTGGAAAGGCAGGAATATGGTTTGAAAGTTGTAAAGAATATTTGTGAGAGAGACTTCCGTTTTGGTTCCTTTGAAGAAGTTGCACCCTATTTCAAAAAACTGATCAACTCACTCAAACAGATGAACTTCAGTGAATTCGATTCCGTACAGTTCAAGGAGTTCGAATCGGAACTGCAGGTGGCTCTGGCCGAAGGAGAGGTAGCCTGATGCAAAGCCAAGCTTTTCAGAAAATACATACTCAAATCGACAAAATCACTAAAGCGACGGTAACTCTCAAAGCGACAGGTGTGGGTAACGAGGAAATGGCATGGGTGGAAGACCGGCTTGCTCAGGTGGTGAAAATCAATGGTGACGAAGTTACGCTTCAGATCTTTATAGGTACTGAAGGTATTTCGACTGATGCTAAAGTGGTTTTCCTCGGGAAACCGCCGACACTCAAAGTCTCAGAAGATCTGGCAGGGCGATTTTTTGATGCCTATGGGCGACCCATCGACGGCGGACCTGAAGTGGAGGGCGAAGAACGTGAAATCGGCGGACCCTCGGTAAATCCGGTCAGGCGCAAACAGCCGAACCAGCTTATTGCTACGGGAATTGCCGGTATCGATCTGAATAACACTCTGGTAACCGGGCAGAAGATCCCGTTTTTCGCTGATCCTGACCAGCCGTATAACGAAGTGATGGCCAATGTGGCCCTCAGAGCGGAAGCCGACAAAATTATTCTTGGAGGCATGGGCCTCTCTAATGATGATTATCTCTACTTCAAGGCCCTTTTTGAAAATGCCGGAGCCCTGGATAAGATAATCAGCTTCATAAACACTACTGAGAATCCTCCGGTTGAGCGGCTCCTGGTACCGGATATGGCACTCACTGCCGCCGAGTATTTTGCCGTAGATAAAAATGAAAAAGTCCTGGTTCTCCTTACGGATATGACCCTCTATGCAGATGCACTTGCCATTGTTTCCAATAAGATGGACCAGATCCCGTCAAAGGACTCGATGCCCGGTTCCCTGTATTCGGATCTGGCCAAAATTTACGAAAAGGCCGTACAGTTCCCCGATGGCGGCTCCATAACGATCATCGCGGTCACGACGCTGTCAGGCGGTGACATTACTCATGCTATCCCTGACAACACGGGGTATATAACCGAGGGGCAGCTCTTCCTGCGGACAGATACTGATATCGGCAAAGTCATCGTCGACCCCTTTCGTTCACTTTCCCGTCTGAAACAGCAGGTTATCGGCAAGAAGACCAGAGATGACCACGGTCAGGTGATGAATGCAGCGGTCCGACTTTATGCCGATGCGGCTGAAGCCAGAACAAAACGCGATAATGGTTTCGATCTGACCGAGTACGATCAACGAACCATGGACTTCGCCAGGCAGTATTCAGAATCACTTCTTGCCATAGACGTAGACCTTGATACCGATGCAATGCTGGATGTGGCATGGCGGCTCCTGGAAGCTCATTTTTCACGGGATGAGGTTGGAATCAAGAAGGCCGTTACCGACAAGTACTGGCAGGGCGCGTAGAGGGCGGGGAGTAGAATAAATTGGCCGTCAAGTTTCAGTACAACAAGGTTTCCATGCAGGCGATTCAGAAAGAACTGAAGATCCGTGTGGCTGCACTTCCTACCCTCAAGAGCAAGGAAGCCTACCTTCGTATTACTATAAAGAAGGAAAAACACCGACTGATTGATCTCAATAATACTCTTGAGGTATTACGGTCTGGTATCGGGGACTCCGAGAGGCTCTTCTCCGAATTCCCTCTTCCGTCGCTCAGAATCTCAACGGTTGAATACAGCTCAGACAATATTGCCGGTATCTCGATACCGGTACTAGGTGAAATCGGTTTTCATGAATACAGTGAATCTTCAGTCCAGGATCCTTCCTGGTTATCCTGGGGCTGGAGCACGGTGAAAAACCTTATTCGAAGTCTATCGGAAATCGATGTAGCTGAGAAAAGAGTGAAACTTCTCGATTATGCCAGAAAGAAAACTACACAGAAGGTGAATCTTTATGAAAAGGTACAGATACCGGAATTTGCCGAGGCTGCACTGAAAATCAAAAGATACCTTGAAGATGTCGAAAATCTGGAGAAAGCGGCTCAGAAAATCACCAAAGCCAAACAATCAGCCACGGCGGGAGTGAACTGATGGTCGAAAAAATGAAGAAGATCCATCTACTGATGGCGTCAGATGATTCGGCTGACATTCTGGCAGACCTACAAAATCTCGGCGTCGTCCATATCGATACCGGCATGGTAAGCGATGATTCCGGTATCATCCGGCTTGGAAGCCGCATTACCGCCCTGAAGAAGGTAAATGCGGACCTGAAACTCTATTCCGATAAAGACAAAGGACTCTCTGGAATAACGACCGCTTCACCGGATGTTGAAACTCTGGTTATTCAGACCAGAGAAGTCATGGCTGAACTGGCACGACGCGATGCGGAATCTGATCGATTAAATAAAGATCTGGCAGCTCTTGGTCCCTGGGGCGAGTTCGATTCCTCAGTGATATCGCAACTCGAAGAGTCAGATGTTTTTATTTCCTTTCATGTATTGCAGCCCAAAGTATTCGGATCCACCGACTTCGGTAATCGTCATATTGAAGTCATCCGCGAACAGAAGATGAAAACCTATTTTATCGAAATTCGAACAAAGCGGCTGGACGGGACATTGGTGGAGACTCTCTTCCCTGCTGAGCGCCTGACAATTTCTGATTCCAACGAAATCCGGCGTCACATCGAAACCGCCATGGCGGCGACCGAAAAACTGACTAAGCGCATGTTCGAGCTATCCTTGAGCAGTTATCAGATTGACGAAGAACTTAACAGACTTGAATCGGAGCGGGAACGTCGTATGGCAATTCTTTCCCTCGACGATAAGGCCGATGGCGAAGTAATGTGCCTGGTCGGGTACATACCCTTATCATTATTGAGTGAAACGCAGCAATTTCTCGAAGAGAGAAGCATTCTACCCCTGATTACCGACCCCGATCAGGCAACCCGAACACCCATCAAATTGAAAAACGGGCCTATTGCCCGGCTGTTTGAACCTATCACAAAAATATTCGGGCTTCCTCAATACCTGGAGATTGATACAACACCGTTCTTTGCTCCGTTTTTTGCCTTCTTCTTTGGTTTTTGTCTTGCTGATGTCGGATACGGCATTGTTGTGACCGTTGTCGCTCTGGCAGGTTTCCTTTTCTTTAAAAAGAAGGCTCTGAAATCGCTGTCGGCACTGGGATTTATACTTGGATTGATGACAGTTTTAGGCGGATTATTTCTGAATACCTTGTTCGGGATGCACATTGATGCCCTTCCGAATCTTCCTTCAGGTATCGCGTCAATGCTGCTGTTTCGCGATATAAACGACGCAATGGCATTCTCAATCCTGCTGGGTGTTGTTCAGATTCTCATCGGATTTATTATGCAGGTGGTGAACAAATGGAGACAGAACGGTTTTGCTGCCTCTCTGCAGCCTACCGGCACCTTCCTGCTCATTATTGGAATCGCTGTCTGGGCGGTGGGAAATATGGGGTCAACATTCGCCGTAGGCCCCATCCCCATCGGTGAATGGATCATGATGCTCGGCAATACCGTGAATATCGGATTGGGTCTGGCAGCCTTCGGTATTCTTCTGATCATGTTTTTTAATAACCCTGGAAAGAAGATCTGGATTCGACCCCTGTTTGGATTGTGGGAAATGTATGGAATTGCGTCCGGAGTTCCCGGTGACATTCTCTCATATATCAGGCTCTTTGCACTCTCTCTCGCCGGAGGGCTGCTGGGAGGAGCCATAAATCTTATTGCCACAATGATACGAGGTGATAGTCCAGGAATTCTCTCCTGGTTTTTCATGCTGCTCGTTCTCATTGGCGGACACTTCATCAATTTTGCCCTGGCGGCCCTTGGGGCCTTTGTTCATCCTCTCCGCCTTACCTTTGTGGAATTCTACAAAGCTGTCGGATTTAACGGAGGGGGAAATCCATATGCACCTTACGGAGGAAAAATATCGTGAATATTGCAGTCATTCTTGCCGCTATCGGCCTGGGCCTGATGGTAGGTCTTTCCGGAACCGGATCCGCAATCGGTCTTGTCATCGGTGGAACCAGCGCTATCGGAGCCATTAAGAAGAAGCCTGAGGCTTTCGGTTCATCCCTGGTTCTCTCTGCATTGCCGGCGACTCAAGGGTTGTATGGGTTCGTCTGTTTCATCCTGTTTTCCGGATATGTCAGTCCGGAAATGAGTGTATTTCAAGGCGCTATGACTCTTGGTGCCGGTATTGCAATGGGCCTGGCAGCACTGTTTTCCGCGATACAGCAGGGGAAAGTCTGTGCAGCGGGCATTTCTGCCATAGGTAGCGGGCATGATGTCTTCGGTAATACATTCATTCTGGCCGTATTCCCGGAGTTCTACGCAATTCTCGCACTGGTAGTGTCCATATTGATAACCGGTCTGATGTAAGAGAGAGAGGATCTTTCAACCGCCGGAGAAACCCGGCGGTTTTTTTGGCATTTGGTAGTTTCTATCACTATTCTTCAAAGATGAGTGATGCCGCATGATACTTGATCTCCGTACTTTGGCAATAATCTGCAATCTTGTTCTATTTGGATCTTTTTTTACTACATTCGCATTCTGGATGACGTATCGGGACCGGCCTGGAATGGGATATTGGGTTCTCAGCTTATTGATGGCGTTAATTGGCTTCCTGCTGATTGCTTTACGAACTTATGTCCCGGATAGCTTAAGTATTCTGACTGCGAATCTCACACTGACACTAAGTTTTCTCTTAATTGAAGCAGGTATAGCCCGGTTTCTGGCACAGCGAGTCAGACCTGTGATATTTGCGGCAACCCTGGTATCTGTTGCTGCCGGAGTTCTTTTTTTCACATACTTCCAACCCTCGGTGGGCTTACGGATTGTCCTCATGTCGGCGATGTATATATTCCTTTCTGTCATCTGTTTATTCAGACTGAAGAGAGATCCCCTCGGAGCCAGCCGCAATGCAAGAATCACACTGAATTTATTATTCATAATTTATATTGTGTTCATGTCCGCCCGGTTGATATTCACGCTGTTATCCCCCGAAATTCGCAGCCTTGATGATTTTATGGCGGCCGGGGATTTCCAGGCGATGGCTTTCATCATTACACTGTTTTTCTATTCAGGACTGACATTTATATTTATCTGGATAAGCTACAGTTCCATCGAAACCCAACGGTTGACCCTTTTAAGTGCGATTGAGCAGGCACCGACTTCCATCATAATCACTGACTCAGAAGGTATAATTGAATATGTGAATCCGGCGTTCACCCGAAAGACCGGATTCAGTACAAAGGACTCGATCGGACGGAACACCCGGTTTCTCAAGAATCCGGACACCGATCCGGTTTTATACGAATCTATGTGGAATACCATAATTTCCGGACACCCCTGGCATGGTGAGTTTGAAAATAGAAAGAAAAACGGAGAAATGTACTGGGATACCGCATCAATCGCTCCGGTAACCGACAAAAAGGGGCTTATCACCCATTTTGTCAGTGTCAACGAGGACATAACCGAAAGCAAACGATTACAGGACCATCTGAAAAATCTGGCCAACCATGATTCTCTTACGGGATTACCCAGCAGGAGGCTTGTTATGGATCGGCTGAGTTCCGCGTTAGAACTTGCAGAGAGAAACAAACAAATAGTGGGGGTATTATTCGCCGATCTTGATCGTTTCAAGGAGGTCAATGACAATCTGGGCCATGAGGCAGGTGACGATATACTTAAAATTGTCGCTGATCTCCTCAAAAGTTCTCTCCGAAAGGCGGATACTGTTGCCCGACTCGGCGGCGATGAATTTCTTGTTGTACTGCCGCAGATCGGTGATCGTGATGGTGCTTCAGTGGTAGCACAGGGGATGATAGACGCCATCGCCGCATCAGACCGGGTAGGGGATGTCGGTTTAAGTGTCGGTATTGCATTGTTTCCTGAGAATGGAATGAATGGTAAAGACCTGATCAGGGAGGCTGATAACGCCATGTACTCCGTTAAAAGAGAAGGACGGAACTCCTGGGCATTCGCGGAAAAATCAAGCTGAAATGGTATGAGCTGAAAGTCGCAGGGAATCACCTTCCGGTGTCAGATTCGGCGGAGGAGATTCTTTCTTTTCTTTGAGATATCGAATTCTGGCGCAGGATTCCGGCTCTTCAGCCGAATTACAATACCTGCCGACCAGCTGACGCTCAATCACAACCGGATGCTTCTGATAGCTCCAGTAGAAACTGCAATTGTCCATAAGTTCACAAGTCAGGCAGTTTGCACCATTGGTCATATAATCCCTCTGCATATATTTAAGCAATTAACGGGCCAATGTGTATTGAGCAAATAAATACATACCTGGAAAAGAAATAAATTAATTGAAACTCTGTCCGTCTACCGATGCTGCAGTATGCAAATAGCATGATTTCCCGACGATTATGAGCAAGTTATTGTCTGGTAGTGAATTAGTATCTATGCAGTCAGATAGGGATATGATTCGGGCATACCATGGCGAGAAGAAAACTTACCATGATATGCCAATCAGAAACTTCTATTCGTATCGATCGAAATCCCGCTTAGGCCGATCGCCGTCGTTTCGGGGACGAGCTTCGCTGACATTCAGTGGACGTCCTGCGAAATCCTGGTTGTTGAGCGCTTCAATTGCTTCAAGTGCTTGTGCGTCGTCCGACATTTCTACAAATGCAAAACCTCTGGATCGTCCAGTCTCTCGGTCGGTGATGATGTTGGCGGAGACAACTTCTCCGTATTGAGCGAATAGTTCACTCAATGCTGATTCATCAGTTCTGAAACTCAAATTACCGACATAAATCTTCTTAGCCATTTTCCGTCCTTATTGCCTTTGGCAGGTATTAAGTGAAATCGGATCGGATACGGGGGCTGAAATACAGACTTACCGAAAAACAGATCCGTTCGCTTTTACATAATACATAAAGAATACGCAGGGTTAACCCCTGATATCACGAATACAAGACATTTTTTTTCTTATCTCCGGTACTCTCCCAACCCTTCACGGATAATCTCAACCTCTTCACCAGTGAGGTCGAGAACGGTTGTAAGGGTTTTAGAAAGTGACTCTCCCCCGTCGATGATCATATCGATTCCCTGTATTGCTTCAAGTTCCCAGCCCATTTCAAAAAGGTTCTCTTCAGCAAATTCCGGATCCCACCAACCTGGATCGTCCATGCTGCGGGCTGCGGTGGTAGAGAAAATCGGCTCACCCAGGGTTTCAATTACCGCTCTTGATACACTATCTCCGGGTATTCGGATCCCGATTTCCCTGCGTTTCATACCGGTGATTTTCTCAAGAGTTCTTAAGGCTTCAAGGACAAATACATATGGGCCCGGAGTGAGGCGGTGCATCAATTTGTATTGCGGTGTCGAGATATCTGCCAGATTGGAAATTTGTGAAATTTCTGATGCAAAGAGGGTAAACAAATATCCACGGGCTCCGTCTTTGAGTGTTTTTAACTTGGTCAGGCCCGGAGCTGACGATAATGCACAGCTGATATGCCAGCTGGTGTCAGTTGGATGGGCTACAAGACCACCCCGGGCGAGGATATCTGAGGCCCGTTTGAGTACTCTGTCATCAATATTAGTAGGGAAAATGTATTCGATCACGGTTATTCATATCATCGGCGATGTTTGAGTCAATCTTCGATGTAATTGAGAGCAAATATTTTTTAAGACCTCTTTTTTCAAGGTTTATGGGAAGAACTTCAGTGTTTGTAATATTCTACTGATATGCAGTCGAAATATTTGTCCATCATATCGACTCGAGGGCCCGGGGTACCGGTACGATCGTGAAGCCCCTTTCAGTGGTTTATTTCTGCTTTTTCTTATCGGCTTGTGCAAGCATCCCGGACTTCCCCCCTGATGGAGATTTCGGTGAGCATGAGGTCCGAAACATTGAACCGGGAATTGAAATCATTGTCGGTCGAACAAACAGCGGCAGCATTGGCTGGACCGCAGTCCGATCAGCTTTTGCGCTTGCAATCTCCCCTCCGTCAACACTCTCTCGACATGCCGGGGACTATTTCGAAGATCCTACTGTGGCGGCTGTCATTACCGGGTCTCCGCACGATCCCATTCGTTTCCGATCGGGACAGCCCCAGGACGTTACCGGAATATACCGGATCGATGGTGTGGATTATTCTGTTTCCGACGGGAGACACGACGCCGTTGGTATGACAGACGATGGTATGCCTGAAATATTGAAACCTTCAGAACAGAGTGAGTGGCAAGCGGACGCAATAGGTGGGTTCTACGCCGTCCTGGAGAACGGGGAGACCGTAAACCGTGTTCCGGTACGGGATGCCGTCAGTGCCGTTGGTTGGACAGAGGACGGCAGCAAGGTGATCCTGCTGGTCATAAAAGGCCGACACAATCTGTTGTAAAGTGTTTGGTGCGCTGTAGAGATCATCACTATCCAGTTGAACTGAGAATTTTCCGCATTCCGGATGATGGATCCCCACATTCCAGCACCCTCCAATACCAAGATCGTACCGGTCCGGGATCACATGAATAAGGTTGTTATACTTCCGGGCCAGTTCCCTTACAATGGAGGTGGTGCAGTCTGTGGAATGGTTATCCACCAGGATCAGGTTAAAATCAAAAGATGCCTCCTGGGCCATTACAGATTCAATGGCATCGGCGACAGTTTTCTCACGGTTCAGTACCGGGATTA
>RCND010002070.1_pt1 | contig 11239 bp, 6 predicted proteins | sample 2041351 | NCBI WGS metagenome assembly RCND01 (sample SAMN09708230, study PRJNA481090) | Marine sediment metagenome, whole genome shotgun sequencing project. | biome: marine sediment; feature: ocean; material: sediment; isolation source: Sewage treatment plant 12B marine sediment (STP12B) ...
AAATATCGACAGATATAATATACAAGTAGATGGCGAAACTACCTGGTTCAAAAACGAATTCAATCAATCCTATATTCACCCCATAAAATGCATAGCCCAAAAGAATGATGGATGCCAGAAAAAGAATGGCATATACGAACCTTAGGACAAGCAGCTTTTGAATAGAAACTCGTTTGTAACCGTGTTCCTCAGTTAGTATTTGAGCATACCCTGAGATAATTCCGAAAATGGGTCCAACGATGAAAGCGGTGATTATTGATTCCCAAACTTCCCATTTAACCGAACCTAATTCTTCTGTACCTTCACCTCTAACGATGCTCAAAAATGTGAATGCCAAGGTCCATCCAATACCATATTGCTTTATGATTTGCCACCTACGCTTACTTCTGATTTTCATTTCGTCGCTTTTTGTTGTAATCCATCAATTGTATAGTTGATGAAGATTGGATTAAATTAAACATGAATATCTTTTGATCATTTTTATTCCTATGTGTAATGACTTCATATTTGCATTGCTGCAATGAGATATGAGCTTTCTTGTTTTTTAATTGCCGATAACATCTCAATAAACGCAATGCGTTTATACAGTGAAATTTCAGTTAAAACTTATTGCTTATATATGAGTATATGTTAACCAATTTCTATTTTCAAAATATACAAATATTTCGAATTTTAAAACTTCAAGAATCGAATTACATTTTAAAACATCTTTGAGATTTTTATTTGGTAGGAAGCTCTTACCCTTTGCTGAAAATAGCTTTGATATTTAATTGGCTTTATTGGTCTATCTGGAGCAAGTCAGCGTTAATTAAGGCGATAGGGGTTTGCTAATGCTCATCGTGTAATCTGCCCCTTACTAGCCTAGAATGCCCCCCGCATAAGAAAATAAGGAAAGCAAAAGTGCTGAGTTTAAGTTAGGGCGTTAATGCGCTGAAAAAAATTGACTTTATTGCCAGCATCTGACGAGAACATTCACAACAAACAAAACAACAAAAAATAGTGACTTAAATCACTGATAGAATGTAAAAAACTAACATGTTATTAGCTAAATTAAAATTTTTAACGGATTCCTTTGGTTTATAATTCTAAAATAAATTATGTGTAATTATCATATTCTTTTTTTAGTTTTACGAAGTAGTCCTAATGAAAAATTTTTACAGTATTGGCTCGTCAATTTACATACAAAACTAAATTTAGAAATAAGACCATAAGGCCTTATTGTTTATTTGACATCTAAAATAACCATGGAAAGATATTAAAGGAGGGAAGTATGCTGAAAAGAATTTTAACTTTTGTAATGATATTTGGATTTTTTAGTATGTACGGTCAATCAGAAAAAGATGAAAAATCATTCGGCATATCCTTTAAGGGATTTGTTAAGACTGATTTGATGTTTGATACAAGACAAACAGTAACCGTAAGAGAAGGACATTTTTTACTATATCCTGCCGCTGAAAATCTTGATAGTGAAAAAAAAGATATTAATGATAGTCCATCTTTAAATATGCTTTCAATTCAATCTAGATTAACTGGGACTATTTCTGCACCCAATGCTTTTGGTGCAAAAACAAGTGGTGTCTTAGAAGGTGCTTTTTTTGGTCATTCTAATGGTGATATAAATGGATTCAGACTTCGTCATGCTTATGTAAAGCTCGATTGGGAAAACACAACCCTTCTAGTTGGGCAATACTGGAGTCCTATGTTTATTACTGAAGTATTTCCAGGTGTTATTTCCTTCAATACAGGCGTTCCTTTTCAACCTTTTTCAAGAAATCCACAAATTAGAGTTATAAATAAATTTGATAATATTGTAGTAAGCTTAACTGCCGCATCACAAAGGGATTTTGCAAGTCCTGGTCCAAATGGAGCATCCTCTGAATATTTAAGAAATGCAGTATTGCCAATTCTGGACTTCAATCTAAAATATACTAATGAAAAAGTAGTTGCTGGGATTGGAGTTAATTATAAAACTCTTAAACCAATAATAGACTATGATAATTATAAAGTCGATTCTAAAGTTGGCAGTTATTCTGCAATGGCTTTTGCCAAAGTAAAATTTGGTGATGTTACTATAAAGTTTGAAGGTGTTTATGGCACTAACCTAAATGATGCAACAATGTTGGGCGGTTATGCGATTAAAACAATTGGTGATAAAGGTAATATTGAATATACTGCGACAAAAATAATTTCTGCTTGGACTGACATATCCTTTGGACCTAAAGAACTATTTGGAATATTTGCTGGATACACAAAGAATTTGGGTACAGAAGACATTAACAATGGAACTTATTTTTCAAGAGGAACTAATATTGAGATGATTTGGAGAGTTTCACCAAGAGTTCAATACCAAATGGGAAATACAAGATTTGCGGCAGAATTGGAATATACAAGTGCAGCATATGGGACTCCAAATAACAAAGGGGAAGTGGAGAATAGTTCAAATGTATCGAACCTAAGAAGCTTAATTGCTGCGTATCTATTCTTCTAATTGATAATTTATTTGAAACGAAATATTTACTAATAAACTATATAAATAATCTTAAAATGATTAAACAGTGGAGCATCAATGGCAAATTCAGAGCAATATGATGTTAATTTTTTTAGACCGCTCTCTAACCATGCTAAAGCTAATAAGAAATTAATTCTTACTTTAGCTATTGTGTGGGCGGTTGCAGTTTTTGGTTTTCAATTTTTACTAATGATCTTTAATGAGCCCACTCCGGAAAAGAGCTATGAAGTTTATCAATCTGTTTACCCTGCGGTTGTTGAAGATATTTCTGCATCAGCAGAGATGAAAGCTGATTTTGGGAAATCACTTTTACATGTTTTGGGTAAAAATGTTGCCGTAAGTGAGGAACATAAAATTATTGTAAAAAAAGCATTTACATGGAATGTGGCAAATATGTTACCTGATTCTTTAAATACAATATTTTTTGTAGAACCAGATGAAAACTCGTTTGCAGTAGCAGCACAAACTCTTAAACTTCAAAATTCCGGTTTTGATAAAATAATGATCGATCTTATTCCAACTTCTTTGGTGAAATTGAATCAAAAATCCTTTCCAGCAGAATGTAAATCTGAGTTACCAGCTATTATGGATTTATATCTAATCCATAATCAAAGTTTTCTAACAGACTTCAACTTTTTCGGATTTCCATTCCACTATTGGTATACAGCTCAATTCTTATTAATTCTTTTTGTAGTCCTATGTGTTATTTATGCTGTAACAATAGATAAAGCTAATAAAACTCATGATTTCGTTGAAGAAACTTAACAAAACATTCTCGTGGAGGAAAGGTTGAAACATTTATATAAAATTATATTGAGTAGTTTTTTCTTTCTACTCACTACGCAAAATTTATTTGCACAATCGGCAACTCAGCTTGAAGGCGATTTTAAATTAGGGCCAGCGATAATTTTAATAGTTCTTCTAATAACTTTTATTATGGTTGGGATTTTTAATCGAGCAAAAGATACGTCAGATTACTGGGCTGCTGGACGTAAAATATCTCCAATTGGTGCCGGTATGGCAATTGCTTCAAACTGGATGAGTGCAGCTTCGTTTTTAGGAATGGCTGCAATTATGTATGGCTCTGGGTATCACGGACTATCATATGTTGTTGGCTGGACAGGAGGGTACGTTTTATTATTAATTTTGATGGCTGGTCAAATAAGGAGATACGGTAAATATACTGCAGCTGATTTTATTGGCGATAGATATTATTCTAAAGGACTTAGAGGTGTTGGTGCCGGTGTTGCAATATTTATTTCATTTTCATATTGCGTAGGGCAATTTGCCGGTATTGGGCTAATGTTTAAATGGATTTTAGGAATTGATTACGCTTGGGCTGTTATTATAGGTGCATCTGTTGTTTTAACATATACTCTTATTTCAGGTATGCTGGGTGTAACAAAAAATATGCAGATTCAGTATGTAATTATTATTATCTCATTTGTTATTCCACTATTTATTCTATGTACTAAATTTGGCTACTTTGCATTTATACCACAAATTGGATACGGATCAGTTGTTTCTGATATTGTAAATGGAATTGCTCCAGGAAAGGGAATAAGTGCACTAGGACATGATTTTGCAATTTTGCCTGCCCCTGAGTTTGCAATGCCATGGGATCCAGCTACCGGACAATCAGCATTTCAATGGATTGCAATTTGTTTTTCATTAATGATTGGTACTGCTGGACTGCCACATGTAATTCAAAGATTTTATGTCGTACCCAGAGCTCATGATGCAAGATGGTCAGTTGTGTGGGGATTATTCTTTATCTGTATACTTTACTGGAGTGCTCCAGTTTATTCTGCTTTCGGAAAATTACTTTCAGCGAATCCAGAAGTTGGTGCGTTAGCTAAGGATGCGATTGTTGTTTACACAGCACAATTAGGCGATTTACTTCCATTAGTCATTGGGTTCCTTGCTGCAGGCGCAGTATCGGCTGCATTTTCAACAGTGTCGGGACTTCTTGTTGCCGGCGCTTCAGCCTTTTCACATGATCTTTATTTTAAGGTGATCAATCCCGAAGCAACTGAAAAGAAACAAATGCTTATGGCAAGAATAGGAACAATTCTTATGGCCGCCGGAGTTTCATTAATAGCACTCTTAAATTTAGGTCTGATTGCACAATTGGTTGCTGTTGCTTTTTCACTTGCTGGTTGCACTATTTTCCCACTATTCCTGTTAGGAATCTGGTGGAGCGAATCAAATAGAACTGGTGCTTGGGCTGGATTAATTGCTGGTGGCGGAGTTGCATTAATTGCATTAGTATATTTTATAGTAGGAAAGTATGGCGGTGTTTTACCATTTCAAGAAGACATTAGTTATTATCTTAATGCTTGGTATTTTGCTTGGTTAGGTGCACCCCTAGCAATTTTTACTAATATAGTTGCTTCAAAACTTTCTAAGAATAAAACTCCTATTGAGATAAAAAAATTCTTAGCAGAACAAGTACATAATTATAAAGTTACAGATTAAATATAAAAACCCCGGTTATGCCGGGGTTTACTTTAAATTATAAAATGTGTAGAATTAGATCCAGTTAAAAACAAATATTATTATGCATAAGACAAATCTTAAACGAAATTTTTTCTTAAGAATAGTTTTACCAACCCTTCTTGTTTTTGTTTTATTCACAATTTCATTCTTTATTCTAATCATTCCAAATTTTGAAAATGCAATGTTTAAAGGCAAAAAGGAAATGATAAGCGAGTTGACTAATTCAGCTTGGAGTATACTAAATGAGTTTAATCAAAAATATGAATCAGGAACATTAACATTAGAAGAAGCTCAATCGATAGCAGTTGATCAGATTAAACATTTAAGATATGGAGAAGGAAGTAAAGATTATTTTTGGATTACTGATGAATTTCCTAAAATGATTATGCATCCTTACTTGTCTGAATTAGATGGTACGGATCTTACTGAATATTCTGATCCGGAAGGTAAAAAATTATTTGTTGAATTTGTGAAGGTAGTTAATTCATCTGGTGCCGGTTTTGTAAATTATAGATGGCAATGGAAAGATGATTCAACCAGAATAGTCCCAAAGTTATCATATGTTAAAGAGTTTCAACCATGGCGTTGGATTATTGGAACTGGAATATATTTAGAAGATGTATATCATGAGATAGATAACCTTATTAACAAACTAATATTGATGTCATCTGGTATTCTATTTTTGGTTGGCATAATTTTGTTTTATTTGGGTCGCCAGAGTTTGAAGGTTGAAAATGAAAGATTGTCAGCTGAGAAAAATTTAAAGGAATCAGAGAACAAATACAGAACTCTTGTTGAAGCCTCAACAGATGGTTTAATAATGATTTTAGAAGGTCAAATTGTTTATACAAATAACGCCCTTCTAGAAATGTTGGGTTATTTACAAAATATTGAAACTACTAATCTTTTGGAAATAATATGTCGAAAAGGATATGAAGAATTATCAGGAATAGAATATTTTAATAATCTATTATCACAAAAAGAAGTAAAAGCTAAACTAGAAGCTAAGTTAATTAATAATGATAATGAAGAAATTGATGTTCTGTTATATACATCCAGAATAGATTTTGGAGAAAAAACCGGCTTTACAATTATTGTTAAGGATTTAAGTTCCAGTAAACTTTTTGAAGATGAGCTTTCTGTAGATCGAGCTCGTTTTATGACAATGACGGATAGTTTTAATATTGGTGTCTTCCGAAGCACCATTGGGAAAAATAATAAATTTATTGAATCAAATTCTGCATTATTAAGAATATATGGTTTTGATATTGATAAAGATTTATACGAAATAAAATTAAATGAATTATTTCTTAATGAAGATGAATATAATGAGTTTTTTGATAGTCTTTATTCTAAGGGTGAACTAAACAATAGAGTTTTACAGATTAGAAAAAAAGATGGTTCAACCTCTGTTGTGTCGGTATCAGTAATATTAGTTAAAGATGAAAAAGATAATAAGGATTATTGTGATGGAATAATTGAAGATATTACAGACAAAATAAAAATTGATGAGGAAAGGGAAAGTTTAATTTTAGAACTGCAGACTTCATTAAAATTTCTGCATCAACCATTAGAGAATTTTTTAAGACACTCAGTTTCCTGCAATATGAATTCAACAATTCATGAAGCAGCAAAAATAATTACTAAACAAAAATATAGCGCAGCATTGGTAACTACTGATTCTGGAGATTACATTGGTATTGTTTCCGACCATGATTTAAGACAAAGAGTAGTTGCAGAAAATCTTAATACAAATGAAGCAATTCACAAGGTTATGAGTGCTCCGCTTATTTCGATTTCTAGTAATGCCTTTGTTTTTGAAGCTCTGATAAAAATGCGTGAAAATTCAACTAGACATTTAGCAGTAAGAAACAGTGAAGGTAAAGTTATTGGAATTATCAGTAGTGAAGAATTATTCAAAGTTGAAAGACAATCTTCAGCTTTTTTACTTAGAGAAATTGATGTCGCAGAATCAATTGAGGAACTCTCCGAAGTAAAAAATAATTTACCTAGAGTAATTAAGACCCTTATAGATAGTGGAGCAAAAACCAAAAATATTACTCATATTGTGACTTCAATATTTGATGCGATTGTTCATAAACTTATTGATTTTGCGATATTAAAATATGGAGAACCCCCTTGTAAATTTTCATTTCTTGCTTTAGGAAGTGCAGGAAGAAAAGAACAGACTTTAATTTCAGATCAAGATAATGCAATTATCTTTGAAAATGTAGACGAAACCGAATTACCCACAATTAAAAGTTATTTTGATGAGTTAGCTAAATTTGTATGTAATGGATTAGACTTATGCGGATATGAATTTTGCAAAGGTGAAGCGATGGCTAAAAATAAAAAATGGACTCAGCCATTGAAAACATGGGAAAATTATTTCCATAAATGGATTGCGAATTCCTCACAGCAAGATCTAATAGATATAAGTATATATTTTGATTTTAGACATGTTTATGGTGAGAGCAAACTGGCTGATAATCTCAGAACAAAATTGAGCTCATTTACAGAAAACCAAGCTGGATTTTTCCAGCATTTAACAAGAAATTGTTTACTTCATAAACCACCTGTTGGAATTTTAGGTAAATTAGTTCTTGCATCCAAAGGGGATCATGCTGAAACTTTTGATATAAAGCTTGCAACCATGCCCATCAGTGACTTCGCCAGAATATACTCTCTAAAATATAATTTATCTGCTACTAATACACTAGAGAGAGTACAATCTCTCTTAACTAAAGGGATAATTAATAAAAACAGTTATGAAGAATTAGTACAAGCTTACAACTTTTTAATGCAGTTAAGATTTAAGCATCAGGCAACACAAATTACGGAAGATAAAGCATTTGATAATTTTATTAATCCGAAAGAACTAACGCAAATTGAAATTAAAACTCTAAAAAATACATTCTCTCATATCGTGGCAATACAAAAAAAATTGAGTTATGATTTTAGTGGTGAAGCGATTTAAGAATTTGACAAATATCTAGCAAGTAAAGATGCCGATTCATGTGGTTTTTGATTTCTACATTCACTAACAAATGGACCGTAAAAATTAGCCTTTTTTATTTTTTTTGCGAACAATTCCCAATCTATATTCCCACTGTTTATTATTAAATGCGAGTCATCATTTCCCAAGTTATCATGATAGTGAACCGCATGAAGCTTCTCTGAAAAATTATCCAAATATTTTTCTACACCTTCTGCTAGATTAGCATGCCCTGTATCCAAACAAAATTTTATATAAGGGGAATCGATGTTTGAAAAAATAAATTCAAAATCATTAATATTATCTCCAAGTAACAAATGATCTGAACCATCCGGCAATGGATTAACATTTTCTAAAGCAAGGACAATACTAAGTTTGTTACATTTGTCAGAAATCATTTTAAGATTTTCTACAAACCTATTTAAAGATTTATTCCTTCTCCATTTTTCTACAGGGAACCAGAAAAAAAAACCTAAATGACAATTTATGTAATTTGCGTTTATTTTTGCTGCTAAATCAATTGCCTTGTTAAGGTATGATACACTGGATTTTCTAAAATGTGAAATATTATCGCCGATATTTATTTTATTTGGTAAATGAAGACTTAATTGAATGTTATATTCATTGGTCTTTTCATTTAATTCAGCAATTCGTTTATCACTAAAAGATTCAATTGAAGAATGAGGTTGAGAGGTGTTTATTTCTATGTGTCCCAAATTATTTTTGTGGGCATAAATTAGAAAATCTTCGGGAGGATAGTTAAAAACATTAAATCCGAAATTGTAATTTGGCATAGAAAATTATTACTATTCTGAAGAACTTTTAGATTAAATATAATAATAATTAACAGTAGTTCTTAAAATTTTGATATAATTTTCTAAAGAAAAAAAACATCATGCGGCTGAAATAAAATTATTAGTATCGTTTAACTTCAAAAGGTGAAACACCACCTTTGATTTCCAAATGAATTGTTTAGATTATTTCAGCTACATTTGGCTTCTCTTTATCAACTAAATGAAGAAAAAAACATGGTGGATTTTATGTCAGAAGATTTTTTAAAATATTATCAATTATATAATCATAAAAATGAATTAAAAAACAATAGCCTCATTCATTAATTATCGTTTGGGTATCAGTTATTAAAAATAAAATTATATTGAATTTAGGACTGAATCGAAATATATATGCAGTGTCATAGTCCAACCTAATAGGTTGACTTGCCAGCTCGGATTTTTGTTTCTCAGCGAATAATAATATTTCCCCAATAATACCATATTTTAGTATTACTAATAGGATAGCATGTCAAGAAATATAATAAAATTGATATTATTTTGATGAAGCGTTGTGTTTTAAATATCCTAACAAGCCCAGAATCCCCCCGTAGAACTATAATAAGGTCTAATGAAGAGAGACAATCCCATCTGGTCTTTGTGTGACAATGCTACACATGCTAATAGTAGCGTCCTTTTGTTTTAAAATGAGTTAAAAAGGGAAGATATGGAAGGAAATGGTAGTAAAAAGTTTTTAAGTATTTTGAGTGGATGGGCAGCAATTAACTAATCCAACTAGGACCAGAAAATTTTGAACTTTTTCATTCTTAGATTTTATCATTAAAATTCCTTTTCTTCACTCAAATTTGTTTTTAATAAATATCAACATTTTGGTACGGTATGATTAATGGGAGCTTGTACTGTTCACGATGTGGCAACAGTTCTGACTTATTCTAATTATACAGTTAATTATAGTGAATACGCCCACAACATTTCTTGAACTTTATACCACTATTACATGGACACGGGCTATTTCTAGATATTTTTTTTAATGTTTTTGTTAATTTTTTTGATTTCATTTCCTGCTTGAAAATTTGCTCAAGTAGAGCATATAATTCAGGATGATTTTTAGCTAGTAACTTTGGTCGTTCAAAAAAATATTCACTCACAACAGAAAAGAACTCTGCCTTATTTGTGCCACCGTACGGATTAATATCTGATTTATTATCATAAATTTCGTCAATTTTTTTATTGATCAGATCTATCCACGGTATTGTATATTGTTTTTCTAATAATAATTCCGGAATACCGTCAATCGTCCCATCTGTTTTATCAATCAAGTGTACAAACTCATGAATTGCAGTGTTCTTCTTATCGGATTCATTTGCAAAACCAAGTTTTAATGCATGCTTAGAAAGAATCATCATACCTTCCATATAACCATTTCCTACCATTCCAGCAATTCGTCTGCCTGTACCTTCTGTTTCAAAGTCTTCATTGAACAGTGACGGATACAATAAAACCTCGTGTAGGTTTGTATATCTCCACTCAATAAATTTCAATATTGGAATTACAGCACTAGATGCTACTAGGAGTTTATCTGTTATATCAACTTGGGTTTTAATTCCGGTGATTCTACAATTTAAAAGAAATTCTTGAACTTTATATTCAAATAAACTTTTCTCATCATTGGATAAAGAATTATAGTAGGCTACGTTTTTAATTAGAATAGTTCTCCATTCAGTTGAAAATGGATCACTCGGTTCAATCCATCCAAATTTATTCTGAAAATATTTTCTGAATAAAAAGAATCCTACAATAGCTATTAAGAGTATGATGAATATGGGATCCATACGGATGGTCCTAAATTTTCACTTGTAATTCAAGTTTACGGTTTCGGATAACTGCAGTAAGGTACTTTGCGATAAACGCTTGATTTTTCTTTTCCATTTTCTATCCTTTCTTACATATGAATCTAACCTTCAAGCAGTCACAATCCCAAATACCTATTTGCGTATAACTCTTTTAGAAGATAAAGTAATGCTTTTTAACAATATATCCAAAAGTCTATTGTCTTTTTTCAAATTCAACAAATATTCTGTCTATGTTGCTATTAGTTCTTTATCCCAGTCATCATGCATGGTCTAAAACTAGCGTCTATCCTTTTATCAAAACCACATCTATTTTGAGGGTACTCATGTAACTTCAAATTTATGGTTGATTAGGATCTGATAAATAAGATAGAAGGTAAGGATAGAATAAGGTTTTGAACCTTATTAGCGGAAGGATAGCTCATGACTAACCATACTAAGCCTCAGAAAAGTCTTTAAAACTCGGATCAAGCTTTTTGGTTCCATACACCCACCCTGGAGGGATTCTGGCTTCCCCTTCCTAATTCAATTATTTTCTAAAAATAAAGTCAGACTATAATTTTTAATTTTCTAAAAATTTTTAAAAATTAAAGTG
>RCND010002072.1_pt1 | contig 11234 bp, 8 predicted proteins | sample 2041351 | NCBI WGS metagenome assembly RCND01 (sample SAMN09708230, study PRJNA481090) | Marine sediment metagenome, whole genome shotgun sequencing project. | biome: marine sediment; feature: ocean; material: sediment; isolation source: Sewage treatment plant 12B marine sediment (STP12B) ...
CCAGATTGAGGGTGCGATGCCACGGCTAAACAAGGTGCCTGAGGGCTGTCCGTTTAATCCCCGCTGTGCCTATGCCCAAGACAAGTGCCGTATGGCCCCAAGCCCGCAGATAAAAGACGGCGCTGCCGCCTGCTGGTTCCCGATCACCGCGCAAAAGGTTTCCTGATGTCCCTGATTTCTGTAAAGAACCTCACCCGCGTGTTTGATGTATCAAAGCCTTGGCTGAACCGTGTGCTGGAACGGCGCGGCAAGTCATTACTGACTGCTGTGTCAGAGGTTGATTTTGAAGTTGCCGAGCGCAGCACCTATGCGTTGGTCGGCGAAAGCGGGTCGGGCAAATCGACGATCGGGCGGATGCTTGTAGGGCTGCTTACGCCCACCTCCGGCGAGGTTGAGATCAACGGCGTCAATCTTGCCTCCGAGAAAGACGCGGCCAAGATTGACCTGATCCGCTCTGACATCCAGATGATTTTCCAAGACCCTTTTGCCTCGCTCAATCCCCGCTGGCGCGTGCGCGATATCATCGTAGAGCCTGTTGTCGCACGTGGCGGCGATGCGACGGGCTTGGCTGAAAAGTTACTTGAACAGGTTGGCCTTTCCGCGCTCGACGCAGGCAAATTTCCGCATGAATTTTCAGGGGGCCAGCGCCAGCGTATTTGCATTGCGCGCGCGTTGTCGTCCGAGCCGAAGCTGATCGTTTGTGACGAGCCCACCTCGGCGCTTGATGTGTCGGTACAAGCCCAAGTCCTCAATTTGATGAGCGATCTCAAGGACAACTTTGGCCTGACCTATGTGCTGATCAGCCATGACCTGACTGTGGTGCAGCACATGGCTGACCGCATCGGTGTGCTCTATCTCGGCCGCTTGGTCGAGGAAGCCAGCCCCGAAGACCTGTTTGAGAACACCAAGCACCCGTACACAAAAATGCTGCTCGAAGCGGCGCCGCGTATGGATGGTTTTGGCCGTGAAGCGGTATTGCCAGAGGGCGAGATACCCGACCCGATCAATCCGCCCACAGGTTGCGCGTTTCATCCCCGCTGTCCGGTTGCGACGGATATCTGCAAGGCCGAGCGACCCGTGATGCGCAACATAAACCAAACGCGCGTAGCTTGTCATCTGGCAGAATGATTGCCTTCATCCAAGCGTTTGAATTGGTGTTTTCTTGGAATGGCCACACACGCGGCTCGCGGATAGAAAATAGAAAGTGATGCCGCTTGGGAGGCCCTATCCAAGGCCAAGGCATGCGTCGAGAAGCAGATTGGGTTAGACAATCACAAACGACGACACTCAACCAACGAAATGCGTAGCTTAATCCACGCTATCTCCTGCCCAACGTTCGGGAAGGGGCTCAAGCAGCAGTCCAAGCCGTAACGCAAAGGTATTCACGCACAGCTGACCCCATGATGCCATTGAGTTTCAACGCGATTTTGCCGCCCCGTCACTCACACAACCATTGACAGGTTGGAAAGCTGTTGCGTAGCTTCAACCTACGGCTGCCCTTTTCGTTTATCTGGGCTGCGGATGAGAAACGAGGCCAGTCTGCCACTCTAAATATCAGCTTGACGGAGACCCGCCTCGGGAGATGGCGGCAAACCACTGCGGGGCTGATGCGACCACCCTTAAAGGTTGAAATGGCTTTGGCAAAAAGGCACCATTCCGGTGCAAGCATTCCGGCACGGTCGTGTCGGTTAACGCCATCTGGCTCCCATAAGGTCAGAGGCATTTAGCGGAGGAAACCAACTTATGTCTGATACGTATGATTTCATTATTGTGGGCGGCGGCTCGGCCGGGGCTGTGATTGCGACACGCCTGAGCGAAGACCCAAACTGCCGCGTTGCATTGGTTGAGGCGGGTGGCCCGCCCCCCGATCACGAAATGATGCCCGCCGCCGTTGCCGGATTGCAGCTCGATCCCCAAACAGACTGGATGTTTACCGCTGATCCGGGCAATGCCGGACTTGGCCTGCGCGATAACCTGATGCCGGTGCCCCGCGGCAAAATGCTGGGCGGCTCGTCAGGGCTGAACTACATGGCATATGTACGCGGTCATCCGGGCGATTTCGACGCTTGGGCCGAAGGCGGTGCGACAGGGTGGAGCTATGAGGATGTGCTCCCCTATTTCATCAAAAGCGAGGATCTGACGCCCAGCAATGAAATCTCTATCGACAGTGATGCCCACGGCACAGGCGGACCTTTGGGTGTCTCCGTCCGATCTCCCGTTATTCCGGCAGCACGTGATTTTGTAACAGCGGCGGGGACCGCCGGCATTCCGAACGGTGACTACAACGGACGGGACCGGGGTGGCCCGGATGGCGTCGCCTCGTTGTTTCAGACCACAACGCGCAACGGTATGCGGTCGAGCACCTACCGCGCGTTTCTGCAAGGCGATACAGAGAACCGTGGTAACCTTACGATCATCCCCCATGCCCATGTGACACGGGTGATCCTGTCCGGCGATGAGGGTGCGCGCGCGGCAAGCGGGATCGAATACCAAGACGCCGATGGCGCGCTGCATACGATCAACGCTTCTGGCGAGGTTATTCTGAGTGCGGGTGCTGTTGGCTCCCCCCAAATCCTGATGCTGTCGGGCATCGGGCCACGCCGCGAGATCGAAGCTGTTGATCTGGAATGTCTCCATGAGCTGCCCGGAGTGGGTAAAAACCTCAAAGATCACCTGCACTGCCCCCTCTTCTTCCCCGCCCCCGGCATTGGTATTCCCATCGCCGAAGTGGGTGTTTCTGCAGGGCCAGACGCCTTGCGTGCGCCCGCTGGCCCCCTGCCCGCCGATCCAGCCGACGATGCGTCCATGTCGCCCGAATTGGCAGGTCTCAAGGCAGAAGCCGAGCGCCGCGTAACCCAATGGATGGAGACAGGTGAAAGTCTCGTGTCTTCATCACTTTATGATGCGGTTGCGTTCTTCTCGACTGGCTTGGGCGATGCTCACAGCCATGATGCCCAAATCGGGTATGTCCCCAGCGGCTTTGACGCAGGGCTGTTGGGCGACCGCTTGCGGATCAAACTGGAAGACTTCTTTGAGGACCCCGACAAGACGCTGGCACCTGATCAGGAAAACATGCTGCTGTTGGCCAACCCCGTCTTGCCGCACAGTACTGGCGAGATTGTGTTGGCGAGTGCGGACCCGCTTGCTGCACCCATCATCAGGATGAACTATCTCACTGATCCGCATGATCTAAAGGTGATGGTGGCGGTAATCCGCAAGGCGCTGGATATCGCCGCAAACTGGCCCGGAGATATCAAGCCTGGTCCCCTCAACGTCCCCCCTGCGCTCGCCAAGAAGCATGGCTATGTGGAGGGTGAGGCACCAAGCGATGCACTGCTTGAAAACCTCGCGCTCCATTATTCCACGACAGTGTATCACCTGTGCTCGACCTGCCGGATGGGCGATGTCGTGGACGCGCAACTGTGCGTCAGCGGCGTGGGCAACCTTCGGGTGGCCGATGCGAGTATTATGCCCGATATCGTCAGCGGAAACACCAATGCTGCGTCCATAATGATCGGTGAAAAAGCTGCGGATATTATTTCAGCGGCGCATCAGTTGAAACGCACGGAAGCTGCATAGAAGGCAGCTGCTGGTGAGCCAAAGTGCTTTAGTTTGTAAGGGAACCGAGAGTACAGCCTAATCAACTAAGACTTTATTTTCCCTTGAAAATATAGAACTAGGTTCATCAAATAGATGTCGGCGGGGAGCTTTTTGGAGCATCCCCGCTGGCCATGAAGTCGCAACCGCACAGGGAGAAGGTCACGTTAGATGATCGGTCTGAGAACCTGCAATCATATCCATCTAATTGAATTTAGCCATTTTGTCGGCCCCCTTCTCATTCATAGAAAACTGATGCGGCGGGCCCGCTTTCAGGCGAACCAAGCCTGACCCTGTCGGCGGTCCTCAATCGGAAATATAGACCGCGCCACCGCCTGTGAACATGAGCATATCGGAGTCCAGACCGCCGTTCAGCGTGTCATTTCCAAGTGTTGCCCCGCAGATTGTCATCGCCCCAACCAAACCGCACCGACTTAGCCCGTCTCTTCCATTCAGGCATGCACTCGCGGACAGTGGACAATGGATTTAGCTCTGTCTCTGGCAATCTTGCTAAAGGCTTGCAAGACGAAGGTGTGAAGTGCTCTCGCGGGTTGCCATATCATCTATCACACCGCAGGCGATAGCGGCCCATGTGGCAATGATCGCTGGCGAAGCGTTCAGTAGTCGTGTGGTTTGACCAATATCTTTGTGCCGTTCGATCTGCGTCAGGTAGGCAAGAAACAGGACCATTTGGGAAATCCACCCTCGATGCAGATTCAATTCGCTTTTTACGCGTGTTGAACAAGACTTATGGTACCGTCAGGACATGTAGGAGGACGATATGGAAATTTTACCGCTGACAGGTGCATTGGGCGCGGAGATTTTTGGCGCGGACATTCGCCGCAACAAAGATTTCGAGGCAATCCGCGCTGCGTTTGCGGAACACTCGGTGATTGTTCTGAGGGCACAGGATGCGGCGCCAGCGGACCATCTCGCCTTTGCTCGTCGCTTTGGCTCTGTTAACATCAACCGCTTTTTTAAATCGGTCGAGGGTCAACCTGAAATTGCAATGGTGTTAAAGGAAAAGGACCAGACGGAAGCCATCGGTGAGGGTTGGCATACTGATCACTCCTATGATCATGCACCGGCATTGGGGTCCATTCTCCATGCCGTTGAGATGCCCCCTTTTGGTGGCGATACGCTGTTTGTATCTATGGGGGCCGCCTATGAGGCACTCTCTGCGCCGATGCGCCAGTTTCTGGACGGGCTGACGGCGGTGCATTCGTCGCGCCATGTGTTCGGCGCATCTGCGATGGACAGCGAAGCAGCCAAAAGCGGTCGGCTGGAAAACGCGGACGCTGCAACTCAAGACGTGCGCCATCCCGTTGTCATTACCCATCCTCTAAGCGGACGGCGCGGGCTATATGTAAACCCTGTGTTCACCACGCATATCGAAAACCTGAACAGCACTGAGTCCGAGGCGCTTCTCGCGATGCTTTATGCCCATTGCCAACAGCCCGAATTTCAATGCCGGGTGCGGTGGAAGGCAGGAGACATCACCATGTGGGACAACCGTGCGACATGGCATAAGGCGATCAATGACTATCAGGGTTTCCGCCGCCTAATGCACCGCGTCACCGTCGAAGGCGTTCCGCTCTCCTAGCCTCTCAGGTTTTTATCTTTCTCGAAAATACTCCCAAATCCGATGGGACTTAGCAGTTCTATTTGATCCTTATGATGGCAATTGATGGGGGCTTTTCCGATCAGGGCAATAGCTGATCCGGAATACGGTTTCAGACACAGTCTGGCTTTTGTTACTGCTCTTGAAAGCCGTCTTTCGCCACCCGACTTGCATGGCTACTCTACTTCTTTGAAATAGCGATCCGGTAAGTTTTGCAAAGACCTTTCAAATTTGCCCGCCTCCCGCCTTTCCTGATTTCAATACTGTGGCCCCTGGCAAGCGTTGCGCCATGAACGTGAACAGGCGACATCGGCGCACGCCATTCGGTTTCATTCCGTCCAGCCATGTGACGGACCACCTCTGAGGTGCAAAACGTTAAATCGGCTCAGCGCTGCGCAGTGAGGGTCAGGACCGCGGATCCTGTTGATAAGCAGCTTGCACAAATACATACGCAAATCACTGCACATGTAGCCTGTTTGCAGCCACTGGCGCTGCGCCGCGTGCCAAGTTTCATCGTTTGCGCATCCATGAGCAAGATCATGCAACGAATACAAAACAGGCCGTTCATCGTTTGCATGTTCGAGAAGCGAATTGTGCGGCGTCTCTGGAACGCATCGGGCGGTAACAAGACCACTGCCATGATCAAAAGCATGAGATTATCGCTAATACACCTATAATTTGACATCCCCTATACCCAAGGAAGTAAGAGAGAAAGTGTCATTTGATAAGCTGAGTTACCTGCGCCTAACCGAAAACTTGCGGAACGGTTCCACATGGACGAAGACTTCCCTACCCAGCTTAAGCCGGACGCAGATTTCACCGCAGAAAGCACCGTCACTGTTACAGATGTTGGCTCCGATGCTAATGAGACCCTCACACGGACGTGATCCGTAAAGGTGATCACCGCGCCGTTGCCTTTAACGCAGAGGGTTAGATGGTAGCCAACCAACCCGTCGCAATCGGATCAGTGGAAAGCTCATCACCCGAAGGCCGCAAGAGAATCGAATTGCCGACTGGGATGTTACCGAAATGGCAAACATAGTCGATGCAGGTAACGAGGCGGGGTTCGTTAAATGAAGCGCTTTCTTGCACCGATCTGCTTGTGCGGGTTTCCGGATTTAGCGCAAGGATTTGCACCAGCCGTACCTCAATCGCCTCCCAGCGCAACCGTTGCACCTGAGGTCACCGACGATGAAGCGTCAAATCCAATGGCACCCGTGCTGGAGTTGAGGGCACGCTGTGGGTAGCGGATGCAGAGCATAAGGTGTGTCTATCCGGATTGGGCGGATACAGAGTTTTCTATTCCGAGTTGGAGCCCATTATTGCAACTGGTGATCCCGACTGTGACATTCTGCGCCCACACGATGCCACGCAGATTACACCGGACATCGCCATTGATGCCGCTAGTGACGCTTCGATGGAAGGCTGTATATCGGGCGCATGACTTTGTTCTGCCAGCGGGGCGTCGGCTCAGGTCATGTCCGCCCTAGTCGCAGCAACGCACTCAACATCATGGGATTCCGGTTCGATGATGGCTCACGCATCGTAGCTCGGCTAAGGGAGGCTGGTGGCACTCTCAGAGAAGCGTTCCAAGGTGCGATGCGCGCGAGTATGTGTCACAAGTTCTCGACCGTTCTCGGCCCATGCTCCAACGCCTCTCAAACGGACCATCTGCATTTGAAAGTCATCGGCAGGCAATCTGGATTCCGTTTGTGTGATCAAGGCGGCGCTATCGTCGAATAGACAGATCAAATGAGCCGCAATGGTCTCTGCATACCTGTTACTTTCGCGAGGCGAACAATCCCAGATACCCCAGGACAGCAGCGCCTGCGGCCAGTAGGACATCCCTCTCGCTGCAACCGTCTTCTTCTGGTTATGAGTCCAGAGCCTAGGCAACGTGAACGCAGCATGGAGCGCAAAAATTGATCAGCAGAGATAATTAGGCAATCTTGCACTCAGACCGCAGGCCACTTGGGGAATGTCGTTTAGAGTGCGGAACTCTCAATTTTAGGTGTGAGAGCTTACCCAACATTATGTGTATTCTGCCGACAATTTGGAGCGGTACCATCATCAAACGTGGTCGTTTTGGTCTGTGGGGCCAGAGGACTCATAGCAATTAGCAGGTTGACCTAATGGGATTAACTGCTGCAAAAGTATGAGACTTAAACACCGCTTCCGACAAGGCCTGAGATACTATCGAATAGCCTCGTTCGAGCTCGTTTTCGGAAAGGCCCCTGCTCGCGGTTCTGCGGTGAACCATTGTCAGGCAGTGGATAGCTGGTTTTGGTGCGGTTGCATGCGTACAGAGTGCGGCAGCAACCAGCATCTGCCCGTCAGACACGCCTATATTGAGGGTAGAGCCGATGCATCAAGGAGATTGGGCCGCCCTGAGCCGTGAATACAGACGTCGATTAGGGGTTAAGCAAGAAGCCATCGCCCAAGATTTTGATGTCGATCAATCCACCGCAAGCCGTTGGGAGCGCGGCGCGCGTGAGCCGTCGCTTGATGCCAAACACATGATTCTCAATACTCTTCTGGATAGCCGGGTTGGCCCGACCAGATCAATCGTTGCAATTCTTGCTGGAACAAAGTGGGTCGGCAGTGGTCATATGGGATCAGAAAGCAACTCTGCGTGGCTATTCCCGCCGCTTCGAACAAGAGTTGCGCCAAGCGACTATGATAGATGACCTACGTCATAAAAGTGCGGCGGATATTTTCACCGACAGTGATGTGGTTCAGCGGGCTATTGCCGTACTCTCGCAAGAGGGTTTTTTTTCAGGAGCCGTGGCTCTGGCCGTGTTTACGTTCCCGCCTTTCTTGCAAGAGCATCGGAAAAAAGCAGGGGGAATCCTGACGGCATCGACTTTTCCCATTCGGTTGGGCAATGGCGATGTGGGGATGATGAGTATCATTGATCATGATACATTCGCCCCAACCGAAGAGGACGGCTTCCTGTCGGTCACGTGGTTGAGCGCCGTCGATGGTCATTCCCACACGGTTCGTGACGTTTAGCCGTAGGCCGTCTGAGACTTTGGAACCGCCCCCACCTGAACTATTTAATCCTTTGAAAATAATGCACTTTACGCACTCTAAAGGAGACGCATAAAACGCATACGTAACAGTATTGCCACCTTAGCGTGTATTTCGCATCTTCTGACCACGTGTTGGATAACTTAGGAGAAACACACTATGGCAAACATCTTTGGAACCGCGCTCGACGATTTCTTGAATGGCACGAAGCTCAACGATCTGATCGAAGGGCTGGCCGGTAATGACGTGATAAAGGCCTCGGCAGGCGATGACGTTGTATATGGCGGGGCTGGTGACGACATCGTGTCGGGTGGCGGCGGAGACGACACTCTGCTGGGCGAGGACGGTGCAGACAAGCTGTCGGGCGGCGATGGCAACGACAACCTTGATGGTGGCGATGGAAACGACAAGCTGTCGGGCGGCAAAGGCAACGACGTGCTGATTGGCGCCGATGGAGACGACGTCCTGAACGGCAATGACGGAACGGACATCTTGGACGGCGGCGATGGAAACGACATCCTTTCTGGTCAGGATGGAGAAGACATTATCTACGGCGGCAATGGAGATGATCAGATCTCGGGCGGGCGCGACGCAGATGTGCTCTATGGTGGAGCAGGCAATGATCTGATCAACGGCAATGCCGACAATGACGCGGTGTATGGCGGCGACGGTGACGACATTTTGTACGGCGACACCGGCAATGACACCCTTGAGGGCGGCGCGGGTAATGACGTCCTGCGCGGCGGCGGCGGAGATGATCTAATTCTCGCCTTTTCCTGGGGCGGCGAGCCCATTCCTGCGCAAGATGCGGCGGCCCTCGTCAATGCAGACGAGCCGATCGCGGATGATGATCTGCTGTATGGCGGCAATGGGAACGACGTTTTCGAATTCCGTTGGTTGATCGATGCCAAGGACGAAATTATCGCCAAGCACACAGATGCAAACGGCGATATTGACTATTCGGGGAATGGCGTTGCCGGGGAGAACGACAATGCCCACGATCACTGGGTTGAGAGTATCGGAGTCAAAACAATAGCCGATTTTGACGCAGACGAAGACACTTTGGTCTTTGCAGGCCATACTATCCAACTGGATACCGCCACTTACGAAGATGTGGACGACAATGGCGTATTGGATACAGTCCTGACCTTTGTCTCAAATCAAGGCGGCAATGGCGGTGCTCATGATGGCGACCAAGTTGGCACAGTTAACCTGCTAAATATTCAAGTTGACGCTGATGCGATCACAGTAGATGCGGGTGTCTTCTATGGCGTTGAAGAACCGTATTCGTTCTTCGGATAACGGTTAAGCAGGCGGAGGTTAGATCTCGTTTCCTAGTTTGATCTACCGCTCGCGTAATGAGAATGGATATTGGTTCGGTTGATGAGTTTAGCCGAACCAGTATCCAAAACAGGTGCGCAGGCTTACCTCAGGCTCAGAACCCATTAAGCTGATTGAAAACAACATGCCGTCGTGATTCATCTCCTCTGAACTGGGGGGCAATATGAGCAATCTTGATTGGCTGAGCGAAGATAAAATGGTGCAACTTCGACCGTACTTTCCCAAAAGCCATGGTGTGCCACGTATCGATGACAGGCGGATTCTGATCGGCATAATCTCCATCAATCGCAATGGATTGCAGTGGTGTGATGCGCCTAAGAAATACGGCCTACACAAAACGCTCTACAACCGTTGGAAGCGTTGGAGTGACATGGGGGTAGTGCCAATCCATTCTTACATCGGTACTCGCATCCGCGCAGATCCCAGACAATTTTCCGGCCTTATGTATCAAACGCACCAACACTTGTGAATCCCAGCGCTCTGTAAAGCTGCTTGGAACACACAATATTCGGACTAATCAAGAAACGCGCGAGATATCAGAGCAGCAAAAGGTTGCTATGAAGGCTGTTGATGCGCTCTAGGCTGATCTGGACGCCATCGACCGTGCGCTACGCTAGTGCCGTGCGGCTATGCAAGCTGGACGGCGCGGCGCTGGTAAGGGTCGCTGACCATGAGGAGCTGATCGAGGGGGCGGACCCGTAGCGATTAACATCTGGGGATGTAGATTGGGGGATAGCGAGAGCTACTTCTTTTTTCTCTTATACAAACAAGGGGCTTTTTGATAAGATATGGTGCGGGTGAGACGCATATACCTCACTCCAAGCCAGTGCAGATAGCCTTTATTTGATTGACATATCCGCTCCATAACACCAACTGAGAGCAGATCAGTCAAGATATGGGTGGTAGACATGGCGGTAGACAAACTATCAGCAACTCAGTGTAAGAGGCTTGGGAATGGAAAACATTCCGATGGCCGTGGGCTTTATCTGTTCGTCCGTGGGGACAGCCGGATCTGGACGCTGCGTTATACGGACCCCGGCACTGGGAAGCGTGGAGAAAAGTCCCTGGGTGTTTATCCAGAGGTGACTTTGACAGAGGCGCGCAAAAGGCGAGACACTGCACGTCTTAGCCCGAGTGCGCCGCGGGATCAGACATTGCGCGTCTGGATCGGCAGATGGCTCAAGGCAAACCGGCACGATCTGAAAGATTCCGGTCGTGCGGGGCGCTGGCTGTCACCGCTCAGGGTTCACATTCTGCCCACCTTGGGCATGCGTGATGTGCGGCAGCTGACCTATGAAGAGATCAAGGGGGTATTTGATCCTATCTGGCGCGTGAAGACGTCAGCCAGTCAAAAGGCACTGGATCGCTTGGGTATCGTTCTGCGCTTTGCTGAGGCGGAATTGCCGGAAGTTGATGTGCGGCTTGTGCCACGGATCCGCACTGGCCTGGGCAGACAGCGTCACGAGGTCAAACATATACCTGCAATGCCGTGGGTGGATGTGCCTGCATTCTACACGACGTTGGGATTATCTCCGACAGAACTGGCGATGCGCCTGTTGATCCTTACAGCAGCACGGTCCGCGCCCGTCAGGCTCGCCCGTGAAGAACATTTCGAAGGTGATGTATGGCACGTCCCTGCCCTCTT
>RCND010002073.1_pt1 | contig 11232 bp, 7 predicted proteins | sample 2041351 | NCBI WGS metagenome assembly RCND01 (sample SAMN09708230, study PRJNA481090) | Marine sediment metagenome, whole genome shotgun sequencing project. | biome: marine sediment; feature: ocean; material: sediment; isolation source: Sewage treatment plant 12B marine sediment (STP12B) ...
AACTATTCCACCCCATTGGAGGCGTTGATGCCAACTTATTATCCGTTTCACTTTGATCATTAGAATTATCGCATGCATATATTATTAAAAATAATATACTTAAGAAAAATAGTTTGGTTTTCATTTTAAACCTTTATTATTTGAAATTTTCTTTTGTTCTTATAATTATAATTTTACTACCTTACCCTGGAATCTTCTTTAATTTCATTTGAAATCACTGTTAAAATTGGCATACCCCTCATTCATTAGTATCCAGAGACCATTTTCTGTAGGGGAGACAATGTCAAGCCATCCGTCTCCGTTTAGATCATTTACTGAGATTTGCCTTCCCATTCCAATCCCCTCATCAGGGCCTGCAATGGTATGCCGTGTAAAGGAATAGGAGGATGGATTCCATTTATAATAATAGACCACAGGAGGATCGTCATAACCAGGATCGTCCCCGTTATGAGCCCAGATGCATTTCCCGGCAATCAATTCCTCGCTTCCATCATTATCAAGATCAGCCCATGTGAGGAGGTGAACTTGTGACCAAGATGTGTCAATTACATGTTCCTTCCATGTTGTGGTACCGTTGGCATGAGGTTCCATTTGCTCCCACCAAAATAAGCCGTAGTCATGTGCGCGTCCGAACAAGATATCGAGACGACCGTCTTGGTTCATGTCTTTGGTTACAAAGGGACAGCTGGGATGATAATCGCTCAGGTCAGTCTCAGAGTGTAACCTCCAGGGTTTTGCAAAGGGATCACCCTCCGGCCGTTCATACCATCCGATTTCACATAATAAATCCTCTCTGCTATCTCCGTTAACATCTCCAAAGGCATAACCGTGACCCCCGCCTTCGGATCCAAGTATAAAAGGTTGCAGGATCATGCTATCATCAGATTTTCTTTTAAACTTCCAAATCTGCTGTGGTTCTTCTTTTACCCAGCAACTCGCATGAAACTCTGGTAAACCATCTCCGTCATAGTCATGCAGGGCATACATTTCCATTTTCCCATCTGTCTGTGCCAAGGTATCTGCCGCCCATGGTTGATGCATCTCCCAGGGTTTTCCTGTTTCCAGAGCCCGGTTCCCCGGATTACGATACCATACCATACCTTCTTTTCCCCACGATCCGATTATAATATCCAATAATCCATCGCGATCAACATCATATAGATGGTCGCTGTTTGCATGTATGAAATCACTGGAGAGGTGGTTGGAGCGGAACGCCTGTGGGATAAACCCTGGACCAAATAAAATGTATGGACCAGAGACAATATCCAGGTGACCATCCAGGTTCATGTCTGCAACGGCGCAACCTTCATAAGGATCGATTAAAAGATTTCGCTTTGAAAAATGAACTGTTTTTCCAGTATGTTGTGCTTCCAGGTCTGTTCCTGATATCAAAATTAGCACCACTAAAACAGATATAAATCTAGTTAACATATATTACTCAAAATAAGTTTTTGAATTAATTAATTCTTTCCACTTCTTTAGATTCCAGTGAACAGGAGTAATGAAATTCTCTGATTCCCTGAAAAAGTACTCTGACATCTCCCTGGTTTTTTCAGGAAACTTGTCAGCCAGGTTGTTCCGTTCAGCAGGATCAAGCTTGATATTATACAACTCTACAATGGGGACCCTGCCATCAATATGTTCAAGGTAAATCCCGGGGACCAAACTGCCCATAAACCGGAGAAGGTAATCCCCCTGGATAACCACCCACGCCGGCGAACCATATTTCCCGGCCGTTGTATGGGTTTTGTTGGTTTTTTTAACCAGGAAGCCCTGGTTGTATGCATGACTTCCAGCCCAGACCAGATAGTCATGGACAGGCGTGCTATCGAGATCAGAAAAAATAGGGACCAAGCTTTTTCCGTCAATTCCCTCGGGAGCAGTACCTCCGGCAACATCAATAGCTGTCGGGAGGATATCCATGGTGGATACCAGTTGGTGTGAAACCCCTCTCTGCTTGATTCCTTTTGGCCAGTGAACGAACATTGGAACCCGTATTCCCCCCTCGTAATAGGTGCCTTTATGTCCTGAAAAAGGAGCATTCGCTGGAAGTGGTGAACCAGTTTTGTGCCCGTCATACGCACCCATGGTCATGGCCCCATTGTCCGAGGTGAAGATGATCAGGGTATTCTCGTAAGCTCCCTTGGCTTTCAGGAATTCAACTATCCGGTTTATATTACGATCAACTCCATAGATATGTGCGTAGAAGTTGTTCAGGTGATAACTCTCCGAATCAAACCTGTTGAAGTAGATGTCCGGTGCCCTGGGCTCTAGTGAGTCATGGACAGCGTGGTAGTGCAACTGCAAATAGAATGGTTTATCCTGGTTGATTTGCTTATCCATGAAATCCATGGAACGGTCGGTAAAAACATCGGTATTGTAACCCTCCTGCCTTCCTGCATGGGTGAAGTTTTCCCAGACATAGGTAGAGTTGTAAAACTGACTTGCCCAGTAATTATACCCATAATAATAATCAAATCCATTGTTCAGCGGATGATGTGCGTCTATAACAGAGCCCCTGTATCCCGATTCCTCCACTTCCCGAAAAATTTTCGGATATCGATCTCTGATCTGGTTATATCCAAGATTTTCTTTTATTCCGTGTTTTTTCAAAATATCTACCAGCATCTTATCTTTACTTACCCCGATATGCCATTTACCAATGTGTGCTGTCTGATACCCTAGGTCTTTCATATCCTCCGCCAGGTGGGTACCCTCTGTCAGGAATTGTTCCCCATTGAGATAGACCCCAAATTTGGTTTGGAGGATCCCTGTGGCAATCCCCAGACGGGATGGTGCACAGACATTACTGGTAGTGTGGGCACGGGTGAATCTTATCCCTTCGTTTGCCAGGTTAGAGATAGTCGGGACTGCCCTTTTCGTAAATTCAAGAGCTTTTTCCAGCGGGTATCCTTGTAGACTGTCCTCCAAGTTTACAAAGAAGGGATCAAAATCGGAGATTTCCAGAGTGTCGTTGTTTATACCCAGATGACTGTATCCCAGGTCATCCATCATTATGAACAGGACATTCGGTCTCTCCACAGTACTATCCTGGCAGGAAAATAGAAAAAGTGATACGGTCAATAAAAATATCATCGAAGATATTTTAACGAACCTTGGAAAATATTTGTGAAAATATCTGGATTTCATAATTGTGACCAGTTTTGTCTTTTAGGAATTAATTTAATTGTGATTCTGATTCAATTACTTATTGTTAATTTTATTAGTAATGATTCATTAGATATCTTATTGATATTTAATGGTTATTATATTTGCTATGCTACTTATCTAGTTCCATGTTTCGCTCCATCTCTTTTTTCAGTGAACGGAGAATTTCAGGATATTCATCTGAGAGGTCATTTTCCTCTATAGGATCCTGGTTGATTTGGAACAGTTCATATTTTTCTTCCCGGTCACCTCTGGATCTGGAGTGCACAAGTTTCCAGCCTCCCTTCCTTACAGCATCCTGCCGGTTGGAAGACCAATAGAGAGTGCGTTCATTATCGGATACAGTCCCTTCCAAAATCGGCATCACATCCATGCCTTCGGCTTTCATCTCTATCTGAACTTCTGCACCAGCTAGGCCAATAAGGGTGGGCACCCAATCACACACATGGACGGGTGTTTTGATAATACCATGCTCGAACCTGCCGGGCCAATTCACAATGGCTGGAACGCGTATTCCGCCCTCAAATAATGACCCCTTATCATCCCTGAGCGGAGTGTTGTCACCGAGCACGTCTGAAAGTGCATAGGTCATGTTGTACTCAACTGGAGGAATTAGCCATCCGCTTCCTGTTGCTCCGTAATTCGCGCCACCCTGTCCTCCGTTGTCACTCATAAATATCACAATGGTATTATCAGCAATCCCCTGATCCCCCAGGCAGCGGGTGATCTCACCAATACTTTCGTCCAGATGAGTCATTGCAGCGGCAAAGAAAAGACGGGAATTGTTGTCGATCAAACCTTCGTATAAATCTGTATACTTCTTAGGTTCCTGGCAGGGCACATGAGGTGCACTATAAGCAACATAAAGAAAGAATGGTCTTGATTCGTCGCGGCGCTCGGAAATGAAGCTGACAGACTCCTGAGTAATCAGGTCCGTTAAATGTCCATTTTCTTGAATTAGTTCATCGTCTCTGTAAAAATGCTTGATTCCTCTTCCATCCCCAAATGCATTGGCAACCAGGTGGCTGTATGAATCGATCCAGGGACCTGTATAACCGTAGAAGTGTTCGAATCCGAATGAGAGGGGCATCTGACCGGGTACCATACCCAAATGCCATTTACCAACTATGATTGTCTCGTAGCCTACATCCTTCAGCACTGAGGGAAGCATTTTAACATCTTTGTCGAATTTGAATTCCGAGATAGGCTGCAGAGGCCCGCGTATTCCGAAACGTGAAGGAGGTCGCCCTGTAAGAAGTGCCGCACGGGTGGGTGAACAAACCGGATAAACATAGCACTGATTGAGTATCAATCCTTCGCCGGCTAATCTGTCAATATTGGGAGTCTTTATGACCGAACCATGGTAACCCACATCGTTAAATCCTGTATCGTCTGTAAGAAAAATAATGATATTAGGCCGATCGTCAACTTGTTCCGGATTACAACCGGCTATAACTACAAGAATGGAACCCAAAATTATACTCCAAAAGAAACTCGATATTCGGATTTTTCTAACCTTCTTTGTGTTTAATATGATCTGCATTTTTATCACCTCACTCTTTTATACTCTTTATTTATAGCGTTGTCGCCCCATCTATCAATTACCGCTTTTAGTGCTTCATCAGTTTCCGGGAAACGGCCTTTGTCATCGGTTTCAATTATCCATTTGCAATAAATGCCGTTGCCATCTCGCAGGGCGTTATTGGAATTTATTAACCTGTTAGACACATTCAGTTTGACATCCTTTCAAAAAACTGGGCCGAACTACTCCAGAGTTTTCCGGGCAATTTCGATATTGTTTTTTACTTCCTCTTCCAGCTTATCCCAATCGAATATACCTTGCAGTCCTATTGTCATTTTAATGTATTGCTTATCCAAAGATTTTGAATAATGTTGCCAGTATAATAGCACATTTTCCAATTCGCTTATAGCCAGGCTTTTATGTTTCTCATCTTTTGTTTCACGATAAAGCTTAAGGTTTACAGCCCCATGTATTTTTGCATCCTAATAATTACCCAAATAAGCCATGGCCTCAATATCGACAATTGTTTCTGATAATTCAACATCATCGTTTTTAGATATATCTTCCACTAATCCTAAAACCATTTTTGCAAATGATTCCAAGCTATCTGCAAATTGTAATAGGGTAGTTCCTTTAATTTTATTATTATTTAGAACCGCCTTAGCGTAGCCATTAATCGTAATTAAGTCGCTAGAAGGAATTACATGAGCATTAATAAAATCATTTATATCATGATATCCATCAATTGCAGCACCACTACCACTACTAATGCCTGCCTCAGGCCACCATAAATAATCCCAACTAAACCAATGAAATTTATTGACTAGAGGGATCATTTTAGATGCGGCCTGCCAGGCCGTGTACAGCGTGTCGCTGAGAACGGTTGGGAACTGGTCACTAAGTAGTCCCCAAAAGGGTTAAAAAGCAAAAAAAAATCCATTTACTATTTTTCTCTAATTTATTTATTAATATTTAAACATTTTAAATTTGGATATGGCAACATCGCCGAGGACTACGTTTTCACTTCGATTGTATGCCGTCGGTGGGAATTTTATATTAAATTCATCACCATTCAAAACCCTTCCTTTTTGCCACTCACCATCAACAAACGTACCTTCTTCTACAGATAGAAGTTGGGCCGTGGGTTTATCTTTATCGGCAGATCCATACGATAGCCTAAATGCATTTCCTGCAACAATAAAATCATCTTTGCCTGTTTGAATAACCATACCAAATCCTTTTATGTGCGGAGCTTTTTTACGGTCATAAATGGGAGTAAATTTGTAATCACCTAAAACAAATGTTGATGGCGACGTTGCATCGTCTTCCATAAAGGCATTAATTTTATTCTCAAGCTGTGCCTTGGTAATTAAAGGCATTAAATCATTAAGCACCTTATAGGCATTTTTTATTGGATGATTGTTGTGGTAATTATCATGATCGATTCCGAAGGGAGAAAAGCAAATTGCATTGTAATGTCCAATGGTATAAAACGCTTTTTCAGGTGCACTAATTGTATCATTGTAAAAAATAGCAGATGCTTCGGGAATAAAAAGCGGATTACCTTGATGAATAAACTCTTTACACTTTGCATCAAAATATTTACCGTAATTATCAATTGCCAAAATATCAATGTCTGGTGCTCCAGCCTGCCAAACATCCAACATTCTGTAATTTGGCCCACCGCTTGGCCAATCGCCAGGGTTTTTATTTTTGTTTGAAGCCCAGGTATTTACCAATGTAGGAATATTATGGACTGCCTTACCCGCTATTGAAATCTGGTTAATATAGATGGCATAGTTCCAGGCCATAAAAATTTCATCGGTAAGTAAGGATTTACCAAAAATATCAGCCCATGATCCTTGCGTTTTTGAACCATTATTTTGATATGCCTCGAGAATAGCGGGTTTTATATTATTGATATGTTGATTGATATGGTCAATCAATTTCATCGGTACTTGTTGTTCAAATAGCTCTGTAGCTGTGGGTGAAAAATCTCGTGAACCACCCAATAGTCCAACTTCATTCTCAATCTGCATCATTAAAACCGTGTTGTGCTGGTCAACCTGTGCAATATGCTCCATTAGTTTTATATAGGCGTTTTTATCGGCCTTTAAGCATTCGTCATTAAAATTTGAAATTGTATAGGTTGGTTCTTGGTTTTTATATTGCATTCGTGGAAACCGATTCAAATCAGTTTTAACCCAATCTGGCGTGTAATGTGATCTTCCGTTTTTCCAGCTACCAAACCATAAAATGACAATGCGCAAACCATTTTCATGAGCTCTTTTAATATGGTTATCAACAAGTGAATAATCAAATTCCCCTTCGACCGGTTCAAACTGTTGCCAATTTATAGGTAAAAGAATCGTATTGACATTGAACGATTTCATTCTTGGCCAAATTGGTTCCATATATTCAATACTCGACGCAGATGAGTTTAACAACTCTCCTCCAAGAATTACAAAGGGAACATCATCGACAATTAACTGTTTTACACCATTTGTTTTTTTAATATAGGGTAAAGAAGAAGCGGTCTGTTCTTCTTGATTTATCTGTTTTTTTTCTGAATAATTACAGGAAGTGATCAGTATAAACAACATTATTATTAAAGGAGTTGTAGATAATTTGCTGGTAATTGTTTTCATTTTTTTACTTATTGCAATTTTTTATGTAGGTATTGTTTTTGCATAAACCATTTTGCGAAAGTCTTCAAGATTACATTTTTAAAACCTTCGGCAAGTTTTATTTTCAATCCAATTTTGGCCAAATACTCAGGCAATACTCCATAAGGTTCAACTTTATAACGAACAGCAAGCAAACCATTCAGCTTATTAGGTTTTTATCACCTCACCCTGTCGTATTCCTTATTTACAGCGTTATCCCCCCATCTATCAATTACCGCTTTTAGTGCTTCATCAGTTTCAGGGAAACGACCTTTGTCATCGGTTTCAATGATCCATTTGTACAAAATGTCCCTGTGCTTTGCCAATTCAATAGCATGCTCACGCTTGTAAGAATGAACCAGGTTGTTCGTTTCGTGCGGATCTGCCTGCAAGTCGTATAACTCTTCCGCGGGCCGGTAATCACTCACAAAGCGCGATTGTACTTCATTGAGTTTTCCTTCTGCGTACATGCTTTTCAGAAGTATCATCGACTCCCGGGCGTCACGGTAATTTGATTGCAAGTAAGGTTTATCTGTCATAAAATTACGGATGTACTTGTAATGGTCGGTTACAACTACGCGAATCCGGTCAATTGTAAAATCGCAACGATCGCGTGCTGCAATAACGTAATCTCGTTTGAAATCGGGAGCAAACATATCCATACCGTGCATGTGATTAGGAATTTCAATTCCTGCCAATTTCAAAGTAGAAGCGCTAATATCTATGCTACTGACTAGATCATTTCGCACTTGCTTTATCGGAATATCTGGTCCGGCAATAATAAGCGGAACCCGAATGCCTCCTTCAAACAAAAATTGTTTGTGACGAGGCAACTTCATACCATGGTCAGTGAAAAAGAAAACTACCGTATTTTCGTATAAACCATCTTCTTTCAATTTTGCAATTATATCACCAACAATTTCGTCAAGCTTAAGAATGGTATTGTAATGCTCGGCAATCGCTTCCCTGTAAATTGGATGGTCAGGATAATAGGGTGGTACCTCTACTGCATTAGGGTCAACAAGCTTAGGTGGATTCTGGTATTTTCCACCTTTCAATTGAATTTGTCCAAAAAAGGGTTGATCGTCGGCTCTTCCGGTCCAATCGCTTCCGTTTTTTGCTCCTTTGAATCCGTCTTTGCCGGATCTGTCATACAGATCTTCTGTTTGATATACAAAATTGTAGTGTTCTTTACCTTCATTAAAGGTATAATATCCTGCAGCTTTAAAGATTTCCGGTAAAGTACGAACACCTATATGGTTTGGGTGCCATTCTTCCATCTTGTTACCACGCCACGTACTGAAAGAACTGTAATGCTCATGAGCACCGATTGAGGTTTGGTACATTCCGGTGATTATTGCCGATCGGGTTGGTGAGCAAACACCCGAAGTCATGTAAGCACGGTTGAACCTTACTCCTTCTTTAGCTAATTGATCAATTTGAGGGGTATTAATAAGTGTGTCACCATAACAGCTCATCCACGGATTGGTATCCTCAACATAAATCCAGAGAATGTTTTTAGCCCCTTCGCTTATTTTTGGAGTTGGAGTGTGTGAATTTTGTGCAAAAACCGAAGAGCAGCAAAATAAAAGTAAAGTAGTTCCAATAATTATTTTTATCGTTGTTTTCATAATTTATCTTTGATTGTTTTGAAATTATTTATTCTCTTAATGATAATATTTCTTTTTCTATTTTACTTTGAAAAAACCGGTACCATGAGCGTTTACTTTAACTGTGAATTCATTTCTTAAAATGCCAATCTCTTTTTGTCTCCATAAATCTCGAACAGTCCCTTTTTTTTCTAGTTTATCGGCAGTGATGGTTATATTTTGATTTTCATCAGATAAACTAAAAAAGGCGACGGCTTTACTACCGTCTGCTAAATCTTTGGCCCAGATTTCGTAGCTGCCTTCTTTATTTTCTACCCGGTATCCCTGCTTGACCAAGGGATCTTGGTTTACAGCTAACACCTCACTGTTTTTTATTAGGTTAAGATCGAATTCATCCATCGTTGGTATGTTACATGAAAGTAGCAGTGGTTGACTGAGTATACTCCACAAAGTAACTTGAAAATACTGTTCCGAAGCTGTTAAAGGAGACGGTTTAAATTCCTTCTTAGCACGGTTTGGTTTACCCAGCGGTCCTATTTGTAGCATGTCAAGGTCACCATAAAGTCCTGGGCGGGTAAGTGGATAGCGTGCAACCAAATCATCACTAAAAGCTCTTGTAAGATCTTTCCACTTTGCTTTAATATCTTTTGTTAAGCGCCATAGATTGCAATACTTTGTAACTAATTGATCTTCTTCGGGATTGTGGCCAGGAGATAAACTGATTACAATATCACGATCGAGTGAGCGATAATCGTTGTAAAAACGACCTGTTATAGAATCTGTTTTTCTTATTTTTTGTGACCTACCCCTAGAGAATATTCCTTTTTCATCTTTTTTCAGGGTCACTTCAACCCAGTCGTATTTTACATAATCAATCCCCCATTCTGCAAATTGTTTGGCATCTCGATCAACAAACCAAAACGGACCGACTTGAGCAATACCGCGCTTTGTTGATGAGGGATGACGACCAAAAACCTGATAGGGATTCACACGTTCTTTTTCTGATAGGTGAAATTCACTGTAATCACCTTCTTTGGTAGGAGCCGTACCACCAACATATCCTGCAAAAGTTGACATCCATGCAGTGGAATAGAGGCCCAATTTAAATCCTTTGCTGTTTACAAAATCTGCCATGGTTTTCATATCATCGAATTTACCATTCGCTTGTATCGCTTTAGTTTCCGGATCGCGCTCACCCATCCAGCAATCGTCCATATTGATGTATGTCCAGCCATATTGGTCCAACCCATTTTCTTCCATTGCTGTAGCGATCTCACGAATTGCTTTTTCACTAATTCCTTCTGAATGCACATACCAACTGTTCCATCCCATTGGAGGTGTAAGGCTTATTGTTTCCCCTACTCTTAAAATAAGCTTTTTTGTTGTTTTGCCTTTACTATTCTCTACATTCAACGTGATTTCATAATCACCGCTTTTCTGAGGTGCCCTCCCTTTTAACCATCCGGTATTGGTATCTATATGCACCCCTTGTGGTAAACCCTCAGCTGTATATGTTAAAGGTTTTATGCCCGAAACTGCCACATGGTAGAATATTGGCTTTTCGGGGCGTACACCAAAAACAGAAGCTCCATTAATTTGAGGCTTATCACTCGATGCCGGAGTTAAAATTTCTTTACCATTAATTGTGGCATCATAGAGTAAAGGTTCACTATTACAAGCAAATAAAATGCAAACAATAGATAAATAAACAATATTTTTAACGATTCTTTTCATATCTCTCTTATTTAAGTTTAATAATTCTTTTCAAGTTTAATTATCTTCTGCAATTATCTTATAAAATGCTGTATTTATAAAATTTAAATGAGGCCATATCATTAATTTCAAATTCAGTGAATCCATTTTTATCCACATTATAAGTTTTCTTATCCCCGGTTATTAAATCTTCAATAAGCAACTTTTTATCTTTCAGAAATCTAAGTTGGATTCTTTTTTCAGGTTCCTGGTTATTAATTTCACGGAATAAAGTTAGATATCCAAAGTCCTCGCCCGGATGATAATTTTGAAATCCGGCCCAGGCAGCATCATTTGGGCGTTCTCCTAAAGAGAAAACATACCCTTTGTATAAATCTAGACGATAATTTTTATAGATGCTAATAATTTCCTTTACAGCCTCTCTGTCTTTCGGCGAATATCTCCAGGTTTCTGTAAAAAACAAAGGAGCACTCATCATGGTCAGTGCAAATGAATATACATCGCCATATAACCTAGCATTTGAATCTTCAAGAGGAATGAACTCGGTTGTTTG
>RCND010002074.1_pt1 | contig 11229 bp, 8 predicted proteins | sample 2041351 | NCBI WGS metagenome assembly RCND01 (sample SAMN09708230, study PRJNA481090) | Marine sediment metagenome, whole genome shotgun sequencing project. | biome: marine sediment; feature: ocean; material: sediment; isolation source: Sewage treatment plant 12B marine sediment (STP12B) ...
CAATAAATGTAAAATTTGACAAGTCTCTTATAAAGTTTATAATATTCTTTATTTGTTTTTATTTCATTGGTAAAGTAATTTTTGACTACTATATAACTGATTTCAATTATTTTATAAAATTTGCTTTTCTTTTGATATATCTAGTGTCAATATACCTGTCTTTATATTTGGTAAGATTGATGAATAATGATGACCTTACGTTTATTTTTAAGTTACTAAATTTTAAAGCGTTATTAGCTTATTCTAAATCTGAATTAAAAAAGAAATAAATATGCTATTTCTAAACTATATTTGGATTATTATATGAAAGAAAAATCAAGTTTTTCAATAAGTATATTTTGGATTATTATAGTTTTTTATTTAGATCCAGGAGGCTATATGTATTCGTATTTATCTCCTACGGTGAATACAATACTTTCATTTGCATTTTTAATAGTAGCCTACCTTATTTTTAATTTTTATTATCGAAATTCTAAGGTAAATATTTTAAATCTGCAATATGTAAAAAGTTATATTGTATTTATAGCATTGTGGATGGTTTATTTTTTTGCAGTGTACTATGGATATAATAATAACGAAGGATACCCGGGGATACCGAATATGATTTTAAGAAACCCTGGCATGTTTTTTAAATCACTAATTGTAATACCTATTGTGTATTTTTCTATGTTTAGTTTGAATTCTTTTTTGAGGATTTTAATCTGGTCAAGCATAGTCATTGGCCTTCTATTTATAGTTACAATTGTAACTGGATTGCCACTAATGAAAACTTGGAATGCAGACAGAAATATTGGTAGTGCAAAAAGGAACTTTATGTACTCTTATGGTATTATTAATTTTATGATACCGCTTACAATTTGCGCCGCATTTTTAAAATTTAAAATTTCTAAAAAGATGTTGTTGGCTGGAGCAGTAGCACTTGCCATTATTATAATCACACTATGGAGAAGAGATATGGTTGGTGTAATTGAGTATATTGTTATTTTATCATTCATGGTAAATTTCATTCAAAAGAAATTTGTTTTGAATTCAATTAGCAAGTATTTAAATTTTAGGAATATAATCATTACGTCATTTCTATTAATTATTTTGAGTGTATTTGCTTCAAATATTTTAGAAACAACGAGTAAATTAGCTTTAGGCACATTAGGTTCTATTGGTATAATTGAATACAATGAGAAAGGAGGTAATACTGACAAGGCCCGAATGAGCTTAATTTCTCAGGTTGGCATTGTGAATGCCATCAAAGAGAATTTTTTAACTGGGACGGGTTATGATAAAAACTGGATGACAGGTGATGGAGGTGACAAAAAATGGGAAGGAAGTGATTACATTTTTTTATCGGCCTTTGCAATGTATGGAATAATTGGTCTAATTATTTTCATACCGTATTACATAATATCTTTTAAAATTATAAGAAAACTCCTTTTATTGATAAGGTCGAATAACAAAATTATTTACAAACACATTGAGTATGTAGGAATTCCAATTGTTGTGGGTATTGCAGCGAGTGCAGAATTAGTAAAAAATATGATTGAATACCCAAATTGGTTCGCACCGGTTGGAGCTATAGACTATAGTTCAAAATATTTCATTTTTTTCGGATTGTTGTTGGGCAGTTATTGTAATTTGAAATTTAAATTTAAAAAAATAAACATGTCAAATGACTAAGAAGATTAAGAGATTTTATTTAATGCCAGGGGTATGGGCAACAGTAACCAATTCTCAGGTCTTTAATTGGGTTAAGTTGATCCATGACAAAGGAATTAGAACCGATTGTTTATCAATCTCTGATATCAAACCTACGAAAGATGAGATTCGAGAAATAGAGAACATAATTGGAGGTAAATTTTACACTGCCAATCGATATGGTATTTTGATTTCTGATGTTCATTTATTTTTTGTTTTGCTAGGCCTTTATTTTAGATCAGTATTCAAATATGATAAAATAATTTTTCAAACCAGGTTACCTAAAATTGCTATCCCATTTGTTCTGATAGGTATGTTGTATAAGGTAAAAATTATATATGAAGCACGTGGAGCAATTACGGAAGAGCGGATTCATGTTAGCAGAAATAGAGAAAATAAAGGGTTTAAATTCAAACTTAAAACAGCCTTTCTAAACCTTAATGAAAGACTTTTCATGAAGTTATCTGATCAGGTTATTTGTGTCTCAAATGCCTTAAAGGATTATTATATTAAAAAATATAAATTGTTAGATTCTAAAAAATTTAATGTTTTTCCCGGTGCTGCTGATAATTCCATGTTTTATCATGATTTTTCTCATCGAGATAAGATAAGGAAAGATTTAAATTTTACAGATGAGGACATCGTGATAATTTATTCTGGAAAGTTGGCTAAGGAATGGGAAATACCGGATGACGTTTTTAATTTTATGTCAATATTAATCGCAACTAATAAAAGAGTAAAGTTTTTGGTTCTTACTCCTGATTTGGAAATAACAAATCAATATATTCAAAAATATTCAATTGAAGGGAGTACACAAGTTTTAAAATCCAAGTTTGAAGATGTTAATAACTATCTGAATGCTGCCGACATAAGTTTACTGTTAAGAGAAGATGTGCCAATGAATAATGTTGCTTCTCCTACAAAGTTTTCAGAATATGTTCTATCGGGTATTCCATGTATTATGAGCAAAGGAGTTTATGATTTTGCTCAAATAATAAATGAAACAGGTTTTGGACTTGTTTTATCAGATTACATGAAATTGAAAGATAAGGAATATGATCAAATTCTTAAACTTTTAGATCTAGATAGAGAGGAAATTTCACTTTGGGGTAGAAAAAATTTATCAAAAGAAGTGTTAATTTCTAAATATTATGACCTGTTAAATAATATTTAAATCAAATATTTATTAGATGAATTCAAATTTTCAATATTATAATCATTTAGGGTTTTTTAATCCATTTTACTTTTCTACAGATAAGGGTTTAATCATAAATTCGAATTTTAAGGAGACGGTTGAAAGAAGAAATATGGTTAATAAATTGAATGTGGCAGCAGTAATTGAGAACTTATTGGGACGAAATATTTTAGGAGACAGGACCATTATTGAGGGCATCAACAAAACCCCATGGATGGCTAAACCCAATGCTGATTCTACTGACTGGTCTTATTATGAAGTTCCTGATCATAATGAAAAAATGATGGATCAAAATGAGATGGCAATTCAGTTTCTAAATCTGTTGAAAGAAGAAGTTTATAACTATATAAAAGATAAAAAAACGATTGGCGTTTTGTTAACAGGAGGAATGGACAGCAGAATAATTGCTGGTGTGCTGGACCTTTTGATTAAAGATAACATTATTAATAATGTAAGTGTAATTGCGTTAACGTGGGGCGATTTGAATAGCAGAGATGCTGTTTATGCTAAAAAAATAGCAGAAAAGTTAAATTGGGAATGGAGACATTTTTCTCTTACGAGTGAAGATTTAAAGAAAAACATAGAGGCAGTTGCCAAGAGAGGAAGTGAATACCCACCAATTCATCTTCATGCCATGTTAAAAGTTAGAGAAGAAAAGGATCTTGACTGTATTTTAGCTGGAAGTTATGGTGACAGTATTGGTAGAGCTGAATACGCAGGTAGACGTGTTACGAACCTATTAGACATGAGGGATAAAATAAAAAACCCAAATGGGTTTTTGAAAAGATCTGTTCTAGATATTTATACGGATGACATTAATAGTGATATAGATTTTTATTGGAATAAATTCCCTCAAAATAAATCATACCAGCAATTAGAGCAGGATTATCAAATTCACTATATGAGAAGAAAACTAAATCCTTGCTTGTCTGTAATTAATGAAAAAACACCATTGTATCAAGTATTTTCTGATCCAAATGTTTTTGGATTCATATGGTCGATTCACCCAAAGCTTCGTAATAATGAAATCTATAAAATAATTTTAAATAATTTTAAAACTGACTTGTCAGAAATACCATGGGCCAGAAATGGATTAATTTTTGATAAAACCAAAGGTGAACCCGATGCATATTCAAAAAATTATCACGCTCATTCTGAGTACATTAATAATGATTTAAACGACTTTATAAAAGATTTGGTGTTGTCAAATAATATTGAAAAAATGAATATACTAAATTTGAGTTCAATAGAAAATTATTTTAAACTTATGAAAAAGAAGTTTTATTTAAGAAATACAAAAGTAGAAGAAAAAATTATTTGGTTGGCATCTTTATCCCGATCTGTTGATTTATATGATATTAAAGAAAATTATTTTGACACAGGGATGAGTTTTTATGACAAATTAAATAGCTTAAGTCCTATTAAGGAAAATTTGTTGGATCAAGCCAAAAGCTATTACGTTAAATCAGTGCGCAATCGCTCAAATTAATTTGATCCGGCCCTTTTAGACTGCATAATCAATGCCGGGGAAAGAAAAAAACACACAAAAATATTTAGAAATTGACTATTCTTATACACTATGAATATATTGCTTTTATGTGGTAGTTTATCTTATGCTGGCGCTCAGCGTCAATTGTTTGAATTGGCGAATGGATTAAATGAAAAGCACCATGTATTGGTTTGCTCAATTTCAGATAAAGTACCTCTTTTAGATGAGTTTATAAACAACAACATAAAAGTTGAAGTACTTGGATTAAGAAAAAGAAACTTTACCAGAATTATAAAATGCCTGAATAAGCAAATAGAAGAGCACCATATTGAAGTTGTTTATAGTTTTCTTGAAACGGCGAATACCTATTCCAGGATAATGAAATTTTTTAATCCCAAGATAAAAGTTATATCCTCTGAAAGAAGCAGTGACACTATAGTGCAATTTAGAACTAAATTATTTGAAAAGGGTCTTTCAAAATTAACTGACTTGTACATTGCAAATTCGCATGCAGGAAAATCGACTTTGATAAAACATCATAAGGCTGATCATATAAAAGTAATTCACAATGGAATTGATCCAAACAGATTCTTGTCTCTAGGAAAGTCATCTTTAAATATGGATTTCACCAAAAAACTAGTCATTAGTCAAATAGGTCGGATAAAACCAGATAAGAACTATGAAATGTTTTTGGAGGTTGCAGAGGGAGTCTGTAATTTGTATAACAATGTGATTTTTTTAGCCGTTGGGGATCAACCAGATTCAATGGATTTATACCAAAATTCAATTTTGAACAAAAGAAACAAATTAGAAAATAAAGACAGAATTTTATTTGTAGGCAAAAGATCGGATATTCCTGAAATATTGTCTGAAACTGATGTTTCTATATTAACATCTCATAGAGAAGGCTGTTCAAATACAGTTTTAGAATCTATGTTTGCTAAATGCCCTTTGGTAGTTACTGATGTTGGTGACAATAAAATAATGCTTTCGGAAGCAAATCAAAATTTTATAACAAAACCAGATGATATTCAAGATATGGTTGATAAATTATCTTTTTTGATTGAAGATGAAGGTTTAAGAAAAAAAATTGGCATTCAAAATTATGATAAAGCACAAAAGGAGTTTACCAACAAAATGATGGTTGAGAATACAGAATCCTTAATTTTATCGTTATTAAAAGATTGAGTTAATACTATAAACAAATTTTACCTGATATTATTGAAATGGTATCAAAAAAAAATTACTGAATTGAATCAATAAAATAAAATGAAAAAAAAACCAGTATTATCGATATTTGCGGACGGTGTTAGATTCGATAGTTTACAATTTATGCCGTTTCTAAACTCCTTGAACAAGGCACCTTTGGAAACAGTTTTAGGGTATTCTATAACTTGCCACCCCTCCATGTACACGGGGGTGTATCCAGATAAGCATAAAATAGTTTTTCATTGGGTCGAAAGTAAAAAGAAAAATGGGCCGTATACGTTTTTAAGTTATTTTCCAGATTTTTTCCCGTTTTCTAATTCTTATGTGCAGGCTGTTGCTTCTCATTTTTACGCGAAATTCTTTTTAAAGAAAAAAGCAAGCCCGTTTATGGGGTATGGAAAGCTTCTAAATTTACCCATGAAATTTTGGAACAGGGTCGATATTAATGAGTTCAAATACTGGGATGAAGATGATTATATCAATGATGACCTAAAAACGATTTTTGAATTGGTTCGAAAAAATGATTATAAGCATCATATTTCAAACATGCACAAACCCAATTTGGGTAAGTTGCATTCGGTTAAAACTGTTGAGCCAAAAGGTTATGATTGGGTTTACTACTTTATTGGAGAATCTGATCACGTATCACATGAATATACACAGCATTCTAAAGAAGGGATAGAATTCATGGAAAAATTAGACAATTTTGTTATAAAGGAATATCAAAAGTTTGAAGATTTATATGGCAAAGATGGATTTGAATTTATCTTTTGGTCTGACCATGGACATATAGCTATAGAAAAACAGATAGATTTATATGATTTTTTCAAAACAAGAAAAATAAATCTAAAGAATATGTTTCATCTGGTGGACTCTACGACGGCGAGATTTTGGCCTAAAAATGATGAAGACAGGGGAAAAATAATGAAAATTATGGATCAAATTCCCGAAGCTACTTTAGTTAAAGACCATGATTTTGAGAAATTACATCTTGCTAATGATAGTAATTTATATGGTGAATTATTTTATTATCTGGAAGGTGGGGTGGTTTTTATATATACAATTCATGGATTCGGAAAAGATACTCAATCCATGCATGGATATCACCCGGATGCAGACGGTAATGATGGACTGTTTGTTTCTAATAAAAAAATAAATGCCTCAAAAGTAACTTTACCCGATGTTTTTTGTACAACTGTAAGCAGTCTCGGAATTAACTATGAGCCAAAAACTAGTTTAGATGGAAAGAATGTCCTATCCTAAGGAGACCCAAGAATTCTTTGTAGAAATAGTAGAGGACATAAAAAAAACATTAGATCCTGAATATATTTTAATCGCAGGAAGCTTTGGAAAAAGTTCGTGGTTATTAGATGGTGATACTTTATTAAGTGATTTTGAATTTGAATTTATTTGCAAAAAAAAATGGTCGCTTAAGAAAAAAAAAGAGTTACTTAAAAAGTTTAATTCAATCTATCCGTATGAAATTAATCTAAAAGGAAATCTCTTGAGTCATGTGGAAAACAAGATTTCCACGAATTATTCTAATGCATTTCCAGGATATGTTAGGTTAAATTTTTTTGACGCCTTTTCTGATTCCCAAATTCTTTACACTAAGCATAATCATGATTTAAAAGTAGATCTTAGTGTTGATGAAATTCCCGCTTGGGAAGTTTGGAGACTCATGGTTAACAGAATAGGAGATATATTATCTTTGCAAGTTGAACCTTCTCCTTCACAGACCTTACATAATTATTATTGGCTAAAAATATTTGAATCCATCGGGGATGCTTATTTAATTTTGAATAAGTCGTACGAAAAAAATATTTCAAGAAGACATGAATTATGGACCAAAGAATTGATCGATAGTGACAGTCTTTTGCCGAATTTGTGCAAAGATTCATTCGAGATTGTTGCATCGGCCTTAGATGCACGAAATCATCATGATATTAACAGATTTGATGACGGCATATTTGATTTGTCTGAAAAGAATCAAATGATCAATTCATGGCTCACATATATTGAAGGAAAATTATTGGAAAAAGAAGGGATTGTTTGTCCTAACATTTCTTTTTCGAAATGTTATATGCAAAGTAAAACTATTCAAAATAAGTACTTGGAAGTTAATAATTTATTGGCTGTACCCATATCCAATTCAATAAGATTACTGCCAAATTACAAGGCATTGATGAAATTGAATTTCAGAATCCATAAGATGGGCACTAGTTGGCGACATTTAATATTGATTGTGATTTCGGAGCTTTTTAAAGAACAAACAGCTCATATGGATTCATATGTTGAAACTAAAAGGATATTAAGGGAAGTCACATCTCAAAAAAGTTTGATGGGATTGTCGGAAAAGGAATTAATTGAAACCGTCTTGAAACTATGGAAAATAGTGAGATAATGAGAAATAATAAATACATAATTAAGGAAATTACGCCTTGGATGATGGATGAATTGATTGTTTTTTCAGAGATTGTAAACTATGACATTATATTTTTAAGAAAACAAAGGGATTTTTTCAACGAGGAACTTGAACAACTGGAGAAGAAGGGAGTTCGTATATACATCAAACCCTATGCAATCGGTAATTTATTCAAAAAAACACTAACTGTAATAAGTTTTTTGTTTCAAAACCTGTCTAAATTTAGTGCTGATTACAATGGGGTTATTGGTCTTAAAAGTATCATGTGGTTTTTGAAATTAGACATGTCATTGTTTGGGCCCGATTCTAATCTGCACGCACAATTTGCAACCCAACCAACCATAATTTCACTTCTAATTAAGAAATATCACAAGGGCTCTCCTAAGTATTCCTTTACGTTTCATGCCTATGATATATATTTTAATAATAAGTGGTTTAGTTTGTTAACTAAAAACTGCGAAAAGGCCTATAGTATATCAAGCTTCAATATTAATTATGTAAATGAAAAATATGGGAAAAGTGAGAAATTAGAGTTGGCACGTTTGGGGGTTTTTCGCGATCAAATTGCACGAATAGAAAAGCCTGAGAGTGACAAATCAAAAATTTTCACTTTAGGATTAATGACTTGGTTTGATAAAAAGAAAGGTATCAAATTTTTACTTAATGCGATGTTGGAGCTTAAGAGAAAAGGGTATGATAATATTCGTTTAATACTTGCAGGTGATGGGTCTTTAAAGAATGAGTTTATTGAATTTATAGACACTAATAAATTGGAAGAAACAATTAAATATATTGGCAAGATAAAAAGGCAAGAAAAGCAAAATTTCTTTAATTCACTCGATGCATTCATATTACCTTCAATCTCATTAAAAAATGATCAAGATGGTATTCCTGTTGTTTTGATGGAAGCAATTACATATTCCTTGCCCATAATAAGTACTGATGTTTCTGGAATTCCTGAAATATGTATTGATCAATATAACGGGCATTTGGTGCCGGAGCGCGATGTTGATGCGCTTGTGAATTCAATAATATATTTTTATGATCATGGAGAAAAAATAAAGGAATATGCAAAAAATTCTTTTGCTTTAAGCAATGAGTATGATATTAGATTGAATTCTATTAAGAAAATGGAATCCTTGAGTTGGAAATGATTACTTGAATAAATGACACTCCTAGATATTGAAATTTAATTTTAGAATGTAGCGTCTTAAAATAAAATTTCAGAATGATATAGGCATGTGATACAAATGTCGAGCAAATATAAATTCTCATGTGCAATTGTATCGAAAAGCCTTAAGACATTTAATTATTATAATTTATAGAAAATGAAAAATCAAAAAGAATACCTATCTAAAAGTATGGATAGAATATTTTTAAGTACCGAAAAGCTCGGTTTTTGGGATGACAAAAAATCTCGAATACATTCTAGATTAGATTGCACAAATGATTGGAAATGGGAAGTTAATCCTGATCCTTCAGATAGATACGGTGTTTTTACTATTTCTATGATCTTACTGGCAAAATTTCAACACGAATTGGATATTTCATCCCATGAAACTAAAATAAAGGCATATTTGAATTATATCAAAGGAGAAGTTTTAACCTATAAAAAATCAAATATAACATATGGGGCATTTAACGCACTTGTTTTGGGTCAATTATTGTTTGAGAATCAAGGCTGTGATTTCAAAAATGAAATTGAGGCTTCCTATCGGTTATTGAAAGATCAAATAAGGCTTATAAGTAATAATGAAGATAGTCTGGCCCTCATAGGATTAAGTTTATATTATAAACATATGAATAGTGACAAGGATGTTCTTATGTATATTGAGAGTTTGGTGCAATCTTTATTAAATTCTCAAAATGGAAAGGGTTTTTTCTTAACGGGTGATATAAGGGCCGTTTACCATCAAAGAACCATGTATACGTTATGGGGTTTGGCATTCGCTTCAGATGTAACTAAAAAGCAAGAAATTAAGTCTGCAATAGAAAAATCAATCCAGCATGTTTGGGATTTCAGGAGAGATGGAAAAGATGATGCATTTCTCTGGCATCCCTTAGTTTACAATACAAGAAAAAAGTCAAAAATACCATTACCAATGATATCGCCAGTTTCGGTTAATTATTTATTTGAATGTCATCAGACTTTTTTTGCTAATGCAGTAAGTTTTTATCAATATTTCTATAAAACAGACAAGTTTTCAGATTATAGAAAAAGAGCATTAGAGTGGATTTTTGGAGAGAACAGGATAAAAACCAATCTAGTAGAAATTACCAAAATTGACATACCAGCCAGAATAATGTCGCGCAGAGGAGAATTAGTTATAAAGAACAATAATTTTAAGGGAAGTTATGAAGTCGGGTCGTACATTTTTGCTTTGGCTGTAGAATAAGAATAAGAATAAGAATTGAAGCCATGTATAAAGATCTTTATACTGGTATTGAGAGAAAAGGATAAACGTATTATTTGAATAACAAATAACTTATTAAGAGCTTGGAATAAATCCCAAAAAAAATATTTCTTGGGATTTGGCATAAGATAGTAATGGAGATTTCGTTCTAATAGAATACAATGTTAGAAGTCAGTAAATTTTAGGTGTACAATTCTTAAACGGACCGTTGTTTGGTGAATATACAAGCAAAGTTCTAGCAAGTATTAATAACAATAAATAATAATGTAAGATGAATTTTTATACTATAAATAGAGGTGTTCACCGTAGACTACATGTTTATTTTTCTAATCAATCAAGGAAGAAAATATATCATGATAAAATAGATAAAATGGTTCAAAATTTTAAAGCCAAGCAGTTATCAAAAAAACAGATTTCAGAGATTAAAAAATACTATGCTTCGTATGGATTTAACAATGTCAAGACGAGCTGGCACCAAATTTGTACACATATGAACGGAAACTTTCACAAGGAATACATTCCCGAGGATTTGTTTTATAACGTTATAGAACCAAGTCTAAATATGTATCGAATGCAACCAGCCTTAACCGATAATAATTTACTTGATAGAATTTTTAACGGAATTAAGCAACCAGAAATTATTGCTAAAAATTTGAATGGTTTTTATTATGATGGTCTTGATGAGAAATTGTTTGATGTACATAAGGTTATAGAGAGGTGTAGACAACATTCTAAAATTATAGTTAAACCATCGATAGAATCAGGTGAAGGAAAAAATGTTAAAGTTATTAACTTAGAAAAGAGAGAT
>RCND010002075.1_pt1 | contig 11227 bp, 14 predicted proteins | sample 2041351 | NCBI WGS metagenome assembly RCND01 (sample SAMN09708230, study PRJNA481090) | Marine sediment metagenome, whole genome shotgun sequencing project. | biome: marine sediment; feature: ocean; material: sediment; isolation source: Sewage treatment plant 12B marine sediment (STP12B) ...
CAGACTGGTGCAGGTAAGATGACTTCTGTGCAAACAGATGTTTTAGGCATGGCCTATTATTCCTTATGGCAATACATGGTCCAATAAATCAAAGTGCTAAGGAGCTTTATGAATCGAATGTTTGAACCGTTTACACTAAAGAATATCTGTTTGAAAAACCGTGTTGTTATGCCACCGATGTGTATGTACAGCGCGAAAGATGGCTATGCCAACGAATGGCATTATACCCATTATGGTACAAGGGCTGTTGGGGGTGTAGGGTTGATCATTATTGAAGCCGCCGGGATCGTCTCGGAAGGTCGAATTACAACAAAGGATCTTGGTTTGTGGGAAGATGCCCAGGTTGAACCACTGAAGAAAATAGTTGAGTTTAACCATAAGCAAGCAGGTGTCATTGGTATTCAGATTGGCCATGCGGGGAGAAAATCAGTGATCTTTAAGGAGGATGCTTCCGCACCTAGTGCAATAGCCTTTGATGAGGATTCTCCTGTACCACATGCAATGGATCAGGTGGAGATTGATCGAGTTGTTAAAGCTTTTGGTGAAAGTGCTAGAAGAGCTGATGAAGCCGGCTTTGATGTTCTTGAGATTCATGGCGCCCATGGCTATCTAATTAATGAGTTTCTGTCGCCTCTGTGTAATCAAAGAATTGACAACTATGGTGGTACCCTTGAGAATCGATTTAGATTTCTGGGAGAAGTCATTGAGGTGGTGAAAGTTCATTGGCCATCTGAGAAAGTATTGATGTTAAGGTTGTCTGCTGAGGAATACCATAAGAATGGTAGTAACCTGTTAGAAAAAGCGATTTTTGCATCCATGGCTAAAAAGTTAGGTGTGGATATAGTTGACGTGAGCTCCGGTGGTGTGGTTTTAGCAGAAATGCCTGTATACCCTGGTTATCAAGTCAGATTCAGTCAGTATATAAAAGAAGAAGCGGACATACCAACCATCACAGGGGGTTGGATTACAACAGAGGAACAGGTTCAGGAGATTCTGTGTAATGAAAGAGCGGATTTGGTTTTTATGGGAAGAGAATTACTCAGGAATCCTTATTTTGTTCTGAATACAAAAGCTTCAATTAAAGGAGATATCTCTTGGCCCATACCTTATGAGCGAGGGAAACCATCCTAAGCACAGCGGCATTGTAGTACATAAAACATAGCCAACCAAAAACAGACCCTGATAAAGGGTCTGTTTTTAGTTGGCTAACGCCTACCGACTGGGCAATGATAGAACTTGAACCTTCGAGGTCTTTGTGTTTAATATTTAAAAGACTCACCACCAAGAACACTAAGAACACTCAAAGAACTCAAAGGGGTTTAATCCCACACACACCTCTGGCTGCCACGAAGCTACTGGATTCTCCCTACAGGTGATCGAAAAACAATCACCTATCGGAGAATGACATAATGAGTTGACCACTGACCAACCCCTAAATTAATTGCATATGCCATAAATAGTTATTGACATATGCCATTTTGGGTGGTATTATAATAATGGCATATGCTCATAAACTATTTAAGGAGGTGACGTTATGCCAGGTAGAAACGGAACAGGTCCTGTTGGTGCGGGTGCACTTACAGGAAGAGGATTAGGATCATGTGGTAGAGGTAGCGCTATTGGTACAGTAGTAGGTGTTGGTGCTGCAATAGGTTACGGTATGTATAAGGGTCGTCGTAGGGCAGGATTTAATGGCCGCGGTAACCGTCAAGGTTTTAGCCTTGAACAAGAGAAGAACATGTTAGAAGAACGACTTGATCAGATCAAAGAATTGATGGGACAGTAATTATGTCAAGACCAAAGAAATCCAGACATGTATGTGCCTTGCCAGAACAGGTTGAATTTGGACCCAGACGTGGACAAGGAAAAAATGGAGCACCTATTGTCATGACAGTAGATGAATATGAGGCCATTCGTTTAATCGATTACGAAGGGTTGAATCAGATTCAGTGTGCTGAACATATGATGGTGGCAAGGACCACAGGACAGAAAATCTATAATCAAGGTAAACATAAACTAGCAGATGCTTTAATTAACGGTAAACACCTAAGGATCGAAGGGGGAGACTTTGAACTTTGTAACCGTGAACGACAAGGCAGATACTGCGGACAGTGTCAAGAAGAAGCGCAGAGGGAGCAAGAGAAGCAAGAGGAGTAAGTGAGCAGATACATCATTCACACTCCTTCGGCACTCGCACCACTCGCTTAATGAAAGGAATATTATGATTGTAGCAATACCAGTAGAAGAAAAAGAAGCAGGAGGGAAGGTTTGCCCTTCCTTTGGACGAGCACCATATTACATGATTTATAACAGTGCTGATCAATCGGTATCATACATGGACAATGAAGCTGCGACTGCGGCAGGTGGTGCCGGAATAGCAGCAGCTCAACTCCTTGTGGATTCTAAGGTTGAAGCGGTGGCAACACCAAGATGTGGTAAAAATTCAGCAGAGGTGTTGAGCGGCGCTGGCATCAAGATTTATAAAACCTCAAGCGATGTGTTAAAAGACACTATGGATAGTTTGACAAAAGAAGGGTTAGCAATACTTGATAGCTTTCATGCAGGCTTCCACGGTCATGGTGGACAGTAATGAGGCTGGCAGTTCTAAGTGGCAAAGGTGGCACTGGTAAGACCCTAGTGTCCGTTAATTTAGCCGCGATTATGGACAATGCTTTATACTTGGATTGTGATGTTGAGGCACCTAATGGTCGACTGTTTTTTAAACCAAAAGATGTGACAACAAAGTCAGTGTCGGTTAAGATGCCTGTGGTGAATCATGACCTATGTACGGGTTGTCGGACATGCACAGAGTTTTGTAATTTTAACGCCTTGGCCTTCATTGGTGGTAAAGTGAAAGTTTTTGAAGATGTGTGTCATAGTTGTGGTGGATGTGCCCTTGTATGTCCTACCAATGCCATTGTAGAGAAAGATCTGGTTATTGGTCATATCGAGATGGGATCTTCTCAGGAAACAAAGGTAGGCACAGGCATTTTGAACATAGGTGAAGCATCTGGTGTACCAATTATTGATGGTTTAATCAATCTTGGACATGAACATGAAGAACAACTGTCAAATCAAGTGGTCATTGATTGCCCACCGGGAAGTGCTTGTGTAGTTATGGAGAGCATCAAAGAGGCTGATTATTGCCTCATTGTTGCTGAACCGACCATATTTGGTTTTCATAACATGCAGATGGTGGTTGAATTGACACAGAAGCTGAAGAAACCTATAGGGGTTGTCATCAATAAATCTTATGGCAATGATGCCATGATTACAGATTTCTGTGAAGAGAAGGATATCCCTGTTCTTGGGATTATCGCCTATGATCCGGTCATGGCTATTATTGGATCTGAAGGACGAATCGCTGTAAGAGAGGACAAAAATTACAGAAGAATATTTGAGCAAATTCTAGAGAATATAGATGGGGAGGTGTCTTATGAAGCAGCTTCTAATTCTTAGTGGTAAAGGCGGTACAGGAAAAACAACCATAGCAACAGCATTTATTCAATTGTCACAGACAGATGTTTATGGGGATTGTGATGTGGATGCACCGAACCTTCATCTATTGAATAGCGTGTACGCATCGCCGGAGGTTTCTGATTTCATTGGCATGCCAAAAGCCATTGTAGATATCAATGTGTGTAATGGATGTCACATTTGCGTAGATTATTGTCGATTTGGTGCCATTAATAAAACCGATGGTGCCATTGAGATTGATCAGTTTGCCTGTGAGGGTTGTGGGGTTTGTGCAGAGGTTTGCCCAACGAAAGCAATAAAATTGGTAGAAGATGTGGCCGGTAGCTTGATACTGTATAAAGAAGAAGACTATTTTTCAACAGCCAAGTTAAACATGGGTAGCGGTACCTCTGGTAAATTGGTTAGTGAAGTTAAAAAGCAACTAAAAGGTTATAAAGGTAATGCTGAACTTACAGTGATTGATGGTTCCCCAGGTATTGGTTGTCCTGTCATAGCATCTGTTAGTGGCGTGGATATGGTATTGGTGGTTGCAGAGCCCACATTATCGGGTATTAGTGATATGGAGCGGATTCTAGCAACGGCTGGACATTTTCATACCAAAGCAGTTGTCTGCGTGAATAAAGCGGATGTAAATCAAGGATTAGCTGAAGAAATTCAGAAGAAATGCCAGATGAACAACGTACCATTTGTTGGAGAAATGCCTTATGACAAAGAGGTGCCAAAGTTATTAAATGAAGGCCTAAGTATACTGGACAGGGATTGCCTTGCAGGCAAATATGTTCGAGGTATTTATGAAAATACAATGAAATATTTAGCATAAAACATGAATAATCACTGTAACGATAAGACAAAATAAACTATTGATGGTGTATCATAAAGGAGAAATTATGAGAATAGCAGTAGCAAGCGAAGGCAATATGGTAACAGGACACTTTGGGCATTGTGAGAAGTTTTGGATTTTTACAACGGAAGATGATAACATTGCCGGTCAAGTTAGTTTGAAAAATCCAGGACATAAACCAGGATTCCTTCCAAACTTTCTTCATGAGCAAGGTGTTAGTGTGATCGTTTCAGGTGGTATGGGTGGTGGTGCTATAGATATCTTCAATGAACATGATATAGAAGTTATTGTTGGTGCAACAGGTGAAGCAAAAGCCAATGTAGAAGCATACCTCCGTGGTGAGCTTAAATCTACAGGTTCTGTATGCCACCAACATGATCATGCAGACGAGTGTAGCTAAAATTAGTCATTTGCAGTTAGACTAAAAAAAAGAGGTGCTTGAATTGATTATTAAGTCATTAATTGAAAATACAACAGATAATCCTACATTGGTCAGCGAACATGGCCTTAGTCTCTATATTGAAACGAAGGTCTATAAAGTGCTTTTTGATGTAGGTCAAAGTGATGCGTTTCTAGATAATGCAAAAATGTTAGGTGTGGATATTGAAGCTGTAGATGCTTTGATTATCTCTCATGGACATTATGATCATGGTGGCGGTCTAAAGAAATTTCTTGAAGTGAACCACAAAGCTAAGGTTTACTTATCAGAAGAGGCTTTTGGTCAGTACTATTCAGAGAGACCGGATGGGACAATGAAGTACATTGGTTTGGATCAATCCTTAAAAGTGAATGACCGTTTTGTTTTTGTTAGAAAGAACATGAAAGTTTGCGAATGTCTAACCGTATTTAAGAATGAAAGCAACAAGGCGCCCGCACCAACAATGAACCGTTATCTCTACAAAAAGGTTAATGGTGAAATGGTACGAGATGATTTTACACATGAAATCAACCTAATTGTTAGTTGTGATGGCAAGTCAGTGCTTATAGCAGGGTGTGCCCATAATGGTATTGTTAACATTATTGATACTTATGAGAAACATACAGGCGCTGAGCCCAATATGGTTATTGGTGGCTATCATTTAAGCAGTGATTCTAGAGGTGAAATGGCATCGGAAGGGACTATTAATGGCCTTATTCGACAGTTTGCATCGACTGAAACCGAATTTTACACCTGTCATTGCACTGGTGTTAAAGTTTATGAAATGATGAAGGTGCAACTTGGTGATCAGATTAGCTATCTTTCCTGTGGGAAGTCAATACATTTATAAAATTATATGATAGGAACCAAGGACTGCCGAAAGGCAGTCTTTTTTAATGATAAATTTGAAGTGCAACTGACTACCGCAAATTACGCAAATTAACGCTAACTCAATCAAATGTTTAGTATAGACTAGTTACAGAAACCTTCTTATTAGATAGAAATTGGTGTTTACATTTGAAAACCCTTGGCGTTAATTCTAGTGACCGTATTGGGAACGGGAAGCGAAACGAAGTGCACGCAATTCTTTTACACAACAGTTTTCGTTTCTGTTCTTGTCAAGAATGGCGGAAATTTGCGTAATTTGCGGTAGGCTTCTAAAGTACCTCAATTCATCATTTGCGCTTTTTGACATTTACATGTACAATGTATTTAATACGAACATAGAGGGGAACACCTATGAAACATACATTACTCAAAAAACACTTTGGATACGACAGTTTTCGGCCTGGCCAGGAGGCTATTATTGATGCCCTTGCTACTGGAAAAGATGCTCTTGGGATTATGCCTACTGGTGGTGGTAAATCCATATGTTTTCAGATTCCGGCATTGTTACGAGAAGGGTTAACCATTGTTGTTTCGCCTTTGATTGCTTTGATGAAAGATCAGGTAGATAGCCTAACAGAAGTTGGTATTCCGGCAACTTATATTAACAGTACGATAGATTGGCAGGAGACAAGTACACGTCTTGATGCAATCAGACATGGCTATTATAGAATGGTTTATGTAGCACCTGAACGACTTATGGCTGATGGTTTTATGCAGATGTGCAGGTCTCTAGACATTGATATTGTGGCAGTCGATGAGGCCCATTGTATCAGTCAGTGGGGGCATGATTTTCGGCCCAGTTACAGAGATATTCCCATATTTATTAACAGTATGAGTCAACGTCCAGCGGTTGGTGCTTTTACTGCAACAGCCACTAAAATGGTGGTTGAAGAGATTAAGACATTGTTAAACCTTCAGACGCCTGTAGAAGCACACACTGGATTTGATAGGGATAACCTCTACTATAAGGTCATCAAACCTCAGGATAAGTTTAAGTTCATTAAGAACTATTTGGATAGCACCTTTGTTGGAGAATCGGGAATCATCTATTGCTCCACCAGGAAAGCGGTGGAAAGTCTATCAAATAAATTAGCAAAAAATGGTTATAGTGTTGCAGGTTATCATGGTGGCATGACCACCGATGTCAGAACGTCTGTTCAAGAAGATTTTATGCGGGATCATATTCAGGTAATTGTTGCCACCAACGCCTTTGGTATGGGGATTGACAAGCCGGATATACGTTATGTACTTCATTACAATATGCCAAAAAATATGGAATCCTATTACCAGGAAGCCGGGCGTGCAGGCAGAGATGGCGGAGCCAGTGAATGTATCTTAATGTATTCACCGTCAGACATTGTTAAGCAGAAATACATTCTATCGCAGAATGAGATGAGTAAGGAACGAGAAAAGGGTCAGCTAGAGAACCTTCAGTATCTGATTAACTACTGCCACAGTGATGATTGTTTACGGGGTGAGATTCTTAAGTATTTTGGAGAAAATGTACCTTTACTAAATTGCGGTACTTGTGGCAACTGCACTGAAGTAGCAGAGTATGTGGATATCACAATAGATGCCCAGAAGATTCTCTCCTGTGTGTATAGAACAAGACAACGGTACGGCATTAACTTAATCATCCAAAGCCTCAGAGGGTCGAAAAATAAGCGGGTGTTGGAATTAGGCCTAGATCAGACGTCAACCTATGGTTTATTGTCAGATTATTCCGAAGGTGCTTTAAGAGAAATTGTGATGAACCTCATTGCTAGAGGTTATCTCTTTCTAACAACAGATCAGTTTCCGGTGGTCAAATTAACAGACCTTTCGAGCAATGTGTTAAAGGGTCAAGAGACCATCTCAGTTAAGAGAGAACGGGCTCAAATAAAGGATAAGAAAAAAGGTAAAAGAAGTAAAGGACATCGCAAAACAACGGAACTTGCCTACGATGAAGCACTTTACGAATTGTTGGCTGTAAAGAGAACTGAGATCGCTGAGGCAAAAAGTCTTGCAAGGTTTATGGTCTTTAGCAATAGCGCTTTAGAGGAGATGGCATTCTACAAGCCTACGACAGATGAACAGTTTTTAGACATCAAAGGTGTGGGAGAGAATAAGCTGGTCAACTATGGTAAAGCATTTATTGAAGTGATTCAGTCATATAATCCCCCCACCTAGCTAGGTTTCAGCAATATATGTCAAGTTTTTCAGTTGCGAATACTCTATAATAAAATCAACAGATGAAGTATAGAGGAGGTATTACAATGGATAATAACAATAATGGTTTTCCATGGCCGGATGATGGTACTGTTCGAGTTGTGGTATTCAAAGGACATCAGTTAATGAAGGCAGAAGAGTCAACCAAAACAAAAGTGACCATTGAAATAGAGGGACAACCTAACAATGTCACCAGTTATTTGAGTGTTACTTGTGATAATGTGATGGGCAACGTTAATGCAGGCAATGATGTGAAATGTGATACGATAAAAGGTGGCATCAATGTTGGGAATAGCTTGAGTTGTGATAGCATTAAAGGAAGTGTCAAAGCTGGAGGCAGCGTGCAATGTGATTCAATCAATGGTAATGCAACAGCTGGTGGTAGCATTACCTGTGACAGCATTGGTGGTAATGCTACGGCTAGTATTGTGAATGTTGGCTAAAGAATGTCATAATTGCATGTCGCGTCCATCCATGGTCATGCAAAAACAACAGTAACACTTTTACCTTAAAAGAGATCATTAATTCAAGAAGTAGCTATGTTTCCAGAATTGGTCATAGCTGCTTTTTTAATACTCTAGGAAAGTCTAATATTATTTATAATGAATGACCATGGCAATTAGTTGATCGAATCCTCTAAGACAATTAGAACTGAAGGAAATAAAGTTGACATAACAAAGCGCTGGGATTATAATATAATTGGGTTAGCACTCAAAGAGAGAGAGTGCTAACAAAGGAGGTGGCAATGTATGAAATATAAAGATTATTATGAAGTTTTAGGTGTTGATAAAAAAGCGGATAGTAAAACCATTCGAAAGGCCTATCGTAAGCTGGCTAAACAATATCATCCCGACCATAACCCTGACAACAAAAAGGCGGAAGATAAGTTTAAAGAGATATCTGAAGCGAATGAAGTGTTAAGTGATAAAGATAAACGTCAGAAATACGATCAGTTTGGTCACGATTATCAAGGCCGTGGTGGTAGTGATTTTGATCCATCAAGTTTTGGTTATGGTGGTGGTGGATTTTCGAGTGCGGGAGGTAACTACAGCGATTTCTTCAATATGTTCTTTGGCGATGATATGTTTGGCGGTATGGGTGGTAGAGGTGGCAGTCGACAAAGGCAATCGGTTAAAGGCCAAGATGTGGAAGCAACAATGCATCTGTCAATAGTAGAAGCCTATCATGGAGGCAAACGAACCTTCACCCTTCATGGAACCAATCGTTCAAGCATCACAGTGTCTGTACCAAAAGGTATAGTAACCAGTGAGAAAATGCGGCTAAAAGGCAAGGGTGAACCAAGTCCATACGGTGGAAATAGCGGGGATTTAATCCTTAATATTGTTGTTGATAACAGCCAGCATATGCAACTGGAGGGATTGAACATTCAAACCATTCAGAACCTTTACCCATGGGAAGCGTGGTTTGGCTGTGAGAAATCAATCACAACATTAGAAGGCACCATCAATGTGAAAATACCGAAGACCATACAGACAGGGAATAAAATTCGATTGAAAGACAAAGGATTTAAGAACAGAAAAGGCCAGCAGGGGCATCAGTACATTACAATGACAATAGTAAATCCAAAAGACCTAACAACAGAGCAGGAAGAGGCATATAAGACTTTGGCGAAAAATGAGCACTGAGTTGATACTGGTAGCTGAAAGAAGATGATTCTCTGAATCAAGATAATATGATACCAAAAAAAAGCGTTCCTACTACTTGATTTATTTATAGGAACGCTTTTTCATTATCTATAGCCATAAATGGTTCACTAAGTTATAATAAAGATGAGGAATGATAGATGGGAGAATGAGATGAAACGACCAGAAATGATACTCTTTGATTATGGACATACCCTCTATGATGAGGTGAAATTTGATGTCCTGAAAGGGAGTAAAGCAGTCCTTAAGCTGGCAACAAAAAACCCGGATCATGTCACGGCTGAGATGCTTGCGGTAAAAACGGAAGAGATGAATGATAACATCGGACGATACAAAGAAGCACATGTCCGTGATTACCTTGTGGAATTCCATAACATTCCATTTACCCGATATTTATATGAATACTTTAACCTGACTTTTGATATGCCCTTGACAAAGGTAGAGACTGTCTTCTGGGATAGTGCAGCACCGGGAGTACCAACGAAACACATTAATGAATTATTGGCCTATCTTAAGAAAACCGGTATTAGAACAGCGGTGATCAGTAATTTGTCATTTGGCGGTGAAGCATTGGTTAAAAGAATTGGACAGGGCATTCATACAGAACAGTTTGAGTTCATACTTTCTACGGCAGAGTATTTATTTAGAAAGCCTAACCCAATGATTTTTGACTTTGCACTTAAGAAAGCCGGTCTATCGGAGCAGCAAGTCTGGTATTGTGGCGATAACGTTTACTGTGATGTGGAAGGTGCCAATAGAGTTGGCATACAACCGGTTTGGTATAAAGGCGCTAATGCAACAGGTGTCTACAATGGCATTATGGGTAGGGAAATCATTCCTCAAGTCCCAAATTGTGATCATTTGGTTGTGAATGATTGGCTTGAGATGATTGATCTATTAGAAAGCCTTTAAGGAGTTTTAATGACTACCACACTGACAATTCGTCCAATGCAAAAAGAGGACAATGAAGAAGCAACCTACATCATGGCTTCTGCTTTTGGTCGTAAAATGCCGGCTATGGGTAAATTCTCAGAGGCAGAAATTGCAGAGTTCCTTAGTGCGGGTGGCGTTTTTGATGAAAATGTATTGAACCGACATTACGTAGCAGTTGCTGATGGTCAGGTTGCTGGAATTATGCATTTGGAAACCTTACCGGACAAGTTACAGAAAAGAACACCAACAAAAGATGTGATCTATATGTTTCGCAGATTTGGTTTCTTTCGAGTGATGATCTCAGCCATAAGTCTTTTCTTTTTAGAGAGTAAGCTAGATGAGGATGAGATGATTGTTGATTTCGTTGCTGTACATCCTAATTATCGTGGACAAGGGATTGGTAGCCAGCTGTTGGTTTTTGGTGAAGAAGTCGCAAGAGAAACAGAAGGCATCATCAGATACACACTGGGTGTCATTGATGAGAACAAAGATGCTAGAAGGCTTTACGAACGTAAGGGTTTTGTTGTTTATAAAACAAAAAGTAGTAAGATTCTGAAAATATTTACTGGTGTTGAGACCAGTCATAAGTTAGAGAAGTTTCTTTAAGAGGAAGAAATGTTTCATTTTGGTATTGTTGTGCCAATGAAACAAAAATGATTGATTGATTGAGGAACAGAGTAGAGCTGCTACTTAAATTTTGAAAGGTTTGAATAAGGTGAGATGATGAGTAAAGAAGATACTAGAATTGCGGTTTTGATTGACAGTGACAATATTTCTCCCAAATATTTGCAATACATT
>RCND010002076.1_pt1 | contig 11224 bp, 13 predicted proteins | sample 2041351 | NCBI WGS metagenome assembly RCND01 (sample SAMN09708230, study PRJNA481090) | Marine sediment metagenome, whole genome shotgun sequencing project. | biome: marine sediment; feature: ocean; material: sediment; isolation source: Sewage treatment plant 12B marine sediment (STP12B) ...
TCGGATTTTAGATTATTCTTTTCCATAATCTCGACAGATATATCTGCCATGCCTTTAACAGCTTCCTTAAAAACAGTTTTTCCATCTTGATAAAGTGTGTGATAACCTTTATCAACTGTTTCATGAGATGGAGGATTTAAGCTTCCGCCACCTTTCATATACAGGGATTCCTGACCACTTCCATCTACATGTAAGATTGAATCTATCAATCCAATAGATTTATCGTCTGTTGGCTCTAATAATACTGCAGAGGCTGCATCGCCAAATAATAAGCATGTATTTCTGTCAGTATAATCAACAATAGTACTCATCTTATCCGCACCAATGACCATAACCTTTTTATAACTTCCACTTTCAATTAGTGCTGCACCGGTTTTTAATGCAAATAAAAAACCCGAACAGGCTGCGGATAAATCAAATCCCCAAGCATTTTTAGCTCCAATTTTATCTTGAACTATACAAGCTGTAGCAGGGAAAAACATATCAGGAGTTACCGTCGCAATTATAATAACATCAATTTCTTCAGCCGACAAATTCATTGATTGAAGTAAATCTTCAGCTGCTTTTGCTGCCATATAACTAGTCGGTCCCTTTTCTTCTCGTCTTCTTTCTTTTATTCCAGTCCTTGAAACAATCCATTCATCTGAGGTTTCTACAATTTTTTCAAAGTAGTGATTATCTAAAACTGTCTCAGGCAGATATTTACCAACACCTGTAATGTTAGCATTAAATAATCTATCATTTTTGTTAGAGGTTGCCATAGTATTCTCTACCCTCCTTCAATTTATTAATTAAATCCTTTTGATACATATAACCTGCTTTAAGAATCATATTTTTCATTGCCAAGGGTGAACTAGAACCATGCCCAATAATACTAATACCGTTTACACCCAGCAATGGGACACCACCATGAGATTGATAATCCATATCTTTTAGTGATTCCTTAAAAACAGTTTTAGTAACCAATGCTTTTATCTTATTAAGAATACCCTGATCAGCGTAAGATCTGATTCTAATCTTTAGGAAGTTAATAAAACTTTCACCGAATTTCAGAATAATATTCCCAGAAAATCCATCACAAACAATAATATCTGCAGAACCATTTAAAATATCTCTTCCTTCAACATTTCCAATGAAATTAATTTTACTATTCTTCAGTAGTTCTAATGTTTCCAATGTAACTGAATTACCTTTAGTATCTTCTTCACCAACACTTAGCAATCCAACTGTTGGATTTTCAATCTGATCAACTTCCTTTGCGTAAATTGTACCCATAATTGCATATTCAAGCAAATGAATTGGTTTGCTATCCACACTTGCACCCACATCATAAACTGTGCATGGTTTCATTTTAGATGTTGGGAACTGAGCACCGATCGTCGGTCTGCCAAAGCCTTGAATTCTTCCAATTAATAAAGTTGATGCTGCCATCATTGCCCCAGTATTGCCAGCACTTACAAAAGCATCTGCAAATTGCTCTTTTACTAATTGAGCACCCTTTACGATTGAGGAATCTTTTTTCTTCTTTAGTGCAATTGTAGGGGAATCATGCATATCAATAACTTCTGAAGCATGAATTATTTTTGACAAATCAAATGATATATTTTCAGATGAAATTACCTTTTCAATTTTTCCCTTATCCCCTATTAAAAAAACTTCGATGTTTGATGATTCTTTTAGCGCATCAACAGCACCAAGAATAGGATTCTGGGGAACAAAATCGCCCCCCATAGCATCAACAATAATTTTACACTTTCGAATATTTTGGAACATAATTAGTTATGCTTCCGGAACAAACATAGATCGTCCGGCATAATAACCGCAACTTGGGCATGCACGGTGGCTTAATTTAATTTCGCCACAATTTGAACAGTTACTTAGAGAAGGAGAAGTAGCTTTGTAATGTGTACGTCTTTTGTCTCTTCTGCTCTTTGATATTTTTCTTTTAGGATGAGCCATTTAATAATTACCTCTTATTTAAGTTTATCTTTCAAATTCAATAATGGTGCCCAAACGGAATCAATCTCCTTTTCAGCACAACTACATTTATTATGATTTAGATTTGTACCGCAACTAACACATAAACCTTTACAATCCTCGGAACAGAGTTTTTTCATTGGTAAAGATAAATTCGCAAAATCAATCACGTCCTCTGTTAAGTCAATTTTGTCCATATTAGGCGATAAATATTTTAAGTTTTTTTGTTCACCGTCGAAATCATTTTTATCAAACATGTAAAGCAATGTGAATTCAGTTCTTAGTTCTTTTTTAAACTCGACATTGCATCTATCGCAAAATAAATCTGCAAAAATTGTTAAATTACATTTGATAACTATTTGATGTTGCGACTTATCTATAGTACAATCTAAAATCAAGTTATCAACGAACGGTTCACTAAGTTGAAGTTCATTTACAGATTTTTCAAATCTTAAAGCATGAATTCCAACAGGTAAATTTGTGATTTTAATAATCATGCTAAATCAAATAAATATAGATTTAAAATATATAAAGTGTATTTTTGAGAATCAAGATATGTTATTTGAATCATTTACGTTAGGTAATTAAAATTTTACTTCAATAATTCTGTTTTTTATGCTGGAAATCAAAAATATAAGTAAATACTTCAATTCCAATTTAGTACTTGATGATCTCTCCTTTTCTGTTAATCAAGGAGAGATTTTTGGATTAATTGGTCCTAATGGTGCTGGTAAAACAACCACCTTGAGAATAATTCTAGGAATTTTGAACGCATCTTCCGGCGCGGTAAAATTCAACAAAAATTTGCTTGATCAGAATTTTTCAAATATTACCGGTTATTTACCGGAAGAAAGAGGGCTTTATCCCAAAAGCAATGTTGTAAATACTTTAGCTTATCTTGGTCAGCTTAAAGGCTTAAAATATTCTGAGGCAATCAAAAATATCGAGTATTGGTTCAACCGATTAGAATTAAATGATTACAAAAAGTATCATGTTGAGGAATTATCAAAAGGTAATCAGCAAAAGGTACAGTTTATTTCAGCTATTTTGCACGACCCTAAAATTCTGATTTTAGACGAACCATTTTCAGGATTCGATCCTGTAAATCAATCAATATTCAGAGAAATTATTGAAGAGAAAAAGAAAGATAAATTCATTATTCTCTCAACTCATTTAATGGATTTAGCAGAAAGCTTATGCGACGAAATTTATTTGATTAATAGAGGAAAGAAAGTAATTTCAGGCAGCTTAAATGATGTTCTAAATTCAGATCAGAAAAATCTTTATTCGCTTAAATTTTTAGATATTCTCTCTGAGAACAATATTGCATTGTTTGAAAATCAAAAAATTATTAAACGAGAACTCAATTCAATTATATTTGAATTAGGAAATCAATCCCCCGCAGAATTTTTAAATAATTATTCTAACAAGCTGCAAATTGAGGAATTTAAAAAAATTAAACCAACCCTTCATCAAATATTTATTTCATCCATTGGCGAGAATAAAAGTATATGATAAAATCAATGATCATAGCCCGATGGGAATTTTTTGAAAGAATTAAACGAAAATCATTTATCGTCTCAATGATATTAATTCCTCTATTAATCATTGGAATTAGTTTGATACCAACATTGCTTATTAATAAAGGGAATGATTATCCTCTTCCACTGGGAATTGTTGATTTTACTAAAAAATATGAGATTGAATTTTCGAAAGAGCTAGTTTCAACATTATTAGATAACGGGCAACCGGCTTTTTTCGCATTCAACTTAAGCGGTCGAAATCTCAAGAATGAATCTGTCTTAGATTATGCTGATAAACAAGTGTTATCAAATTTACTAATTGGTTATGTTATAATTAAAGATGAACCGGAATTACAATTAATTTTTAGAAGTAAAGATATTTTTAATCTGGAAAAGTTGAGTATAATTGAACAGTCTTTTAACAAAGCAGCAATTAATATTCATGCAAAAGAACAAAATATTGATCTGACAAAATCAGATATCCTAAGTTCTAAAATAAGTCGGCTAAATAAATCTTACATTGATGCTCAATCTGAAGAAGATATCCTTAGGTCATTTCTCAATTCTTATTTATTTATAATTCTTTTGATTACTCTAATTTTATTTTCCGGCGGAATGTTCGTTAGAAGTTTGATCCTTGAAAAATCTAATAGAATAATTGAATTGATTTTATCGAGCTGTACTTCAAAGGAATTGCTTTTAGGTAAAGTACTGGGATTAAGTTTTTTTGGTTTATTTCAATTAACGGTCTGGATGGTAATTGGAATTATTTTGCATAAAACAAACACTTTGGATTTTGCTACAATTAAAAATCTTGAATATCAATTACTATTTTTTGTATTAGGATATATCTTCTATTCCTCAATTTTTATAGGACTTGGATCAATTGTTAATGTCGATCAAGAAGCTCAACAATTAACAGGAATAATAAGCATTTTCTTAATCTTCCCAATTATTCTTGCTGTGGAGATTTTAAGAAGTCCAAATTCAATTCTCTCATTGGTATTATCTTATTTTCCGTTAACTTCGGTTCCGGTGATGCTGCTTAGGTTAAATTCAACAAGACCGGGAATAATAGAAATATTTACTGTTATAATAATTTTAATTTTCAGCACATATCTTGTAATTCTAATTTCTTCAAAATTATTCAGATTTGGTATTCTAAAAACCGGAAAGAGAGCCAACTTTAAAGAAATAATATCTTGGATTAAATTAAGGTAATATGCCCTTTTTATATTCCTTATTAGCCGCAGCAATTCCAATGATAATTTATTTGATCTTCATCTGGAAACTTGATAAATATGAACGCGAACCATTTGGAAAGGTTGTAAAACATTTTTTATGGGGTGCACTAGGTGCCGTTATTTTAGGAATTATTTTTTCTTCATTGCTCAATTCTACTTTTAGTTTAATAATACCTCAAGTAAGCATAACATCATTTTTTAGTGCAGTTCTTGTAGCACCTTTTGTTGAAGAAATTGTTAAAGCAGTTTATTTATTGAGATCGTATTCAAAAAATTATTTTGATAATTTAACAGATGGATTAGTCTACGGCGGTGCAATAGGACTTGGCTTTGGAATGACTGAGAATCTGCTCTATTTTATAACTTACGATGATACATTTGCACAGTGGATATCTATAGTTATTACAAGGTCTATTTTTTCTGCGGTCATGCATGGAATAGCAACAGCAACTGTCGGGGCATTTTTGGCAAAAGCAAAATTCACATTAAATGCATCAAAATACATTTACCTATTTTTTGGATTATGTTTAGCAATGCTCTTTCATGCAACATGGAATTTTTCTCTGACATTTGAGTTTACATATTTGCTTGGAATTTTATTCATGATCTTTCTAATTGCTGCTTTCTTAATCGTTTTTCAAGTTGCGGTAAAAAATGAGCGAAGAATGATATCAGAAGAATTGTATAATGAGATAGATTTTATAGCGCCTTCAAGCTTAAATGAAGTTGTTAAGCAAAAGGTATTAAAAGGAATGGGTAAAAGAGTTCTACAAAAGAAATATGCTAACTTTACTACAAAGCTTGCTTTTCGTAAATTTCAGGCAAGAAATAGTGAGGGAATACAAAAAGAATTTTATCTTACAGAAATTGATCTATACAGAAAAAAGATTGATAAACTAATTAATAACACAAACATTTAAGGATTTTATTTGGGACCGGTCGGAATTTTTGGAGGCACATTTGACCCAATACATTTTGGGCATTTAATAACTGCACAATCTATTTTAGAAGAAAGAGAACTTGGAAAAATTATTTTTGTGCCGGCTTATATAGCTCCTCACAAGGTTAAATACGATTATACCTCTCCCGAGCATAGATTTAATATGACCAAGTTAGCAATTCAATCTCATCCAAATTTTGAGATCTCTGATTTTGAAATAAACAGAGATGATATTTCTTATACCTACAATACTTTGGTTGAGTTTTCTAAACAGTATAAAGAAATTGAATTAATAATTGGTTTTGATAACTTAATTACATTCGATATGTGGCATAAGCCAGATGATATATTGGAAATTGCAAAACTTGTTGTACTAAAACGTACTTACGACAAAGAGATTAAAAATACTCACAAATATTTTGCCGAAGCACAATTTGTTGATACTCCTACAATAGAAATTTCAGCTACACAGATACGTGAGAGAGTTTCAAAACATCTCCCAATAGATTATTTTGTACCTGAATTAGTTAAAGAATATATCTATGAACATGAACTTTACAAAGTAATTTAATCATGAATATTGAAAAACTAATTTCTGAGATTAGAAATAAAAATAAGAAATTCATTTCTCGCGCAATTTCATTAATTGAAAATGAAGCTGTAACGTCCACAGATATTCTAAAGAATATTCATCAATATATTGGAAATGCATACAGAATTGGAATTACCGGTCCGCCCGGAGCCGGTAAATCTACTATCACAAATGAACTGACTAAAATATTGCTTAAAATGAATAAATCAGTTGGTATTATAGCTGTTGATCCTACAAGTCCATTTACTGGTGGTGCCGTTTTAGGTGATAGGATAAGAATGAATGAATTGGGAATTAATGAAAATGTATTTATCAGAAGTATGGCAACTCGTGGTAGTTTGGGTGGATTAAGCAAAAAAGCAATTGATGCAGCCGATATTGTTGATTCAGCGAATTTTGATTTTATAATTTTTGAAACAGTTGGGGTTGGTCAATCTGAGTTGGATATTGCTAAAACCGCCGATACAACAATGGTTGTTTTGGTCCCCGAATCAGGAGATTCTGTGCAAGCAATGAAAGCCGGATTAATGGAAATTGCCGATTTTTTTATTATGAATAAAAGTGACAGGCCGGGTGCTGATAATGCAATTAAGGCTTTGCAAACGACGCTCGTTTATCGTGCTCACAATGAAAATTCATATCTACCGAAAGTAATAAAATGTATAGCATCTAAACCAAGCGGAATTGACGATATAATTTTGGAGATTAATAATCATAGGGATTTCTTGATTAAATCGAATCAATTAATTGAGAGGAGAAAGAAAAATAATAGAATTAGAGTGAAGGGAATTGTTGAAAATTATATTACAGAGGATATTTGGAACAATGAACGAAAACAAATTCTAGGAAATGAACTTGAATTAATTACAAATAATAAAATTTCTCCCTACCAATCAGCTGAAAAAATCATCTCGCATTACAAAAAAGAATTAACAAATAATTAGTATTTTATTTACATTTCTAAGTCAAATTTTAAACTGAGGAGAAAATAAAATTGTACGTACCAAAAGAAATTTTCTTTACAAAAGGTGTTGGTGTTCATAAAGAATATTTATCATCTTTTGAGCTTGCATTAAGAAGTGCACACATCGAAAAATTTAACATTGTAACTGTAAGCAGTATCTATCCGGTTGGATGTAAAAAAATCACTGTGGCTAAGGGTTTAAGTAAATTGCAGCCCGGACAAATAATTCATGCTGTAATGGCACGTAACGCTACCAATGAACCTAACAGACTTATTGCTTCATCACTTGGAATTGCTCGTCCTGCTGATCCTTCAATGTATGGTTATTTATCTGAGCATCATCCGTTTGGCGAATCTGCAAAAAAATCTGGAGATTATGCCGAAGATTTAGCAGCATCTATGCTTGCTACTACTTTAGGTATTGAATTTAATCCGGATACAGATTGGAATGAACGCGAGCAAGTGTTTAAGATGTCAGGTCAAATTGTTAATACTTTTAATGTTACTCAATCTGCAGAAGGTAATAAAGACGGTATGTGGACAACTGTTTTAGCCTGTGCTATTTTGTTACCGTAATATATTTTTAAGATTTTAGCAAGAATTTTCCATCTATTGGAACAAACTTAGAAGCCGAGTCTATTAAAGATTTGGCTGTAAGTTTGACTACTCCATAAACTTCAACAGGGATCTTAAAATCTGTTCTAACTTTATTTACTAATAAATCATAATCTCCATCACCAGAAGCCAACACGATTATATCAGAATCTCTTGCATATTCCATTATATCCAGTGTAATTCCAACATCCCAGTCCCCTTTTGCCGATCCATCCCTTCTCTTAATAAATGGTTTTAATTTTACTTCAAACCCAATTGCTCTTAGTATATTCTGAAATTGTCTTTGCTTTTCATCTCCTCTATCAATTGCATAAGCAATGGCTTTATATACTTTTCTGTTATTAGTTACTTCAGCCCAAAATGCATTATAATCAAAATTGCAATTATGAAACTCTTGAGTTGTGTAATAAATGTTTTGAACATCAACAAATAATGATACTTTTTGCATTGAGGAATACCTTTAAGGTTAATTTTTTACAGAACTTATTTAAGTTATTATACCAATATTTATATTATTTCATATTTCAATACTATCAATCAGATAGAGCAGAACATAACTCCCTATACTCACGAATATATAAAAATTTACAATTAAGTTGATTTTTCGAGATACCTTTGTGTTTATGAAGAAAGCAACAATTTGTTTCCATTTATTTATCCAAAAAAAATAAAGTTAATTTAATACTTATTTGATTTTCAAAAATATACTACTTAAGTATTAAGCCTACAAGAGAGAATAAAATTACTAACATTTTATGGGTTTGCAACTCATTAACATTCACCTTAAATAAATTATGTAAATTCGGTGAGCCGACAAACTAAAAACTTAAACTTTCTTTCGTCTCCTTTTAGGTTTTGGCAGTTCCTTTTCTGTAATACTAATCAACTCACTTAGCCAGTCGGCATCTTCTATTTTTTCTTCAATTAAGAAAGAAGGTTTTGCTCCCGGGTAAGCAGATCCTTCAGTCACATCAACAATAAATTCTCTTCCGGCATTTGTTGGTTTTACAAATAATTTATTATCACAAATTAATGCAACAACTTTACCTTCACAATAAAGAGTATGACCACCGAACATTTGTCTATACGTAATATTACCGGCTTTTTCCATTTGCTCAACAACAAATTCTACAAACTTTAAATCAGAAGGCATAGTCTCCTTAATTTTTACTTATACTTTTTTAAATAATCCAAATAGATGAATAAGAATAGCTAAAACTAATCCAATAATCATAGGCTCTAACTGATAAAGGAAATTATTCTGTGAAAAATTATCACGTAAAATTAGCCAAGATATACTAGCAACTACACCAATGATAATTTCATAAAATGCCATTTTATTGCTTATTCTGAATTTAGGATAATATGAAGAAACAACCAATAAAATTAATCCAGGAATGCAAATACTCCCAATTATATACCAAAGTTGAACAACCGATTCAAAATAATATGCTGTAATTATTGAGATAGTGAGTGTTACTGCAATTCCTAATTTTGTGTAGAAGATAAGATTATTGTTTGGACTATTCTTTCCTAGATTCCGGCTAAAAACATGCCGGAATGACATGTTTGATTTAGGATTTACGATAGAATCATTCGCGAATGACAAAATTTTTGTTTTGTTTAATCTGTAAATAAAATCTCTGCTAAAAGTAGTGGCGCTTAGAAATATAAAACTATTAAGAGTTGAAAGTATAGTCGCAATTAGTGCAGCAAAAAATAATCCTTTCAGACCCGGGTTTAATATTTCATTTGCCAAATAAGGAAATGCAAGAACTGGATTTTCCAAATTGGGTAAAATTGCTTTTGAATATAATCCGGTAGTGTTTGTGAGAAAATCAAAAAACAGCCAAAAGAAAACAGAAATCACAATTCCCCACTTTGCTACTTTCCCACTTTTAGCTGAATAACACCTCTGGTGAAAACCGGGATCTGTGAACGTCCAAAGTGCGATTAAAAACCATACAATAATAAACGTGATTGAAGTACCGCCAGTTAATGTTAGATGTTCTTTGGGTAGGTTTGAAGAAAGAAATTCGACGCTGCCATAATCATTAAATGCAACGAAAACTATTAATATAAATCCGACAAACATTACAAAAAATGAAAACGCATCTGCCCAAATATTAGATTTATATCCTCCTTTAATCAAATAAATGCTCGAGACAAGTGCACTAATTATTAGAGCAACAAAATAGTTGATATCAAATACCAGGGAAATAATTTGTCCGAGTATGAGCAGGTATGGTGCAGGAGAAACTAAAATAAAAATCAGTGCTGCAGAAATTAAACTAACTTTACTTCCATAAACTTCTTCGAGCTTGTCCGGTATTGTAAATAATGAAGCTGATCTGATTTTTCCCGCAAATAGAAATGCAAAAATCAAAGCAAAAATATAATACGGTAAGCCCTGTGTAAACCAGCTGACAATTCCATATCTAAATGAAAATTCACCGACACCTAGAATTCCACCGTACCAAGTAGCTACGTTCGTTAAAACAAATAAGAAAAGACCGACTTTCCTTCCTGAAAGTAAATAATCATCTGTTGATTTCTCTTTGCCAAATGAAGCAATAAATCCAATAATAATTACTAATATCAAAAATCCGATTATGATTGAATAATCAAGAATACTAAATGAGATCATGTTTTTTCATCAGATTAAAATCTCTAATTAACAATACAACCCCGCCAGTAATTTTAAGCATTATTTTTTCACCAATTGCTATATTGCTTGTACTCTCTTTTTTGCCAAATGGAAGCGCAATGTTTTTAAGTGGATATTTTAATCCCTTTGAAGCTATTTTAGTTTTTTCATCAAATCCATAAACTGATATGGTCTCACCTGGGATGGTTTTTAATTCAATATTTCCGCTATGTGGTGAAAGAAAAGATTTTTTGTGTATAATTGAAATATCAATTTTTGCAAAAAACTTAATTGCAATTCCCAGATTACAGATTGTATGATCAAGCCGGTTGCCCGTTGCACCTAATAAAATCACCTTTTCATATTTATACTTTATCAAATATTTGAGACATTTTTCTACATCAGTATCATTTTGCCTTGCATATTTTATAATTTCAGTCTTATTAGAAAAAAAATCAAAATTATCTTTAGTGATTGAGTCAAGATCCCCAATAATAACATCCGGAATAATTCCCAGTCGCTTTGCAGAATTAGCTCCTCCATCGGCACAGATTATTTTACTATAACCTATACTCTTCAAATATTTAATTTGCCCTTTTGAAGGAGCATCACCATTAGCTAATACTATTGCTTTTTTCATATTCCTAATTATTTACGCAAAACTGTCATTCTGAACGGAGTGAATGCTTGCTCCGTTCTTTTTACGGAGAATCTCAATATTG
>RCND010002077.1_pt1 | contig 11223 bp, 9 predicted proteins | sample 2041351 | NCBI WGS metagenome assembly RCND01 (sample SAMN09708230, study PRJNA481090) | Marine sediment metagenome, whole genome shotgun sequencing project. | biome: marine sediment; feature: ocean; material: sediment; isolation source: Sewage treatment plant 12B marine sediment (STP12B) ...
TCTTTGCTCTTTGCTCTTTATTGTAGCTTATTATTAAATTGTCTCAGTTTAATCGCTGTTAATACTTTTTTAGTATAAAGCGGAAAGTCTGCATTGAGCAACCAACCAAAGTAACCTGGTTCTTGGTCTAAGACATCAACAACGCGTTTGCCTTTATGCTTACCAAAAGAGAAACACTCTTCCTCTTGTTTATTAAAGATTAAAAAGCCTGCAAAGTCAGCAAACTTCTTACGAGAGCTAAATTCTGCCAAGAACTTGGTGTCATTTTCTAAATCCTCATAGCGGTCTAACTGAGCTTTTAAAACTTCGTAAGTCGCTTTTGTATCGGCTTCTGCACTGTGGGCATCATCTAAGTTTTTATCGCAGTAAAATTTATAGGCTGCACTTAAAGTACGTTGTTCCATTTTATGAAAAATCGTCTGAACATCTACGGATTGACTGTTCTTCATATCAAAATCTATATCTGCTCTCAGCAATTCTTCGGCTAACAACGGAATATCGAAACGATTAGAGTTGAAGCCACCTAAATCGGAATCCTTTATCATATTATGGACTTCCTTTGATAATTCTTTAAAGGTTGGCTGATCTGCAACATCTGCATCTGAAATTCCATGAATTACAGTCACTTCTGCGGGAATTGGCATTTCAGGATTTACAATCCACGTTTTGGTATCCTCTTTACCGTCTGGATAAACTTTAAGGATGGATATTTCTACAATTCTATCTTTAGAAATATTAATTCCTGTAGTTTCTAAATCGAAAAAACAGATCGGTTTTGTTAAGTTGAGTTGCATTATCTTGATTTTGAATTTCAAAGATAAATAGAATTAGCAGAATAGCCTTAAAAGGATAAAGAAAGCTGACTTGAGTTTATGAAATTAAAAGTCTGACCTATGTTAAGGCCATAAAAAAACAAAAAAGCACAGCTTTAAAACTGTGCTCTTCTCTTTTATTCTATTTTCACTGATAAGATCTACTTATAAAATCCTAGTATCCGCAGTCATTTAGATCTCGCGATTAGGATCCCAAGCCTCTAAATAATCTTTCACATATTTCACAAATTGTCCACCAAGTGCTCCATTGACAACTCTATGGTCGTAAGAGTGCGATAAGATCATTTTATAACGAATACCGATATAATCTCCTTCGGGTCCTTCTATAACCGATGGCATTTTTCTAATTGCACCAAGTGCTAAAATACCAACTTGAGGCTGATTAATAATCGGTGTTCCCATAATGCTACCAAACGTACCAACATTAGTGACCGTATAGGTTCCACCTTGAATATCATCTGGACTTAATTTGTTTTCTCTAGAGCGCGTTGCCAAGTCATTGACACGTTTTACCATACCAAATAAATTCAACTGATCTGCATTTTTAATGACAGGGACTATTAAATTTCCATCTGGTAAAGCTGCGGCCATACCCACATTAATTGCTTTCTTTTTAATGATTTTATCTCCTTGTAAAGAGATATTCATCATTGGAAATTCTTTCAAGGCCTTAGTCACAGCTTCCATAAATATTGGAGTAAAGGTTAGATTTTCACCTTCACGTTTCATGAAATCAGCTTTAACCTTCTTTCTCCAATTCCAGACATTAGTAACATCTGCCTCTATAAATGACTGTACATGCGCAGACGTCTGAACAGAGTCTACCATATATTTCGAAACGAGTTTACCCATACGGCTCATTTCTATAATTTCATCACCACCAGAGACTATAATTGGCTTTTCTGCTGGTTTCGCTAAAGGTTTTTCTACAACCGGTTTTTGTGGCGCTTTGTTTTCTAATACTGGCGTATCTACTTTTTGCTCAACTACAGACTCTACTTTTGGAGCTGGCATTGCTTCTTGAGTTGGTGCCGCACCTCGAGACTCTAAATAGGTCTTTATATCATTTTTTGTGACACGATTATCTTTTCCTGTACCAGGAATGGCATCGAGCTCACTTTGAGAAATCCCTTCTTGTTTGGCTATATTCTTAACCAGTGGAGAGTAAAAACGACCTTCTGACGATATCACAGGTTCGACTGCAGCTTTTGCAGCGACAACCGTTTGAACAACTTCAGCCACAACTTTAGGAGCTTCTGGTTCTGCTGCGGGTGCTTTAACTTCGACAGTCTCTCCTCCTTCTGTTTCTATTACAGCGATGGTTTGCCCTACTTGCACGACATCATCGACGTTGAAACGTTTTTCAACTAATACACCATCAACTTCACTTGGGACTTCACTATCTACTTTGTCTGTTGCTATCTCTAAAACAGCCTCATCAGCTTCAATAGTATCTCCAACATCTTTAAGCCATGAGGTTATTGTTGCTTCCGCAACACTTTCTCCCATTTTAGGTAACTTAAGTTCAAACTTTGCCATATATATAATTTGAAGGTCTTTATTTGCCAATCGGGTGCAAAATTAATAAAAAAGGTTACATTTTGTTGGTTTTTATTCAACTAAAACTATTTTAGAAGCGTAATAATTCCCCTCTGCTAATGGCACTATCGCTTCCGAGGATAAATTTACTGTTTTTAGGTAATAATCTAAAGACTATATATTCTTGTTCCGATTTTTTCTTCATATCCTCTATAACATTCCTTATTTTCAATGTGTTAAAATCATAAACGACCATGCTATGATTGACGATATCGTCAGTAATTGCAGCTTCGAGAGTTACAGGCTTTTGTAATTGACTTTCTAAAGCTGTCTCGATCCCACTCGTATATACAATTGTATTTTTTACTTGTATTTTCAAGGGATTATGAGACTTTCTCAAACGAGATACCAATTTAATACCAATCCCTACAATAGCAGTAAATAGGACGTTTTGTTTAAAATGCTTTTTATAAAATATCTGCATCGCACCATAAAAGCGCTTCGCATAGTTTGAGTCTCTTAAGGTACTTTCTCCTTTAAAATGAATAATTGTGGTCTCTCCAAAATAATAGTTATCGTAACCTGCTTTTATAACCTTATAAGATAAATCTATATCCTCGCCATACATAAAATAGTCTTCATCAAAACCACCAACGGCATTGTAAACCTCTTTCTTTAAAAACATAAAGGCACCAACTAATATTTCAACTTCACCTATGGCATTGACTTCTAAATGATTTGCATAATAGTCTTTAGCATTTCCAAGCATTTTTTTTAATGCCACACTTGGAGTCGGAATATTGCGTTTGCTTTCTGGAAGAAACTTGCCTTTACCATCGATAATTTGACAGCCAACGATTCCAAGCCTAGTTTTAGAATCCGCAAAATCTATCAGTTTTGAAAACGTATCTTCCGCAACTACAGTATCTGGGTTTAGGATACACAAATACTCGCCTTTAGCTTCTGCAACAGCAATATTATTTCCTTTTGAAAAACCTGAATTCTCTTTATTCTCTATCAATCGAACTGATGGAAACAAAGCTAAGACCATCTCACAACTGTCGTCTGGAGAATCATTATCAATTACGATAATCTCTGCCTCAATATTTTGTAGGGCAGCTTCGACACTTTTTAGACATAATTCTAAAAAATAGCGCACGTTATAATTAAGTATGACTACGGATAGCTTCACAACTCCATCATGATTTTAAAGAGGCTTCAAAAGGAACACGATCTATGATGCTGCGCCCCAGAGTAACTTCATCTGTGTACTCTAACTCATTGCCAGCAGCAACACCTCTTGCAATGGTTGACATTGCCACATTATAATCTTGTATTTGCCTAAAGATATAAAAGTTTGTCGTATCCCCTTCCATGGTTGGACTCATGGCAAAAATCAATTCTTTAACTTGACCTATTTTAACCTTCTCCACCAAAGTTGTAATATTTAAATCTTGTGGACCGATGCCATCCATTGGAGATATTTTTCCGCCTAACACATGATACAACCCTCTAAATGAACTCGTATTTTCGATCGCCATAACGTCTCTAATATCTTCAACAACGCAAATCAATTCATTATTACGATTTGGGTTTTTGCAAATTTCACACAATGGTTGATCGCTAATGTTATGACAGGATGTACAAAAATTTATTTCTGCTCTTACTTTAGACAAAGCACCTGCCAATTGAAACGTTTGACTTTCTGGTTGTCTCAATAAATGTAATACCAAACGTAAAGCGGTTCGCTTTCCTATGCCTGGTAGTTGCGACATTTCGTTTACCGCATTCTCTAAGAGTTTTGATGAAAATTCCATAGGCGCGAAGGTACTGATTTTGAAAACAAAAAATCAACTGAAAGTATTTTTCAATTGGACCTCAACGTATTTGATTCCTTATTATTTGAGAATTAACTTTTTAGTAATTTTACCTATCGTGCTATTCAGTTTTATAATCCTGAGCGAAAAGCTGAAGGATAAAACCTATGAATGAGAACAGAAGAAATATCTTTTTCATAATTAATTCTTATTTCTTAGCTATTTTTCTCAAAAACACTACTTTTCGCAAAAGTTATCTCAATTAAAGGATCCAAAACATGACTCCAACTTATATACTACTTTTAATCGCGTGTTACTTTGGCTTGCTTGTTTTAGTTTCTTATTTCACAGGAAAGGAAGATTCTAACGCAGCGTTTTTTAAAGCCAATAAATCAGCTCCTTGGTACCTGGTTGCCTTTGGTATGATTGGCGCTTCGCTATCTGGCGTTACATTTATCTCTGTCCCTGGAGCAGTTGAAGCAAATAAATTTGGTTATTTACAAGTCGTTTTCGGCTACTTTTTTGGTTATTTAATCATTGCCTACGTTTTATTACCGCTTTATTACAGATTAAACTTAACGTCTATATACACTTATTTAAAGGACCGATTTGGTAATGTAAGTTACAAAACAGGTTCCGTTGCTTTTCTTATTTCTAGAACAGTTGGCGCTTCGTTTAGATTATTTTTAGTTGCTAAAGTTTTACAACTACTAGTCTTTGATCTTTTTGATATTCCTTTTGCAATTACAGTCGTTATTACTATTGCTCTCATTTGGCTTTACACCTTCAAAGGAGGCATAAAAACTATAATTTTTACAGACACACTGCAGACGCTGTTTATGCTCATCTCTGTTGTTGTGACGATCTCCTTCTTAGCATCTGCTTTAAATTTGAATAGCTTTTCTGACGTCATTACATACACCAAAGAAAGCAATCTCAGTAAAGTCTTCTTTTTTGAAGATGTTAATGGGCCTCAATATTTTTGGAAAAGCTTTCTTTCAGGTATTTTTATAACCATCACGATGACCGGTTTAGACCAAGATATGATGCAAAAAAATCTTACTTGTAAAAATCTAAAAGACGCTCAAAAAAACATGATTTCGTTTAGTGTGGTTTTAGTTTTTGTAAATATTCTGTTCCTAGTTCTCGGCTTAATGCTAACACAATACGCCGAAATTCATAATATTAGCGCAACAAAAGATGATTTGTTCGCCACCATAGCGATGTTACCAGAAATAGGAGTGATCACCTCTGCCTTCTTTCTTTTAGGATTGATTGCTGCGGCATACTCTAGTGCAGATTCTGCTTTAACATCTTTAACCACCTCATTCTGTATCGATATCATTGAGATTGAAAACAAACCCGAACAACACAGAAAACGCATTAGAAAGCAAGTGCATATCGGATTTAGCATTGCCTTAATGGTCGTGATTTTATTATTCGATTTAATTTTTAAAGACGTTTCTGTTATTTGGGAACTCTTCAAAGCGGCAGGATACACCTATGGCCCTTTACTTGGGTTATTTGCATTTGGCTTATTAACCAAATCTCAAATTAAGGACAAATATGTTTGGGTTGTTGCCATTATAGCGCCACTACTCTCTTATCTCTTAAATATATATTCTAAAGAGTTGTTTAACGGCTATGAAATAGGCTTTGAAATTTTAATAATTAATGGCTTATTAACCTTTTTAGGCTTACTTCTAATTAAGAAATCTAGCACCTAATACTGACCTGTCGCTAACAAAACCAAGGTACAAGCAGCTTCATACTCAATATTATTTTCTTCGAGCAGTCTATAAAATTCAGGATTTTCTGTTCCTGGATTAAAGATAACGCGTTTTGGTTTTAAGCCCACGATATAGTCGTAGTGGTCTACTTGACGTTGTGGATTTAAATATAAGGTAATGGTATCGATGTCTTCATATTGCACCAAATCAGTATCAATAGTCACCTCTCGAATAGTACCTGCTCTTAATCCAAAAGCTTTGACTTCGTGGTTATAATTTTTTAATCTATTAATTGCGATATTAGAATAACGCTCTGGTTTTAAAGATGCACCAAGCACCAGTGTTTTTTTGTTCATATGTTAAAAAAATGTTAAGTATTCTTATAGCGGGTAACATCGCACAAAGATAGTCGTCTCTACTTTAATGAACTTTCAATCAATCAAAAAAAATCAATCAAAAAATGAAGCATTTCTTTCTAATGCTTATAATGGTCTCATCAGCCGTTCTAAGTGCTCAACCCTATTCTAATTCAGACATAAAAAACGGTTCTATTTCAGGACGTGTTATCGATGCAGAACTCAATCAACCTTTGCCCTATGTAAATATTGTAATTAAAGATGTAGCGAACAAAATCATAACTGGAGGTATTACTAATGACGATGGTACTTTTTTGATCGAAAAGATTCCTGCAGGTCATATCATTGTTTCTATTCAATTCATTGGATACAAAACCACAGATATTCCTGTAAAATTAGGCAAAGGCAATTACAAAGTTAACCTCGGAGATATAAAGTTAATAGAAGAAGCCACTGGCTTAGATGAAGTTACTATTGTTGCAGATGTCTCAACAATTCAACAAAAATTTGACAGAAAAGTGATTACAATAGGTAAAGATTTACAAACAGCAGGAGCCACTGCTAGTGAAATCATGAATAACTTACCCTCTGTAAGCGTTGATCAGCAAACGGGCTCTGTAAGCTTACGTGGCAATCAAAATGTCCGCGTAATGGTTGATGGCAAATTATCTAACATACCTGCAGACCAATTATTAAAACAAATTCCGTCGACCTCTATAAAAAGTATCGAATTAATTACAAACCCTTCAGCAAAGTATAATCCTGAAGGTATGAGTGGAATCATCAATATTATCCTTCACAAAAACACTCAAATAGGATTTAATGGAAATATTAATGTTGGTTTAGCTTATGATATAGAACCCAAATTTAATGGCTCTATCGATGCTAATTACCGTAACGGAAAATTCAACTTTTATGGATCGTACAGCAATAGTGTTGTGAAAAATTACAATTACGGAAACATCAATAGAGTTGAACAAGAGATTGAGCAAAATTTCAACATCCTAAACAACAATAAATCAAATTTGTTTAAAGTTGGTTTAGATTATTATTTAGATGATAAGAATACCCTATCAGTATTTACCAATCAGAATATCTTTGATAGTTGGGGAAATATAAATTCTAACATTGACTACCTAAATGACAACGCTTTAAACGAATCTCAATTTACACGAATTGATAATAAAAATGATGCACAACAATACAATTTCAATTACAAACACAATTTTAATGACGAAGGGCATAGCATAGAGCTTGAAGCAGACCACAATATATTTGAAGGTTCTGGCGAAACGAATAATCTATTTTTCAGCTCTCAACGTCCTAATTTTTCGGAGGACACGAATACTGATCGAACAAATACAACTATAAATTTAGACTATGTGAATCCCTTATCAGAATCCGTAAAATTAGAATTGGGTTTGCAAGCACGTTTATTTGATAATAGTATTTTTTATGAATCTGATCAACGCGAGACAAATGAATCAGGCGATTACATTCCAACATCGACGCGTTTCGATTATACAAGAGATATCTACTCTGCCTATGCAACTTTGGGTAAAAAACTAGAAAAATGGAGTTACCAAATAGGTCTAAGAGCAGAAACTGTAAATGTAGATTCCAAGGCTTTCAAAAAGGATTTATCATCAAACGATGAACTTACGATACCCTTTTCAAATGATTATATTGAATTGTATCCCTCTGCTTTCTTAACCTATGCTCCAACAGAAAAGAATTCTTATCAATTAAGTTACAGCAGACGAGTTGACAGACCTGGTATTGGTCAAGTTAATCCTCTACCTGAGTGGAATACTCCTTTAATTTCTCAATTCGGAAATCAACAATTACGTCCTCAGTTTACAAATTCTATTGAGACCAATTATACCCGACAACTAAAAAAAGGTAGCATAACTGCAGGTATTTTTTACAGGATGATAGAAGACGAAATACAACAAGCCATTTTAATTGACAGAACAGATATAAATCGTTTAATTCTAACCAATTTAAATTTTGACAATACAACATCTTACGGTGTTGAATTATCTTCTAGTTACCGACCAACCGAATGGTGGAGTATTAATGCAAGTTTCGATCTTTATTCGCAAACACAAAAAAGTGTGGCAGAATCATTTGATGCGGACCAAAACATTGTATTAAGCACCGTTGAAGTAGATAACGTCGCATGGAACCTTAGAGCTTTTAATAATTTTAAAGTTAGTAAAAGTTTAAGTTTCTCAGCTTTTGGAATGTACCGTGGAAAGAATAAAAACATTCAATTTGAAATGAGCGATATGCTTATGGTTAACTTGGGTATGCGTTACAATTTTATGGACGGCAGAGCTGACTTTAGTCTAAGTTACAATGATATTTTTGACACCATGTTTGCGCAGTTTAATGGACAACGACCATTTTTACAAAAAGGAGAATTTAATTGGGAAAGTCAGCAAATATCTGGCAGACTATCATATCGTTTTGGTGGCGGAAAATACAAAGCTAAATCTCGCAAAAACCGTGATAAAGACGTCAAAGAAGGTGGCGGCTTATTTTAAAATAAATATTTAATAGCCTACATCAATAGTTAATGGTTAGTGTTAATGTTTGACTATTAAATATAGAAAACCCGAAACGTAAAGTTTCGGGTTTTTGTTAAATACACGTTAAACCCTTAAAGGATTGAAATAAAAAGCAAACTATTACGTCTATGTAGATGATAAGTTATAAGTAATTATAAATTAATTTTTATAATAGTATTTAGTTAAGTTGGTTAATGGTTGAAAAGCCCAAACGGAATTTTGTTTGGGCTTTTCTTATGTATTACAAAAGTATAATTCTTAGGAGGCTTTATTTGAACTTCTATAAAGCGAATAAAACCCAAGGCCTATGATAAAAACACAAGCTATCATTCCGATTAGGCTATTAGTAGTCTCTAAATCTTTAAACTGAATTGCGAAGTAAACACCAACAAATATCAATAAAAAGACACCTCCATTTTTTCGCTTAGCTGTTTTTTTATTTTCCATATGTTAGATTCCTGCTTTCGCAGGAATTCATTACCATTTTATAATCACACTTCCCCAAGTAAAACCACTTCCAAAAGCAGCTAACACAACATTATCCCCTTCTTTAATTTTACCTTCTTCCCATGCTTCAGTTAAGGCTATAATTACAGAAGCTGCAGTAGTGTTGCCATACTTCATAATATTGTTAAATATCTGGTCATCTCTTAAGCTAAACTTCTTTTGTATGAATTGAGCAATTCTCAAGTTGGCTTGATGCGGAATTAGCATATCTATATCTTCACGCTGCAAACCATTCTTTGCTAAACCTTCCATAATCACTTCACTAAAGCGAACGACTGCATTTTTAAAGACAAAGGTGCCATCCATGTATGGAAAGTATGATAAGTCTTCCGCACCAGCTTCAATTATTTCTGGAACCCAATGCGCAATGCTTGGTGATGCCACGATCAACTTATCTGCATATTTACCTTCACTATGCAAATGGGTCGATAGAATACCTTTTGAGTTATCTTCTTCTCTACTTAAAACCGCAGCTCCTGCTCCATCTCCGAAGATTACAGTAACTCCGCGACCTCTTGTACTTTTATCTAAACCATTACTGTGATACTCTGCACCAATAACCAAAATGTTTTTATACATCCCCGTTTTTATAAATTGGTCTGCCACAGATATGGCATAGATAAATCCAGAACATTGATTCCGAACATCTAAAGCACCAACGGTAGGCATATCTAACATATCCTGAATCTGCACACCACAGCCTGGGAAATAGTAATCCGGACTCAACGTTGCAAACACAATAAAATCAATGTCGTCTTTTGTTAAACCAGAACGTTCGATAGCAATTCTGGCAGCTTTAGCTCCCATTACAGCAGAGGTATCTTCGCTACCGTCTTTAATCCAACGTCTTTCTTTTATACCTGTACGCTCTTGTATCCATTCATCATTTGTATCCATCATTTTCGACAAATCATCATTTGTAACAACATTGTCTGGAAGATACTTTCCTAAGCCTATAATTTTTGAATTATACATTAATCAGGTGTTTTTATTGTTCTTTTGTTAAATAGAACGTGTTTTTTTATTAAAAAACAAAAATAACTATTAAATAGCATTCAATATTTTATTGCATAATGGATTCGTTATGCACGCATAATACTATTGTCAATTTTAACAACTAGATCACATTCGCATTTTATTTTTAAGTATCTTGAAAGTTTAATCAATATTTAATTCATTATGAAAACATCCCTCCAATTATTTGCATTTTTATTATTCCTCAACAGCTACGCGCAGAAAAGCTTAACCTACCAGCAACCTTCAGAAGAAATTTTAGAACTCGCCGATGTGGACTTAGCTCCAGGGGTACAGATTGACAGTAAAGGAGAATACATGGTTTTATTATCTCGTAATCAGTATAAATCTATTGCTGAGCTTTCTGAAACTGAATTGCGTTTGGCCGGATTGCGAATTAATCCAGTCACCAATATTGGCAGCAGAACCAATTACTACACCAATCTCAAAGTCAAAAAAACAAAAGATAAAGAGGCCAAACAAGTTTCCGGATTACCTGAAGACGCTAGGTTATCTGGGTTTAGCTGGTCTCCAGACGAATCTATGATTGCTTGTCTTAACACCACAACAAAAGGTGTAGAAGTATGGGTATTGCATATCGCAGAAGCGAAAGTCACAAAACTTACCGACGCTAATGTTAATGCCAATATGAGAAGCACGATCAATTGGTTTAAGGACAACAAACATCTTTTAGTAAAAATGTTACCCAATGACAGAAAACCCTTAATTGATACCGCAGTGGCAGTACCAACAGGTCCAACAGTATCTGTGAGTGATGGTGAAAAAGCGCAGAACAGAACGTATCAAGATTTATTAAAAACACCAAATGATGAATTTAATTTTGAACAACTCGC
>RCND010002078.1_pt1 | contig 11222 bp, 10 predicted proteins | sample 2041351 | NCBI WGS metagenome assembly RCND01 (sample SAMN09708230, study PRJNA481090) | Marine sediment metagenome, whole genome shotgun sequencing project. | biome: marine sediment; feature: ocean; material: sediment; isolation source: Sewage treatment plant 12B marine sediment (STP12B) ...
GACGGAAGGGCTTTGTTCGTCCGTGATGGGCTTGCCGGCTACCTGGATACCCGGGGCAACGAAGCTGTCGAGCCGGCATATCGATGGGCGGGTGATTTTTCCGAGGGGTTGGCCCCTGTGGAAGCCGACGGTATGGTTGGATTCATAGACAAAAAGGGCCGAATGGCCATCGATGCGGAATTCACCTATGCCGAGGTGTTTCGAAAGGGCCGGGCTCTGGTTATGCAGGGAGAGGATATCTCCTATATCGACAAGAAGGGCCGTATCGTCTGGGGTGACGGTGAGTGACGATTTCTCTGCCCCGGCCGGATGACTGGCATGTTCACCTGAGACAGGGTGATGCTCTGGCATCTTACGCGAGGACACATTCCGCGGCATTCGGCCGTATTCTGGCGATGCCCAATACCACCCCTCCGCTGGTAAGTCCCGAAGACGTTCTTCAATACGGGAAATCGGCCGAAAAGGCGGCGCCCGGCCTTGAGGTGCTGACTGCATTTCGTCTGATGCCCCGCTGCTCAGAGGATGATGTCCGAGCCCTGGCGGCTGCCGGAGTTCCTGCAGGGAAGTACTATCCCGATGGTGCCACCACAAACAGTGCAGGAGGGCTGGCCGACTGGAGGCAGATAGATGGCGCCCTGGCCGCGATGGAGGAAACCGGATTGGTACTCTGTCTCCATGGCGAAGACCCCTCAGCCCCTGTTTTGGACCGGGAGGAGGTCTTTCTGCCGGTGTTCCGAGAGATTCGCCAGGCATTTCCCCGTTTGAAAATGATTCTGGAGCACGTCTCCTCCTCTGCCGGCGTCCGAACAGTCTCTGAATCCGACGGACCCACCGCAGCGACCGTTACCGTACAGCATCTTCTCTTCACTCTCGACGACCTTCTGGGGGGGCTGCTGAACCCTCATCTGTTCTGTAAACCCGTGGTGAAATTCGACGAAGACCGCCGAGCTATTCAAGACCGGGTGCTCGCAGGAGATTCCAGATTCTTCTTCGGCTCGGACAGTGCGCCCCACCTGCGGGAATCCAAAGAGTCGGACTGCTGCCCCGCCGGGGCCTATACCGCGCCGATGGCACTACCCGCCCTGGTAACCTGGTTTGAAAAAAAGGACGCTCTGGACCTTGTCGAACCCTTTTTCTGTGAATTCGGACGGAAGTTCTACAATGTTCCCGGGAATGCCGGCCGGATTGAGCTGGAGCGAAAACCCTGGACGGTCCCCGCAGTCTCCCAGGGATGTGTTCCTTTGATGGCCGGCGAGATTCTGCCCTGGCGGCTTGTAGAATAGACAGGCCTTTCGCCGCGGTGCTTTTCCCTTTTCTTTAAGGCCCCTATACTGTTTCTCATGATCGCCATACCTGCCATCGACCTCATAGACGGGCACTGTGTCCGCCTTACCGAAGGGGTTTTCGATACCGTCAAAGTCTACGGCGACGACCCCGCCGCCGTGGCACGGGGTTTTGCTCAGGAAGGAGCTCAGCGCCTTCATGTCGTAGATCTGGATGCCGCACGGGGCTCGGGGAATAATAGGGACGCTATTCGGGCTATTCGGAAGGCCTTTCCTGGTACCCTTGATGTTGGCGGCGGAGTTCGCAGCCTTGAAGATGCCGTTTCCCTTCGGGAAATCGGGGTCGATCTGCTTATTATCGGAACAGCTCTGGTCCGCAATCCCGATGATGTTGCGGCCTGGGCTGAATCACTCGGCCCGATCCTCGTAGCTGGAATCGATGCCAGGGACGGAGAGGTGAAGGTTTCCGGCTGGGAATCCGGTTCGTCGATACTGGCATCCGATCTGGCTCTCAAGGCCAGGAACCTCGGCCTCATAGAAATTATCTACACAGATATTTCCAGAGACGGAACCCTGTCCGGTCCGAACGTACCCGAAACGGCCGCTGTGGCAAAAACCTCGGGACTGCCGGTGATAATTTCAGGCGGCGTAGGAGGTCTGGCAGATCTGGAATCACTGGCCGCCGAGCCGCCTCCGGGAGTCTCCGGTGTAATCTTCGGGAAAGCCCTCTATGAAGGCCGGATAAATCTCAAAGAAGCGATTCGCATACTGGGAGGTACAAGATGAGTTTAAATACGAAGGATCCCGCCTGGCCGGTTATCGTTCAAATCGATGGAGAGCCGGCAACCGCCGCCCTGATGAATCGCAAAGCTTTTCGCAAGAGTACCGAAACCGGTGTCCCCTGGATTGTTCATCCGGAAACCGGGCGTGTTCTGCCCTGGCCCGGAGACCCTGAAATCACTCAACTCAAAGAAGCTAACGGTGCTTATGAATTGACACTGCCGGCAGGTTCCTCAACCGAACCCTACGGGAAAATTATTCCGCCTGATGTCGATCCTGATGACCGGTCGGGGATGGATAGATCCGCGGCGGAAGACGCCACCGTTATCGGCGCGGAAGGTATTCTGGATAACCTCTCGAAATTGATTGCCCAACGGCGGCAGAGTATGCCGGAGGGATCTTATACGACCCACCTCTTTGAGAAAGGCCTGGACAAAATTCGTAAAAAGGTTGGCGAAGAGGCCGTGGAACTTTTGCTGGCCCGGGATGATAAAGACGTAATTTACGAGTCAGCTGACCTTCTTTATCACGTTCTGGTTCTGCTCGAGGCTTCAGATCTGAAATGGGCAGAAGTTGCCGGAGAGCTGGAAAGACGCCACAGCGAATAAATCAGCCGATTTTCGGGATTGTGGCAACAAAAGCATCGGCATCGCCTTCCATCTCGAAGATCATATCTTCGACAAGTTCTGTTATCGGAGATGTCCAACGCATCTCAACAATCGGCGGCTGATGGAATATCTTCATCATGCCGCCTTTTTTCGGCTTTACCCTGAAAAATTCGATAGATGCGGCAGGAATCTCGATTGTCTCGTCCTTCGTTCTGCTTCGTCCCTTTTTTCCTGCGGAGAACATGGAGGAGAGCCAGTTGTCGGATCTAAAGGTCTGGAAAAACAATGCCTTTTCTGTTGTATAAAAAAGACCCCAGAGTGGAGCAGTTGTATCGGCCCGGATAACCCGACCCAAAACTTTTCCAAGTACAGCTGATCCAAGGTCTTCTTCCCGGCTCTTCCAAAACTCGTCGGCTTCAACGCCGTCATTTCTTCCGAATAACATAGTGCCTATTCTAACCTCCGCTCAGGTCTTGTTCCATCAGTACGATAAGATCCTCGCCGCCTTTTCCCGGTTTGAAGAGTAATTTTTTCTCCGAACCATCGTAGTACCGCATGAGGTAAGCCGATTCTGACCCCTGGAATCGATCGATCCCGGTAATGTTGGATCGGGGGAATGCCAGTCGAACTCGTGTATTGAGGATCAGTTGGGATTTCGGCGGTCGTGAAGGTGAGGCTCGGGAGACGAGTATGAAACGGGAGCTGGTAAGGATGGCAGCTCCCCGGCGAAGGGGTTCTGCCACAATCCTTGAACCGGAAAGAATCCGCACCGATGTGACTGATGCAACAGGTTCCTCCAAAAGAAGCTCCCATGCAAAGCGTCTATCTGTGCGGTTCATCTGAGTGTCTAAGACTTCTGTTTATTGGATACCACGTCAATATAAACAGCGATAATCAAAACCATACCTTTTACAATATATTGCCAGAAGATATCCATGTTCATAACGCTCATGCCGTTGACGATGCTGGCCATAATCAATGATCCCACCATGGCACCGATAATCGTTCCCTTGCCTCCCATCAGACTTGTACCACCGATGACACAGGAAGCGATGGTTTCCAACTCGTAGTCTTTACCGGCATTCACCGTTCCGGCTGCGACGTAGCCGGTAAGAATAATTCCCGCCACACCGGCGAGCACGCCCATCAGGACATGAACCAGGAAGATCGTTTTCTTGATGTTGATACCCGAGAGGCGTGTAGCTTCCAGATTGCCTCCCACCGCATAGGCGTAACGGCCGAAGCGGGTATTGGTAGAGACGTAGGAGATGAGAAGAGCCACACCTGCGAGAATGAGCACCGGTATCTGTATGCCCCGGTATTTATTCATCACCAGGACATAGATAAGAACTACAGCCGAGATAATGGTCGCTTTTACCATGTCCTTCCACATCGCAGGGATCTCGAAGCCATAGTTTTTCTTCTGATTTCTGCCGAGTATCGCTGCGAAGAAGATTATGCCCACTACAGCCAAAGCAATTATCCAGCCCAACGGTTTGGAAACGTAACCCTGAGCAATGGAAACCAGACTGCTCTCTATCGGTGATATTGTTTTACCCTGGGTTACACCCAGAACACCGCCGCGGAAAACCTGCATACCGCCCAGGGTGACGATAAAGGCGGGAATTTTCAGGTAGGCGATAAGCGAACCCTGCCAGACACCGATGATGGCGGCCAGTATCAGGACTACGACGATGGTTAAGACGGTATTCAGAATTCCTAGACCCACCTGGTCCATCTGTGGAAATACTTTGGGAAGAAAATTGTAGAAAAAATAGGCTTGCAGATAGGCCGTGACTGCACTCAGAAAACCCACAACGGAACCTACCGAAAGGTCGATGTTTCCGAGGACAATTACCAGCACCATACCCGTGGCCAGGAAGGAGATGATGGACGCCTGGCGGAACAGGTTGGAGATATTACGGGGTTTGAGAAAAATGCCGTCGGTAAGTGCCCAGAACAATATCCAGATGAGGGCCAGGGCGATGAGTACCGTATAGTCCTTGAGGCCGTGGCGAACTTTCTTAAGCAGGACCGAATTCTGATCGGATAACATAGTTGAATAACTCCTTTTTGCTTTCGTCAGGCCGCGGCCGTGGCGAGAGCCATGATCTTTTCTTGTGTAGCTTCACTGACCGGAAGTATTCCCGTCGAGCGGCCCTCACACATCACCATGATGCGGTCGCTCATACCCATAACTTCCTCGAGTTCGGAGGATATCATGATAATTGAAACCCCCCGTTCAACCAGTTCGTTCATTAATTTGTAAATTTCGTATTTTGCACCGACATCAACGCCCCTGGTGGGATCGTCGAGAATCAGAATATCGGGTTCGGTCATCAGCCATTTTGAAATTACCACTTTCTGCTGGTTTCCGCCGGATAGTTTCTCCACCGGGACCATTAGATTCGGGGTTTTTATACGTAGACTGGTTGCGAATTTGCGGCTTTCTTCCAGTTCCATATTTTTATCGATACGCATGAAACCGGAAAAGCGGTCCATGCTCGGCAGGGAGATATTCTTGAGGACGGATTGTTCCAGGATAAGTCCCAGAGTTTTACGGTCTTCAGGAACCAGACCGATTTTGTGGTTCATGGCATCCCTGGCTGATCGAATATCGATATCCTTCCCGTTGAGGGTGACGGTGCCACCAATCTGTTTACCCATTTCGCCGAACAGCGAGGTAACCAGTTCGGTTCGCCCAGCTCCCATCAAACCGGCGATACCGAGTATTTCGCCTTTCTTGAGATCGAAAGAAACGTCCTCAATAAGGGTTTTGTCCATATGTTCGGTGCTGAGAACTTTATAGTCTTTTACCGAAAATACCGGCTCACCGATTTCCACCGACCTTGATGGAAATCGTTCTGTCATTTCCCGGCCGACCATCATGGCAATGAGCTTGTCTGTATTAGTCTCTTCAGTGGGGACTGTGGCAACGTGCTGGCCGTCGCGAAACACAGTGACCGTGTCGGTAATCTGGAAGAACTCTTCCAGTTTGTGGGAAATGTAGAGACAGGTGACACCTTTGTCCTTCAAGGTACGAAGGATCGCATGCAAGGTTTCGACTTCAAATTCACTGAGGGCGGAAGTGGGCTCATCGAGGATGAGAACCTTTGCATCTTCGCTGAGGGCTTTTGCAATTTCCACCATCTGCTGTTTCCCGACTCCGAGATTGCCGACAGTTTCGGCGAAGGGTATGTTCAAACCATATGTGGTGAGTAGTTCTTTGGTTTTGCTGTAGAGGGAGTTCCAATTGATGACATCCCCCAATCGTACCGGTTCCCGGCCCAGGAAAATGTTTTCACCGACAGTGGCGAATGAATTGAGTGCCAGTTCCTGGTATACGATGGAAATCCCGCTCTCAATGGCCTGCCTGATGGCGCCCTTCTCGAACCTGATTTCCTCGCCTTCGAGGCGAATTTTTCCAGTGTAAGTTTCATGGGGATATACACCGGAGAGTATTTTCATCAAGGTGGATTTCCCGGCACCGTTCTCTCCGCATATACCATGAATCTCACCGCGTTTTACGTTGAAACTCACGTCGGATAGAGCTACGACTCCGGGAAATTCCTTGGTGACATTGTCTATTTCAAGAATATAGTCATCAGACATTGGGATAATCCTCTCGCATGTTCGTTAAAATGGGGACCGTCTCACTGGGAAACGGTCCCCGAAAAATCAATAAATCAGTTTGCTGTACTACGGGCGGGGAGGACGATCGCCCTCGGGAATGTCCCGGTAAACTTCATCGTAAGACTGGAAGCCGGTAAGGATGACTTCTTCGTATATATTGGAGGCGTCAACCTGTACGACCTCGAGGAACAGACAGGGAACAGAACCCTTGAGGGAATCGTCCAAGGTGAGTTCTGCGAGGGTGAAGTCGGACAGACCGGCGACGGATTCGCCTTTGGCCAGAGCAACAGCCATATCCATAGCCATGGGAGAGAGTTTCCGCACGTCTTTGAAAACGGTCATTGTGAGTTCGCCTTCAACAATGGATTTACATCCAGCGAGGGTAGCATCCTGTCCGGAGATAGGTACTACACCTGCCAGGCCCTGAGCTTTCATGGCCTGAAGAGCACCGAGAGCGGTACCATCATTGGAAGCTACAACTGCATCGACATCGTTGCTGATGGCGGTGAGGATGTTTTCCATATTCTTGAGAGCATTGGCAGGATCCCAGTTTTCCACCCACTGGTCAGCAACGATTTCAACCTTGCCGGCATCAACGAGTTTCTGGACAACTTCCATCTGGCCCTGGCGGAACAGAGTGGCGTTATTGTCGGTGGGGCTTCCGCCGAGCATGACGAATTTGCCGCTGTCTACGACTGCGGTTACACCACGGCCCTGGGCCCGGCCAACTTCGACATTGTCAAAGGACAGGTAGGCAGACAGGTTGGGAGATTTGATAAGACGGTCGTAGGCGATGGTGGGAATGCCTTCGGCAGCAGCTGCGTCAACAGCGGAAGCGGCGGCGTCGCCGTCCTGAGCGATGATGATCAGAACATCGGCGCCCTGGAGAATCATGTTTTCAATTTGATCGTTCTGCAGTTTGGGGTCCTGGTTGGCAACCTGAGTGATTACCTGGACACCGGCTTTCTGACCGAGTTCGGTCAACAGAGCGGCCTCCCGGGGCCATCGATCGGTAGAGTAGTCAGAGAAGGATACGCCGACGACGATGGTGTCGTCTCCAGCGGCCATCTCATCACCACCATTGGCGAATGCCATGGTACCGATAAGAGATACGATTAATGCGAGTAAGAGAAAGCGCTTCATTGAAGCCTCCTTTTCAATTTCTCATATAACTAACAAGTTTCGTGCCAAGTCTCGATGAATTGCTGGATTTTCATACATGTTCAATGAATATCAGCATTTATATTGTTGAGGGCGTTGTCAGGACTCAGATCTTTTTATACTACATGTGCAAACTCCGCCACGTTTATGTGGCGCCGTGCACATTGATGCACATTTCTCATCCTTGCATTTTACCCATTCCAACAGGATACTGTGCCCTGAAATGGCCTATAAGATATTAATAGTTGATGACGAGCTGGAAATGTGCCTTTCTCTGGCAGAACTACTTGAAACCCGGGGCTTCAAGGCGGAATACGCCACCGGCACCCGAGACGCCAATCTCTCCCTGGAGAGGGGAAAGTACGATCTTATTCTTCTGGATATTCGGATGCCTGACGGGAACGGCGTTGACTTTCTGAATGTCATTAAATCCAGGGACCGCTCGATCCCGGTGATAATGGTAAGTGCTTTCGCATCTGTCGAGAACGTTGTGAAGGCCATGAAGTACGGCGCGGTCAATTTTTATTCCAAACCCATCGACATGCCGGCCCTTTTGGAGGAGGTTGAGCGGATCACCTCCGGTTCCGTCAACCAGGATGATCTGGCAGGAGGTCTGGTAACCCTCACTCGCACCCCGAATATGGAAGACCTCTTCGGTTTGATTGAGAAAGCCGCTCCGACGGATGCGCCGGTTGTTATCACCGGGGAAAGCGGTACCGGCAAGGAATTGGCGGCCAATACCATCCACAGTTACAGTCCCAGGAAGGGTGCTCCTTTTATCAAACTCAATTGTGCGGCCATTCCTGAAGCCCTGATGGAAAGTGAGCTTTTTGGCCACGAACAGGGCGCATTCACCGATGCCAGAGAACGCCGCAAAGGGAAGTTCGAACAAGCCAAGGGCGGAACCATCTTTTTTGATGAAATTGGAGATATGAATCTCGGTACACAGGCAAAGCTGCTCAGGGTTCTGCAGGAAAAAGAATTCGAAAGATTGGGAGGTTCCGAGACTATCTCAGCCGACGTTCGGGTTCTGGCTGCCACAAACAAGAATCTTCGGGACATGGTGAAACTGGGAACCTTCAGGGAAGACCTGTATTACCGGTTATCGGTAATAACTATTGAACTTCCGGCTCTGAGAGAACGTCCTGGAGATGTTCCGGTCCTTACCGGTTATTTTATCGGAATTTTCAACAAGCGATATGGAAAACATATCACCGGGATAAATGAAGAGGCCCGCCGACTTTTCGCGCGGCACTCCTGGCCGGGGAACATCAGGGAGTTGAAAAACTGCCTTGAACGCGCGGTGATTTTCTGTGACGGAGAAAAAATCGATTTGTCAGATCTGCCGACTCAATATTCAGAAGTTGCATTGGAAATCACTTACTCAACTCGAAGCCTCGATGATGCCACCGATGAAATTACCAGGGAGCTCATACAGGATGCACTGGATAAGGCTCGGGGTCAGAAGCAGCAGGCCGCCGAGATTCTCAACATCCACCGCAAGACCCTTTATAACAAAATGAAGAAACTGGGTATGAACTGATTGTGGCAGACGCGACCCTGCTGCAAATGCGAAACATTCACTATTCCTATGGCGGCTTCGAAGCGCTCCGTGGGGTAGACCTCGATGTACGGGCCGGAGAAGTGCATGCGATAGTCGGAGAACATCGGGCTGGAAAAAGCACCCTGATGCGCATTCTCGGCGGAAATCTGATTCCTCAAAAGGGAGAGATTGTGCTCAAGGGCCGCCGGGTTCTTTTCGCAACGCCCCAGGAAGCCATGTTTCGGGGAATCGGGATGGTATATCAGAGCCTTATGGTTATTCCTTCTCTCAATGCCGTCGAAAATATCTTTTCCGGTCGAATGCCGGGAGCCTGGCTCGGATACCGGCGCTATGGAAAAATGCTGAGAGAAAGCCGGCACCTGTTGAAGGAACTCGGTCAGGAATTCGATCTCCTGACTCCGATTTCAAATCTTTCCGTCGCCCAGCAGCAGATGGTTGAGATAGCCAGAATTCTCGCCCTGTCCCCGGACATTCTCATTCTGGACGAAATATCCAACAGGCTGAATGACGAGGAGCTGGTGCATCTGTTTCGGATACTGGCCGACCATCGGAAAGCCGGAAAGTCAATAATTTACATCACACAAAACTTCGATGAGATATTTGAACTCGCGGATCGTGTAACAGTTATACAGGAAGGTTATCGGAAGAGTACCGAAACAGTCGCCGACCTGGACAGGATGAGGCTTTATCGGCTGGCCTTTGACGCTGTTCTGGAAACCCCCGGTGCCCAGGTCAGGGGGGCTCCCGAAGAAGAACGCCAACTTCTGGCATTGAGGCGGTATAACCGCAGTCTGATAGAAGATCTCCCTATCGGTGTCATGATTGTTGACCGGGAAGGAACCGTTTATCAGGCCAATCAGTCTGCCGCCGGGATCCTCGGTGCCAAACCTGCAGAACTTGTCGGAAAGAAACTTGGGGAATTTCGTCTGTCCGAAGACACAAAGCTCAATGACGATATCATGGCCACGTTGTCAGAGAGGGGGAAAGGCGCGTGGGAAGGTGTTTCAATCGGGACGGCAAAATTCGTCAAGGCCAGAATTCTGCCTCTTCATGACGAGGATTATTCCTATCTCGGTGCCTTGCTGACTCTGGAAGACGCCTCTTTGAGCGCGTCGGTGAAGGAATACCTCACCGAGGCTGAAAAGCACCAGTACACGGCTGAGCTTGCCGCGGGGGTGGCTCACGAGGTCAACAATCCCCTGGGCATCATCAATAACTATCTGGAGCTTCTGAAACTCAAGGAACGAGACGAAGACAGTCTGATCAAATTGGAAAAAATTCAGAAGGAAATCCGGCGGATCACTGAAATCGTCGGTAGCCTGCTCAGTTTCAGCCGCCTGCCCGGAAAGAACGAGGCCGAAGTCAGCCTGGTGGAATTGCTGGATGAAGTTCTACTCCTTCTTGGGCATCGATTTGCCGAAAAACGTATAAAATTGGAAAAGCGTTTCCATACTGATCCCGCCAGGATTACCGGGGATGAAAATCGGCTAAAACAAGTCTTTATAAATCTGTTGATGAACAGTCTGGAAGCCGTGCTGGACGAGGGTAGCATTGCGGTTGAAATCACGAAAGCAGGACGTTTCCTGAGGGTGCGGGTATCGGATAACGGTCATGGTATCCCGCTGGATCTCGAGGGATCGGTCTTTCAGCCCTTTTTTACAACCAAACTCACGAAAACCAATACGGGCCTCGGACTTTCAATCTGCGATCATATCGTCAAGGCTCATGGCGGAACGCTCTCATACGAAAGCACTCCTGGGGAATGGACCAGTTTCGATATCCTGCTGCCGAGAACGTCTCGACCTGCGGCGCAGTAGCGTCTATGATGAGCTCGATATGGATATGAATGGAATTACCGTCTCTGCCTGGATTGCCGATCTCGGTATCTGGCCCCTTGTTGTCGTCCTCGTTCGCTCCCCTTGGAACGTTTTCATCCAGGAGGTTCGGAATTGTCAGTTCGAGCGTTTCGACCTCTTTTTCGAGATTTGACGTGCGTTCTTCGAGTTCCTTGATTTCATCGCCGAGCAGGCTCATCGAGGCACGGCGTGTCTCCGCCTCGTCTCGTTTCCCCTCTTTGAAGAGAGCACCGATCTCCTTCGATCCGGCATTTCTTGATGCCGAGTTTGACCGCATGTACCGTGCGGAACAGAGGATGGGAAGGATTTTCGGAGCTTTTACCGGGCTGGCGATCAT
>RCND010002079.1_pt1 | contig 11222 bp, 2 predicted proteins | sample 2041351 | NCBI WGS metagenome assembly RCND01 (sample SAMN09708230, study PRJNA481090) | Marine sediment metagenome, whole genome shotgun sequencing project. | biome: marine sediment; feature: ocean; material: sediment; isolation source: Sewage treatment plant 12B marine sediment (STP12B) ...
AAAATACCAGTACCTGTTTCGTCTACAGGACTGATCATTTCAATTTTGTATTCGTAATACGGTGTTGGGCTTACCATTACATCATTGAACGGCGTACCTCCTTGAATATCAAAAACCACGATACCGTCGTTGGCGCCAATACACAATTCTGGAGTTGTCTGTATATCAATGATCTGTAACTGCTCGGGTTGGGTCAATGGAACATCAAAGAAATAGGGACACCCATCCTCATCAGAGGCAAGAATGCGGTATGGCGAACCATCTGGCTTCACTGGTAAATCAGTAAAAGTATACACCAACGGGTTCGCTGGGTCAGATACCAGATCTGCAAAATTCGGCTCTATTGCAAACTCCACCAAACCAGGATATGCTGCGTCAATGGTCATCGTTATACTACCTGTTGAATCTCCAAAACAAAGTACATTTTCTGAACTAGAGGTTATTGATACTGCTATTGCAGGCTCTAGGTGAAAATCGGCTTCTACCCGACATAGTGTAGGGTCACCACTTGTTACCACGGCTACATAATAATTAGGTGGTAGGTTTTCGAAATTAGCACTGGGTTGGGCAGGCCTATAAATTGTGGTAGGCACTGTAGGCGCACCAGCATCTGCCAGATATAGTGAATACTCATAAATACCCGTACCTCCAGATGCCAATAGCTCGATTCGACCATCATCAATAGAACTACAAGAAGGTGGTGATTGAGGTGAGGCTGGGTCAATAGATAGGTTTAGCGGGGTTTCCACTGTAACGCGATTCGTGCTTCTTTCGAGACAAGCTCCATTAGCACCAAATTTCCGCACCTCGAATTCATACGATTGGTTCACTGCGCCCATGATATTCTCTACAGCTGTACCAGCTTGATCTACCATGTCAACCCAAGGGTCTAATGAGCCTAAAATTCTATATTGATAGGTAACGCCAACTTCAAAATTAAAAACTTTTAACTCCAACACACCAACATCTCCACAAGCAGGTGCAGACACCAATCGCAACTGTGGATTAATAGGTTGGGGAGGAATAACCTCTATAACTGGAGAATAGGCAAAACAACCATACGGACCTTCGGCCAATACCGAGTAATATCCTTCAGAAATTACACCGATTCCACCGCTTCCCTCGAATCTTGGAGAAGTTTGCTGTCCATATTCAAATTCATGATTTGCCGGATTAGCAGGGTCTTGATTCAATGGATCTGGATGATTTGAATCCAGTTTAATCAATTGAAATAAAAACTGTTCCCCAGCTACTCCGCCAATCGCCCCTTCGGTTATCATATCATTAGGGTCTACAGCAACCAATATGGCATCCGTTCCATTAGGACATTCCAATTGTCGATCAATCGCAAGAGCTACCTCTACAATGGGCTCAGCAATCAATTCAATTTCTTGAATACCTGTACATCCATAGATATCGGTAACAGTGACACGATACCAACCTGCAGCAAGTCCGCTTAGGCCTTGTTGTAGGCTATTGGTCACCAAGGGATTCCAAACACCTGTTCTTGGGATACCCGGGTTTTCTTGTTCAATAGTGAATGTAAAAGGATCTGTATCCCATCCATACTGAGCATCATAGCTTATTATTCCTAAATCATCAGAACAACCAACAGTTTGGTCCTGGCTCAAATTGAACACTTCCAACGGCCCTGCGGGATTCGGTGAACGTACTGTAATTACATTACTATACCCCAAACAATTCGGAGCATCATCTTCACGTACTACGACCCTGATATTGCCACTTGGCACATCAATGATTGAAGCAGGGTTGCCATCAGCACCAATAGCTATTGATCCAGTTACCAGTCCTGAAGCGCCATTTAAGGGCGTGGAAGATGTAAAATCATCACTTAAAAAACCTGGGTCAGTTGCATCATATACCCAATAGGTATAATTATTACCAGTATAATTGGCAATTTCAATGGAAATAATACCATTACGGGCGTTGAAACACGTTTCCGGAGTTAGCTCGGCAATCGTAATAATCGGATCTACAGGTGGCACTACAGTATATGCCGGAATAGGGTATACACAGCCTCCTGAAACGATTTCTAAATAATAGTCACCTTCAACTTGAGGAAGGGTAATCGCATAATTCGTTGTGCCTGCTGTTATTATCGGACTATCTGGGAAAGTCGCTACTGAGTTAGAATTGGCCCTAATTATATAATCGGCAGCCGTAGTCATCGTCACCTCAACATCAATCATTTCGCCTTGAATACAGCTCATTGGTGCCACTTGTGTGATTATACCGCTTACGTCGGAGGGCGGATTCAAAGTAAAAGAAACCGCTGCTGGACAACCTCTTGCATCTATTGCCTCGATTACAATATTCTGTATACTACCGTCGTCATATACTTCGAAGGTAGGATTACTCACATAACTATCCGTTACATTAATACGGAAACGATAATCACCAAGAGTACCTTGAGCTGTTGGGTCTATTTGCACTGTAAACGTAGCCGAACTCACCTGATTCGAACCTGGAGAACAGGTGAAAATTACGGGGGAAGGATCTAAGATACTAAATGGGTCAGGATTGGCTATAACTGCAGTTTCAGTATCAATACAACCTCTATCGGTTTCCACCTCGACACGATAAGTATCCGGACCTAAGTTTGTGAATGTACCGATTAAGGGGTCGGAAGCAATAAGCGTATTGCCACTGTCATACAAACGATACTCACTAATACCGTCAATATCCGAACCAGGTTGTAAAATTAGGGTAATACTTCCATCGTTTGCATTATTACAAGTAATGTCGGTTGCGCCTGTATCTATAATATTCGGTGTTATTGGTGTCGTACTTACAATACCGTTAACTGGGAATGAACATGGCAGACCGCCAAAACCTGTTACCTGGTTGTCCGTAACGATAACCTGATAAGTTCCGGGGGCAATTCCTAAAAACCTACCATCGTTAGGTTGAATAACATTTGCGATTGGGAAACCTGTATAATCAATACCGCTCAATTCAAAAGTATAGTCACTACTACCCCCATTAGCAGTAATCACAATCTCACCATCGGCATCAGTACAGGTAGGAGGGTTTGTTGTAAAATCAGCTGATGCAGATAAAACCTGAAATATCTCGGTCGAATCATTTACGAAACAACCATTAATATCCGTTACATTTATCGGATAGTCACCTATACTAAATACATTAAACACAGCTTGGGTAACGTTTCCAGGTATATACACTGGTGTTTGGCTTTCCCCGTTTAACGTAAATGTGGGTGTATCAATGTTCCCGGGCATTTCTAATGTAATTTCAAAACCAAGTAGCGGCGTACTTACATCACATTGATTGTTTACAATAATTGTTGGTGCTGGCAATGGTGGGTCTTCTGTGACTACAGCGGCGGAAATTTGATACGCGCAGTTTCGAGAATCCCTAACCCAAATATCATAATCTGTTCCCGGTGCAATAGAGCCCGTTAAGGTAACTGTAGTGGCCGTGATAAAATCATCTGAAGAATCGGCAGGTGTTGCTGTGCCATCAGAATCTACTGGAGTTCCTGCTGGAACATAAGCATATTCATAAGGTGAACCATCAGGAAGAGATCCTGGACCAGCCGCTGGGTACGGGGTTCCACCGCTACCTCGAACGGTTAACTGTCCGTCTGCGTTACAATTGGAGTTGACATTATCTATAATATCAACTCTTGGTTGGTTCAAAATGGCATCGGCTTGAGCACCATCTGAACAGGTTGTTCCATTGTCATAGACCAAAATGCTATAAGCACCTTCTGGAACTTGATAGGAAAATGTAGTTTCAGTTCTAGGTTCCGCAATAAAAAGGGCTCCCGTAATAGTATTTCTAATTTCAATATCCAATAAACCTGTGGAACCTATAACCGTATAGGTCAATTCCACTAAGTTTCCTGGAATACAGGTAGCGTTGTCAATAGCCAAAGAAACATCGACTGGAGAAGGACCATCTGGAACTTCTATGACCTCTTGATAAGTACAACCAGTTGCAGTATCAACTATTTCAACTGTAAATATTTGTCCAAATTGGATATTTGGAAAGCAATGTCTTCTTACTGGTGTTGGGGGCGTTCCCCCTAAAGAGGTATATGGAGGTAAAGAGCCATCTACCAAACGAATATCAAACGGACCTGTACCACCAGCAATATCAACACAATAGATAAACCCTCCAGGAGTACATGTAGGTGGTAGGATCGTGTTATCAGGTACAATTGTTACAGCAGCACTGCCCACAGTAACTGTGTCAATATCTCTACAACCTCTAGAATCGAGGGTTATGACTTGATAATTACCTGGTACGATGGCCGCATCAACAATATCTAAAGGATATACGGTTGCAGGTGTTGTAGTCACACGCCTTATTTCGTTACCAAAGGCATCCTCGATGATATACGTAAACTCTGGAACACCGTCCGTAATACTCGTAATCTGAATTCCTCCAGAAACCACGTTTACATTACAAGTTGCATCTAAAGAAGCTACTATTGCGTCTGGAGCTGGGTTTAAATTTGGTGCCACGACAACCGTTTGCAATGAGGTAGGACAACCCCTATCATCGATAACGAGATACTCATAAGTACCAGCAGCAAGACCGCTATATATGTTTTGAGAAGAAAAAGCATACACAACACCGTCACCCGCATTACCATCAGGATAATTTGGAGCTGTTACAACATTGGTCAAAGAAAATTCTGGTCCGAAAACATACTGAAAAGGTGCTATGCCTGGGTTTACAATAGGAACCAGTTCAACAATACCACTATTAGGATCCCCACAACTTGGGCCAATAGGATTCGCCGTAGCGGTAATATTGGTGGGCTCAATCATGGTTAAAGGATCAGATACATCAGAACAGTTATTGTTATCTGTCAATTCTATGATATAGTCACCATGCTCTCCAAAAGGAACTGTATAGGTAAATACATTTGAGGGCAATTGAACTCCGTTATGCCCAGGAACAGGAAGGCCATCTTTTCTTAAAATATAAGATGTAGAAGTTAGGTCCGAAATATCTCCTCCAGACACCACAATATCTATGGCACCATCACCACCACAGGCAATTTCACTATTAAGATTCAATTGCACTTGTAGCTGGGGCTCAATAGTTATAGGGGCTAGGGTAGCTGAACAACCCGTCACAATATTTTCCACCTCTATAGTATAGGTACCCGGTACCAGGTTGGCAAACGTATGTGTGCCTGGAATACCTAGTGGTTGTGAACCTTGCCCAACAATACGGAAACGATGATCATTCAGGTTTCCTGTACCGACTGCCGAGAATACTTCAATAGAAGCAAAAGTACTTGACGTGAAGCAACGATTAACGATGCCCTCTGCAATCGTTGGCGCATCCAAAGAAATCAAGTCAAAGGTAGTGCTGGCGATACAGCCTTCAGCATCTCGAACTTCAAGAGTATAGGTTCCTGTCTCATTTAGGCCACCAAAAAAACGTCCATTCTTCCATGGTATTATGGTTCCTCCCGGATAGGTAAGTTGGTATTTTGGCTGACCAGAAAATCCTCCTACTTTAGTGGCTCGCACTGTTCCTATATTCCCGTTTGCGCAAGTCATTGCGGTTACATTAGGGCTAACTGTTAATGGCGATGGTGGACCAGTTATCACCAAATTGGCCGTATCAGTGCAATCTGTATCGTTATCTGTTACCGTAATGGTATAGGTTCCAGCTCCTAATCCAGTTACCGGAATTTCAAGGTCACTGCTACTTCCGCTTAATGCAGTTCCGGAAATCGAATAATCGTAATCCGCTCCTGGGGTGTCAGGGCTAAATCCATCTATGATGAAAGCACCAAAACCATCGGTTGCGCCATCACAAACATTCGTATCACCGCCAGCTTTGACTCTCGCTCGAATAGTACTGATTCCCCCGGTAACAAAACTTTCCGGATGGTCACAGCCATTATCATCGGTAATCACAAAATCATGCCGTGTATCTAAAAGCAGATTCGGAAAAACGTTACTGGCTTGAGGGCCAGTGACGGCTCCTGCAGGGCCAACAATCTCATAGGTAGCTACCGGAGCACCCCCTACGACAGTAACCGTAACTTCACTAGTACCAGTAGCGCAATTAATATTGTCTTGTGTAAAAGTAATGGCTGTAGGAGTAGCTGGATCGTTTATCACCAAGGGAGGACCAATAGCCTGTCGACAATCGGAATCATCTCTAATAAAAGGAGTATAAGAACCGGGGGCCAGTCCTGAAAAGGTCGTCCCTGATTGATAATTTACATTGTCAATACTATATTCATATCCAGAACCCGTTCCGCCAGCAGTAAGGCTAGAGTCAAAAGTAATGGTACCTCCGCCAGCCGTACAAGTAAAGTCAGCAGAAACGCTAGCTGAACCCGAAATACTTGAATCAGAGGTTACAACAACAGTATCGGAAATCAATATTTCACAAGTAAATGCCCCTTGCGAATACCGCACCCACATATCATTATAGGTGCCATCTGGCACATTCACAATATTAAAGTTGACCCATGGATCTGCTGAGGAAACCCGATACTCTAAATCATACCCTGGGTTACTGACCACTTGAAAATCTATCTTTCCGCCACCATTAGTACAGGTACCCAAAACTGGTTCGGGGTCGATTACCGGTGGAGGTAAATTGTCTATATATACAGACAAGGGTTGATCAGGGCTACAGCCATTGGCATCGGTAATTGTAAACGTGTACGTACCAGCAACAAGAACAGGATATTGGGAGGTTTCAATATCTGTGTAGGAAGCAGGTGAACTTCCGCTACCACCTCCGATAACGGTATACGTATAAGGTGAGGTTCCTCCTGTAGTGGTAATATCAATATTAATGGGACCAATCATACTCGGACACCCAAAACTCTGTCCATTCAAATTGGCACTTGCCACTATCGATTGCAGCCCTTGTCCTATAACAATAGGATTGCCAAACCCGTCAAGATCTTGAGTAGGAGCTAAAGTTCCGGTTGAAAAGTCATCTTGACATTCCGGTGTTTCAATTTTAATGATATAGGTACCTGGACTAACAGAAAAGAAGGTATAAGAATCAGGGGTAATACCAGGCGTAAAAACAATAGGTTGGTTGGTTCCTGCATCAATAAGGGTATACGTGTATGGTCCAGGAACTTGAGCTCCATTTAATTGTACGAAAATATCTCCATTTTGATCTGGACAGGTGGCATCTGTCACCGTAACCTGAATATCTAAACTTTGATCCTGGATTGTAAATGGTGGGTAAGGGTATTCACAAGCGTTCGGCGTATTCTTAAGACGCACTTCAACTGTATAGTCGTCTACTGCCAAATCTGTAAATTCCTTGGAATCTTGCCAAGGACCAAAAGCACCACTACTATCAGCGATTCGAAGTTCATAGGCCGGAGAGAGTTCGGTAATACGTATGCTACCGAAAGTGCCACAAACCGCATCTTTGACTTCGTAATTATAATTAAAGGAACTTTTAGTGGCCTTAATGTAGTAGGTAACCCCTCCAGAGCGCACTCGATATTCCGTACCAGAAGATATGGGTACATTAGTAGGAAGAATAGTATATGCACCGCCTGTAGCCACCTGAACCCAACTAGACCCAGTGTTGTTGCATCCACTCCCAGAAACAAGAAAAGATGGACAATTATCCGAAAAATCAAGCGAACATCCGCCGTTAGGTACATAACGCTCCCAAACTGCACCCGAGGGGTTGCCTTGTAAAGTCAAGGGTTTGGTATCGTAATCACCGCACAAAAAGACCTGAGCGACAGAAGAACCATCAACTCCACAACCTACTTCTACATCCGCCCCTATTACAATACTTGGCGGCATTAGCGCTGCGGCAATACTATTTGCCTTTGATTTTCTGGATGTTTTGTTATCTAAATCAGAAGTACCAGTCTCAGTTTTGTTTTCTGAAACTGGTAGATTTTCCTCTATAGTCGAAGCTACATCCGTAATGAATGTATAGACTTTCGCGTTGGCAAGTGCAGTTGTGCAAACCACTGAAAGAGTCAGTAGGAATAGCGCATACAGGAGATGCCTTTTTTTTCTAGGGAGCATAGGTTAAGTCTCGTTTGGGCAAGAATACTTGTGATTTGGGAATCAGTATATTCTCTAGTGTAATTGTTTAAACTTATAAATTCTCTTTATCTTTAATCCTAAGGGTTTTCCTTGAGTATTATTATCTAACGACTGAATATGGAAAATAGTGTGCTAATTGTAGGTTTATTCGCTATTGCATCCATCGGCTCTTGCGCTCAAGATGCTGAAAATAAGGTTAATACACCTGAGGAAGTTCCTTTTACAACTGAGTTATTGATCGACGAACTGCAGTCTCCATGGGGTTTGGATATACTCCCTGACGGCAGCATTTTGGCAACTGAAAAATCAGGTGAAATAATTCATTTCAAGGAGGGGAAAAAAATTCAAATTTCAAATGTACCAGAAGTATATACTAGAGGTCAAGGAGGGCTTTTAGATATTAAGATACACCCAGACTACGAAAACAATGGATGGATTTATTTTTCCTATGCCTCTTCCGAGGGACGCAAAAAGGGCGGGCACACGGCATTGATGCGGGCCAATTTAGAGGGTAAAGCATTGATAAACAAAGAATTATTATATAAGGCTGGGCCGAATACTACAAAGGGGCAGCATTTTGGTTCTCGAATCGAATTCGATAATGAAGGCTATCTCTACTTGTCGATTGGTGAGCGAGGCGCTCGAGATGAAAATCCGCAAGACATTACACGAGACGGTGGAAAGATATATCGTTTTTTCGATGATGGCAGCATTCCAGAAGATAACCCGTTCGTTGGTACAAAGGGTGCCAAGGAAGCGATTTACAGTTATGGTCATAGAAATCCACAAGGATTGATAAAACATCCTGAAACAGGAAATATTTGGGACCATGAGCATGGCCCAAGAGGTGGCGATGAAATCAATATCATCAAATCTGGAAAAAACTACGGCTGGCCCTTGGTTACCTATGGTATAAACTATGGTGGAACACCCATTACAGACAAAACCGAAATGGACGGTATGGAACAGCCCCTCCACTATTGGCTACCTTCTATTGCTCCTAGTGGAATGGCCTTCATCACCTCGAATAAATATGGAGATTGGAAGGGAAGTCTTTTGGTAGGTTCTTTGAAGTTTCAGTATTTAGAACGTTTGGTTTTAAACGGTTCAGAAGTGGTGAATCGACAAAAATTGATGGCCGATATTGGCCGTGTTCGTGACGTAAAGGAAGGACCTGATGGTTTGATTTACGTTGCGGTAGAAGGGAAAGGTATTTATAAGCTAGTTCCTAAAGGATAAATGCCTTCCGGTTCTTTAGAGACCTGTTAAAGAAGTAGTATTCTCGGTTTCTTTTTCGGCTATTTAATCAAGGAATAAGCATTCTTTCCAAACCCTACTTTTAACAAGTTATGCAACGTTGCAACAAAACCTATTGTCATTTTTGCGTACGTTGAAACATAAAAAAAACTAAGGCGTAGTTCCTACTTTTCTACCTTTGGCCAAATCGAAATAGCTGTTGACCTACTGAGAAGGGATTATTCAGGGTTTAAAATATGGCAAATGGTGCGTTTTTGTCCATAAGATGACTTACAACAGCACCATGAAGCCCAAAGGGTTGAAAGATGAAGAAATTTCCGATGTGATATATTTAATTCTCAATTCTTGAGAAATTTCTCAAAGGATATTACTGCACCGCAGGTTAGAGTAATTTAAAAAACCGAAGTTATCTATGACCTGCCTGCTTCTAAAGCATTTTTAACAGAACCATACTTTTTTAGTAGTTTTTCGGCCTCGGAGTATTCAATTCCTAAGCCTTCTACCACATAACGAACGCCGCGATCCACCAATTTACTATTGCTCAATTGCATGTTCACCATTTTGTTGCCTTTTACCCGACCTATTTTAATCATCAAGGCAGTCGAAATCATATTCAGAGCTAATTTTTGAGAAGTACCACTTTTCATACGAGTACTTCCTGTAACGAACTCAGGACCGACATTCATTTCTATTGGGATGTCTGCCGCTTTTGCCAATGGAGAACCCGGATTATTGGTTATTCCGGCAGTGAGTAGACCATTTTTTTTAGCTTCGGCTATTCCTCCCAAAACGTATGGTGTAGTTCCGGAAGCAGCTATGCCCACTACAACATCTAAATCGGTGATATCATGAGCCATTAAGTCTACCCAGGCCTGTGCTACATCATCCTCTGCATTTTCCACAGATTTACGAATAGCAGTGTCTCCTCCAGCAATCAAGCCCACGACTCTCTCATGAGGCATGCCATAGGTAGGTGGAATTTCAGAAGCATCTAAAATTCCTAAACGACCACTGGTACCGGCCCCAATATAGAATAACCTACCTCCATTTTCAAAACGTTCGGCCAAAGCATCTACCAACCTTGAGATTTGAGGAATAACAAGGGCAACAGCATCTGCCACCATTTTATCCTCATCATTTATTTTTTGAAGGATTACAGCAGTATCTAATACTTCCAAATTATTATGATTGGAAGGAGTTTCGGTTATTTTGATATAGTTCATATGCTTATAAAATTCGAATGTCGTGATTTCTAAAAGAGTTCAAGAGTTGATTTTCAGGTGGTAATTCGGTAATCATCGTGTTAATTGCATTTATATCGCAGGTCTTATAACGATGTTGTGAGTTTAATTTTTCCGATATGCATAGAAGAACCGTTTTTTTTGCCGCCTTGATAACCGCTTTTTTCAATTGCACTATATCCCAATCGAATTCAGTCATACCATAAATCGAATCAACATATCCTGTACCGATAAAACTATAGTCAACCTTAATTTCAGACAAATTATGAATAGCATTCGCTCCAATGGCTATTTGAGAATCTTTGGAAATTTGACCTCCGATGAAAATAACGGTCACATTTGTCTTTGCGGTAAGCTCCATAGCTACAGGAAGACTTAAGGTAAAACAGGTTATTTCAAGGTCTTCAGGAATCATACGTGCAAGCTCTAAGCAAGTTGTTCCACCATCTATAAAAATCACCCCCCCATTTTTTAAAAGTGTGCTCGCCTTCTTAGCAATCTTTATTTTCTCATCAAGGGCATAAATATTTGTGTTTCGGGTGCTGTTTGTAGTAAATCCCAAAGAGATAGCGCCCCCATGGACTTTTCGTAGCTTCTGTTCTGAATCAAGCTCTTTAACATCACGTCTGATAGTATCAATCGAAACATCAAGGGTTTCGGCAAT
>RCND010002080.1_pt1 | contig 11220 bp, 9 predicted proteins | sample 2041351 | NCBI WGS metagenome assembly RCND01 (sample SAMN09708230, study PRJNA481090) | Marine sediment metagenome, whole genome shotgun sequencing project. | biome: marine sediment; feature: ocean; material: sediment; isolation source: Sewage treatment plant 12B marine sediment (STP12B) ...
TTAACCCATTGACCGTTAATATAGAGATTATCGTAAGCTTTCATACTCATCCTTGTTGGAGGTTTCATAAACCGGAAATGATGGATATTGTCGCCGTACTGCCAGAAACATGTCGTCAAAGCATATGGCACCACTTGCGATCTTGCCCTGGATCATTGGGTGGTACGGGGCTCCATCAGCTGGTGCAGATCTGTAGCTCCTGCTGAACGGCAACGATACTTTCACGTAAGTTATCAACAATAAAATCAACATGTTCACGCGTCAGAATCAACGGTGGTGACATAACGTTCAGGTTGCCAACCGGTCTGACAATCAGGCCCCTGGCATCGGCCTGATTGGAAACCAGTTTGCCAATATCCAACTCGCCGGGAAACAGTTCCTTACTTTCTCTGTCCTTTACGAATTCCACGCACATCATCATTTTGATCCCTCTTACATCACCAACAATTGGCAGATCCGACAGGGTTTTAAGTTGTTTCTCAAAATATGAACCTACATCATTGACATTAGAGAAAATATCTTCACGCTCCATTATTTCAATATTCTTCAATGCCGCGGCACAAGCCACTGGATGTCCCGAGTAGGTGTAACCGTTGGCGAAACAGCGACCGTGCCCTTGCTCACTAATTACCGCATGAATTTGATCTGAATAAAGCATAGCCCCGATGGGCAGATAACCCGAGGACAATCCCTTGGCGGTGGTGATGATGTCCGGTTGTATGCCGAAAATATCTTCCGAGGCAAACCAATGTCCCAGGCGACCAAAAGAAGTAACCACTTCATCCGAGACATACAGCACATCATATTTTTTACAAATGTCCCAGGTACGTTTGTGGTAACCCTCAGGCGGGACAATCACACCCCCTGCACCCATCACGGGTTCGGCAAAGAAAGCCGCGACATTGTTGGCACCCAGTTCCAGGATTTTGTCCTCTAATTCGGTTACCAGCATATCCAGAAACACTGCTTCGCTCATACCTTCCGGTGCGCGGTAATAATTGGGTGCTGAAATATGATGAATGGTGTCCTCTTTGAACTTGAATTCCGGGGGGTGATCACCCTTTTTGCCACCAATCGACATCGCCATGTAGGTCGAACCATGGTACGAGTTATCACGTGAGATAATGTGTTCTTTTTCAGGTTTTCCACGACAAGCTTGGTAATACTGAATCAGCCTGTAAGCAGAATCTACTGCGGTGGAGCCACCGGTGGTAAAGAATGTGTGGTTCATGTTGGCCGGTGCCAGCTCTGCCAGTTTCGCCGCCAGCTTCGCTGCAGGGACATTGGTCATATCTACAAAGGGGCTGGAAAAAGCCAGTTTCATCACCTGTTCGGAGATAGCATCAGCCATTTCCTGGCGACCCAGGCCGATATTGGTACACCACAAGCCACCAACTGCGTCCAGATAACGGTTGCCATCGATATCGCTGATGTAAACACCGTCACCGCCTTCAATAGCCAGCGCCCCTTCCGTGGAGAAGCTGTCAAATATGGTCCAGGGGTGCAGGAAATGGTCTTTGTCCTGTTGCCAGGTTATGTTTTCACGGGCCGTGTTTTGCTCAGACATATCCTTACCTCGTAACGGGTTCGCCATCATTGATTATTTAAGAAGCCGGCTGTCAGTCTAGCCATCGATTTGCTTAATTGGTATACCTCCAAAGGATAGTACTGTTTTAATGTGCCGATCACGGGGCACGTCTAAAACAGCCCGTTGGATTAAAGTGATCTACCCCTAATGGGTATTTCGGATTTCTCTTTTTACCAATACACTGGGACAGTGATCAATTACCTGAAAAAACTAAATCCGGATGGTACCCCCAGTCTTTGCCTTGTGAGTTTTATCGGCACGGTTGGTTTGTCGCCCCTGATGATTCTGCCCATCCTGGTAGGGTCCTATGTAGACCACCTGGGTTTTGCAGAAGATACCGCCGGCTGGATATCTGCTGCCAACCTGTCAGGTATTGCCATTATGACCCTGGTGGTCTCCCTGAAGACCAAACACTGGCCGCTGGCAAAAATAGCCGGCTATGGTCTGGCGGCCATGATCACATTCGACATCCTGACCCTTTATTTTCACTCCCTCCCCACCTTTGCTGTACTCCGATTCCTTTCTGGTATGGGTGGAGGAGCTGCCCAGGCTGCGGTGGCCGCCGCGATTGCCCGATTGTTGCACTCGGACAAGGGATTCGGCATTTACATAGCCTTTCAGTTTTTGCTGCCTGCAATCGGTCTGTTCGCCTTTCCTTCCCTGTTACCCGTTATCGGTTTCAACGGCATGATATTGATACTCATTGTGCTGGAAGTCATTTCCCTGCTGATAGTTCCCGTCTTGATAAACTACCCGCTGCCGCAGTACGGAAAAAATGCCGAGGCAGATAGTGGTCTATTCGAGATTGGCCTGATTCTGCAAAAGCCGGCCATGCTTTCGATTCTTGGTTTATGTGCCTACGGTGCCGCCAACGCAGCGATATGGGCTTACGCTGATCGGATGGGGATAAACGTGGGTTTAAGTAACGAGGAGACTGGAACCGTCCTTTCAATCGTTATAACGATTGCCGTGTTGGGCGCCTTATTCGTGATCTGGTTGCAGGACAAGCTAGGACATCTTGGCCCACTTAGCGCCGGAATAGCCTGTCAGATTGTGAGCTTGTTATTGTTGATCTACCTTGCTTCACCCGTTGGTTATGTATTGGGTATGGCTTTGTACAACATTGCCTGGGCTTTCACATGGCCCTACTTCCTCAGTGTCCAGGCGGATCTTGATCCTACGGGAACAGTAGTGGTCGCCGGGCTATTCGGCAACCTGGTGGGTAATTCCATGGGTCCGGCGATGGCGGCATTTCTCGTTGGCAGTGGTGGTAACTACGTACCTGCGCTCTGGTTGGGCGTTGGGATGTTCGTCGTGAGCTTAGTGCTGATGTTGGCAATTTACCAGATGAAGGTGCTGCACACCCGAACCACCTCACAGCTATAATAGGAGGGTGAGTACAAATCTCTCTAATTTACCTGAATGGTCACAGACGGTTGGTGAAGCAGTTTCACTGCTGGGTTCTGAAGATTTTTTTAAATCCCTTTGTGGGGCCTATACCTTCGAAACTCAAAGAAGCCATCCAATGGTGTTGTATTTATCTGAAAATGCCCGCCCGCGCGTTCTGTATACACAGCATACATCTGGCGTCGAATATTTTCGCCAGGTAGAGAACTATGTTAGCGGGCCTTACATCCTGGACCCTTTTTATCAAGCCAGTTTGAAAGGATTACCCAGTGGTGCCTATCGCCTAAGAGAAATCGCGCCAGATAACTTCAAAAAGACCGAGTATTTTCGACGTTTTTACAGGGGCACCAACTTTGACGATGAAGTCTCTTTCATACAGAATTTACCCGGTGACGAATATCTGCACTTTTCACTGTGCTTCCGGCGTCGACTTTCTGCCCAACATATGCTTTTCTTTAGAACAATCAGTGCTGTAACAAACGCCCTCATTCGAAAACAGTGGGATTTAACATTCTCGGTGACCACAAGCACCCCACCTTTGAAGTCGCAACAGACTCTAAAACAGACCCTGCAAAGATTCGGCAGTTCTATCCTGACCAAGCGCGAACAGGCAGTTCTACAGCTTGTTTTACATGGTCATTCCAATAAATCAGCTGCGGCAAGACTCGGAATAACACTTGCGACGGTTAAATTGCACCGTAAACACATTTACAAGAAACTGGATATCAGGTCGCAGGCCGAGCTGTTTTATCTCTTCATTGACTCGCTCTCCAGCACATCACCTTCGGCAAATGATGATCCGCTTAAGTTCTATATGTAATTTTAAAAATGCCTAGTATCTTATTGTAAGATATAAAGTATATGTGATATTAGTACAAGGTCTCACTTCGAAGCCCTTGCTTCAATGGCATCGGCAAGTACACAAGCACCCGCCCACAGGTGCTCTGGTTCCGCCCATTCATTTTCGTTGTGGCTCACACCATTCCGACAGGGCACAAATATCATGGTTGTCGGGCAGAGTTTAGCCATAGACATGGCGTCGTGAGTCGCACCAGAGGCTAATGTATTGACCGAAAACCCCAGTGATCCCGCCGTGCTCTCAATCAACTTCACCAACACTTCATCGAAACGGGTCACTGGCGATCGAATCATGCTTTTGATGTCTACGTCACATATTTGGACGTGTTCTGCACACTGAAAGATGATCTCTTCAATTTCTTCCAGGCGATTTTCATCCGGATGGCGCAAATCTATACTGAAGTTAACTTGCGATGGCACTGTATTGGGTGAGCCCGGATGGACTTCAAACTGCCCCACAGTAAAGCGCACCCTATCCTCGTGATCGTCTATGGTGTCAACAATACCGTCAATCAGAGACATGGCAGACACCAGGGCATCCTTACGCCGCGACTTCGGTGTAGTCCCGGCGTGGGCCGACTGGCCCGAGACGATCACCGTGTATTGACGCAGGCCCTGTATTCCAGAAACCGCACCGATTAGCGTATGACTCTCTTCGAGTACGGGCCCTTGCTCAATATGTGCCTCAAAATACGCATTGAAAGAACATGGCGGGTCCCAAAACCTGACATGACCCAATGTCGATTTCATTGTTGCAAGTGCATCGCCCAGCACCACACCGTCACGGTCTGTAATCAACAGGGTGTCTTCCAGGTCAAGTTCCCCGGCATATACACCAGAGCCCATGGTAGCCGGAGGGAAGCGACTGCCCTCCTCGTTCGTCCAGATCACCAGGTCAACAGGACAGGATAAGCGTCTATCACTGGCCGCCAGTGCTTCAAAAACCTCCAGGCCCGCCAGAACCCCGTAAATTCCGTCAAACATGCCACCAGTAGGCTGGGTATCAAGGTGTGAACCGGTTGCAATCGGCGGCAAATTAGGATCAGCCCCGGGAAACCTCAAAAATAGATTTCCTATGGTATCCATGCGAGGCTCCGCTCCGAGCGCAACAGCCCATTCCATAACCAACCGACGCGCCTGACCATCTTCAACCGTTAATGCCTGTCGGTTTACCCCACCGGATTTCGTGGAGCCAATCCTGCCCAATTCCATGTGCCGGTTCCAAAGCCGCTCACGATCGACAAATTCAGACAACCGCTGAAAGGTATTCACTATTCAAACTTTTCCCAGCGCACGGATAACATTTTCCGGCGTCATGGGTATATCCACCCATACTCCGATCGCGTTATAAACAGCCTGTGCTACGGCAGGAATGGATGCGGCCATCGGAGACTCCCCTGCACCGCGGGCACCATAGGGACCAACGGGGTCATAGGATTCATGAAAAACAACTTTTGCATCAGCGGGAAAGTCTGCCGTGCGCAATAATTTATAATCAAGCAGATTGGCGTTAAGGGCCTGACCTGTGTCCGGGCTGAATTTCAATTCCTCATACAGGGCAAATCCCATGCCGCAAATGGCTCCACCTATGACCTGATTTTTCAGTACCTGCGGATTTACAACGGTACCACTGTCCTGCAATGCAAGATAATCAAGGATTTTTATCTGGCCGGTATCCGTATCTACCTCTACCTCAATGAAGTGTGTGGCGAACTGACGGGCATAGGCAATTGTTGGTGGCATCGGACCCGTGGATTGTCCGGTAATCGAAGACATTTGACCCTGTGCATCGGAGCGGATGAGATTCAGCAGCTCGCTTATCGTAACACTGCGTTTGGATGCGTGAGCATCCCTGGGTCCGATGACACCTTCAACGATATCCAGGGATTCCGGGGCCATACCAACAAAACACTCACGTGTGGCAAGTTCCAGAATCTGTCTGCGCGCATCAAGCGCCGCTTCGCGGGTAGCCCAACCACCCCGGAACATCGTGTTGCTTGCGATAGAACCGTGCCCCCAGGGGCATGAATCGGTATCGCCCGTTTCAACCTCGACCATATCAAGGGTTAGACCAATTGCCTCTGCAGCAACCTGGGCCTGTGTCGTTTCACTTCCCTGGCCCTGGCGACCTGCGCTACAAAATACTTTTGCACTACCATCAGGGTTCAAACGAACAATGGCAGAGGAATTTCCTTCTTCCTCTACACCGCAGGTATGGCTGCCAGTGCCAACGCCGACCCCCCGGTGCTTCGCTCCCTGCGTGGAAGAAGGCTTACCCCAACCCTCGAATCGTTCATTCCAGCGAAATCTCTCAACCCCGTCGCGTAACATTGGCAGGGATGAGCCACTGGAAAGATGAAACAACTCCGGCCAACTCTCGCGGTATTGAGGCGGTACACATGCAATCGGATCACCGTTCGTCCGCTGCATCACTCTATCCGTATAATTTCCCAGTGACTTAAACATTTCACCTGCATTGACTTGATTAATCATGCGGAACTCGGCCGGACCAATCCCGGTCTTCTCCGCCAGTTGGTCAGCCATACGTTCTATTGTGGTGCTCAATGTGCAGTCGCCAACACCACGAAAACACCCTGCAGTCACGCGGTTTGTATTAACACCGGTAACCTGACTCCTCGCATTGCGAATCCCATTCCACAATTCCAGACTTGCGTAGCCGACATCATCCTTGTAACCGTACGCACCGTTGTCAATCGTATGGTCCATATCCAGGAATGTCAGCTTGCCATCCTTTGTGCATCCCAAACGCCCTCTCGATCGCTCTTCGTGACGGCGTTTAACCGTGGCCATGCACTCTTCGTTATCGAGTTCAATCTTGACAGCACGCCCTGCTTTTTTTGCCAGCAGAACAGTCACCAGCATAAAATTATTGCTCCACCACAAGCCAAATGAACTACCACTGGGAAGCGCCAGAACCCTGACCTTGTTCTGCGGTATACCAAGTGCTTCATGAACACCATCTTTAAGCTCTGATGGCGTTTGTGAAGATGTCCAAAGTGTTACTTTGTCGTTTTCCCACTCTGAGATACAGGCATTTCTGCCCAGTGATGCGTATTGCTGGGAAGGGAATGTAATATCACAATCAACAATAAAGTCCGATTCTGCCTCACCCTGCTCAATATCACCCCATTCCACCACAGAGGCTGGCCGGACATTGCCTTCTTCACGAATCTGGGGGGCATCAGGTTTGGCGGCCTCACCCATATCAAACACATGCGGCAATATCTCCCAGCTTATGTCAATCAATTCAAGTGCCCGCTCGGCAATATCCTCAGATTCGGCGGCAACGGCGGCAACTTCATCACCCACAAAACGGGCAATACCGTCAAGTACCTTGCCACGATAGTTGAACCATGGTGCCTCCCAGTTATTACGCGGTGCGTCATGGTGTGTCAGTACTGCAATCACACCCGGCAGCGCCTCAGCTTTGCTCGTATCAATCGCCGTAATGCGCGCATGCGGGTGGGGGCTTCGAAGAATTTTCCCATGAGCCATGCGATGAACACCCAAATCCACCGCAAAACGCAATGACCCCATTACTTTACTGACAGCATCCTTAACGGGGACACCCTTGCCAACCACTTTGAATTTTTTTCTCATTTCCTTCTTTTACTCCTGCAAAGTGCTTGGAACCTGCTGAGACTCGTGGTCCTTCTGTATTTTTTTGGCGGCATTTAAAACAGCACTGACAATGTATGGATGAGCGCCACAGCGACAGATATTTCCACTCATTGCAGTTGATGCTTCGTCTTGTGACGGATTTGGATTTTCAGCCAGAAACGCCTTCGCCGACATGATGAATCCCGGTGTGCAGGCACCACACTGAAAGCCTTGCTCGTCGATAAAAGCCTGTTGAATAGGGTGCAATTCTTCTGCGCTGCCAATGCCTTCGATGGTCTCGACCTGCCGGTCCTGTGCCTGGTCAATGAGAACCAGACAGGAGGTAACTGGTTGACCGTCCAGCAGCACCGTGCAAGAACCGCACTCCCCTTCGGCGCAGGAAACCTTGGTGCCGGTCAAACCCAGGTCATTGCGCAACACATCGGCCAGTGTTCTGGCTGATGACCCTGATATTTCATACGCTTTGCTATTCACAATGAGCTTTGTCATTCCATCTCTCCGGATAGTGAGTGTGAGATGTCTTCAACCACTCGCCGTACCAGGACCCTGATCATCGCGGTGCGGTAAGCGGCACTGGCACGTACATCATTGATCGGAATTGCATCTTCTGATGCAGCATCGCCAATCTGATGTAAATCCTCCTGATTTAGAGACGAAAGCGAGGCACCGCTTAACATGGATTCGGCCCGACCTGACCGAATAACCGTTGGGGCAACTGCACCCAAGGCGATTTTCACACTGTCCACCACGCCATTGTCATCCAGCGTTATTGCCCCGGCAGCACTGACAAGTGCTATGTCAACCACCGTGCGGTCAATACGCCGGTAGCTGCTGGCCCTCGACTGCAATGGCAAAGGAACACAAATCTCAGTGACCATTTCGCTGTGGTGCAGGCAAGTCTTGCCGGGTCCACGCATTAACTGTTCGAGGGGTAGTTCGCGGGCACCTTGCTCACCGGTCACGCTTAGACTAGCACCCATCGCAATCAATGTTGGGATTAGATCCGCAGCGGGCGAGGCATTGCAGAGGTTACCGGCGATGGTCGCAATGGTCCTGGTCTGCTGGGTAGCCATGAGCCTGGCAACATCAGCCAGTGTTCGTAGATACGGGTCCTGCCGATTCGCTCTTTCTATTTCCGATAAGGTAGTCATAGCGCCAATACGAAGTGCGCTTTCATCACTCTTGATGTAAGCAAGACCTTTAATAACTGTCAGATCAATACAGTGCAGCGGCTTGATTTTCTCCTGCTTCCATTGGAGTACAAGATCCGTTCCCCCAGCCCAGAAACAGGTGTCAGTGCCCAGTTCTAGCTTCATCCGTACAGCGTCAACAACAGAGTCAGGCCTGTGATAGTCAAACTGAGATCTCATCCTGCCCCTCCTGTTGATGAGCTATTATTTCGCTGTATCAGACCGACCATCACCCATACAACAACGTAGACGATCAACCGATAGATCAAATTTGAGTTGGGCGGTATGCAAATAAATGACATACCTGCCAGACCCCGTTTGCCAAGTTCATGGGCGATTCGCAGAACCTCGTAGTCACTCATACCCATGGGCTCTGCAAGTTCACCCAGGATATCTCCGGGTGCCCCGCCTGCACCTCCCAGCACATCCATGTCAAAATGTGCGTAGACCGCATCCGTGCCTTCCCAGGCGTGGTGAAGTTCCTTACATAGACCTTCTATGCCAAGCTCGGTCCGGATTTTCCACATAGGATAGAAATTCGCTCCCTGCTCCAGAAATCTTCGAACCGTGGCCTTCCTTTCCATCATGCCCCGCTCGCCGATCTCTACGAGGTTTTTGGGATCGAAGTTACTCAGCAATTCATAGGTTTTGTACTTCCAACATGCGCTACCGGCAATCCTGGGGTCTCCGGTCAAGCTGTCGATCTGTCCGGAATCCCAATGGGTATCGAGGCTGACCATACCGACATTACCAGCCGTTGCCTCAGAAATTGGTTTTGCTATGGCGTACGACGAACAGGGTGAATTTTGTCCGATAACAATCGGAATGGCGCCTGCGGCCAGGCAGTCATTGACCTTTTTTTCAACCGCTGCCTGAGCCTCAAGAATATTCTCCGCCGTAAGTGTGTGCAGGCAGGACTCCGGTACCGGCGCATCACCGTAATCAACGACCTTCAGGTGCTCAAAGACGTCAATGTCAAATTCCTGAACATAGCTGGATCGATAGCGGTTAGATTGTTGGCGGACCCGTTTGGCGGCTGCCATCCAATCCTCCCGGGAAACACCGGCATACTCATCAGCACTAGCGACATAGGAGGAGCCGATAATCACTACATCCGCACCTTGTAAATCCTCCGGGCACATCGCCAGTGGACGAGCCATGAATGTTGGCGTTTCAGGGTCGATCATCGGCAGGTCGGGGGCAAGCAGATAAGACCCCTCGAAAGCATCGGCCAAAACCTGTTCCCAATCCGGGTAACTCATACCTGTTCTCTCCACCTGGTAATAAGTGCAATCCGGTGCGGATCACCCTCACTGTACCGTATGTGCCAGAGGCTGGAATTTATATAACCACTATGGGTGAGTCGACTGCTGGCACGCTTGGCAGGAGTACTTGCCGCACCAATATTGGCTCATTTATGTAAGATAGGCTTCCAGGGGATCAGCGTATTCGGATACCCGACCCTGCGTTGTAAGAGCGTTCAGAAATAATGAAAACAGTTCGGACTGAGACCTGAGGTCGAGTTTTCGGTAAATATGACGACGATGAGTTTTGACAGTCTCGTGGGAAATATCCAGCTTGAGAGCCGCGGATTTGGATGAATGGCCCCTGAGGATCATCTGGGCGATATCACATTCGCGGTTTGTTAGCCTCGAGCGGCCAAAATTCTGAAGGCTGGCAGTCAACCTCTGGTGAATACTGCTATGTTCTGATGGCACCTTCTGTTGCGAATGCGTTGTTCCCCAGTGACACTTCATCATGGACAGCACCCAGGGTTCCAGTGTGTGGAACCGCCCCAGTTCAGCCCGGTTAAATCGACGCGCAGAGCCAATGGCAATGACAAGCGTACCGGTATTCTCCAATGGCAACAGGTAGAACATGTCGTCCTTGAGACGAGTATAAATAAAGTGTTGATTAAAAAACTCCGAGCGAAAAAAGTTGTCTGGTGCGATTTCCCTCAATGAGTAAAAGCCCGGGTCCGGTTGTTGCAGTATAAATTGATAAAGGGGATCCAGCAGATACATACCGTCAACGTAAAATCGCATCTGCCCCATCTTTTCGGTGAGTTCCGAAACATTATCCTCATGGATGATTCTGATGGCAAAAATTTTCAGGGTATCGTTTTCTATGGTGGCATGCTCGGGCCAAAATATATCAGCCCCCTCTCCCGGTATCAGGGAGGATGGCTGCTCCATGGATCCCTGGTAGTAGGCCGACATCATTCCGTTTTGTTCAATGATGGCCGCATTGTTAATCATGGTGGCCGCCCCGTTTTTTACATCAAATGTGGATTCCTTCTCTCCAATAATGCAGTCGCCCCACAACCACAGGGTGTTTCCGTCTGGCAACAAAAGTGAGATAGTCGCATCAGAAGCACACCAGCCATTATCCACATGGTTGAATTTCTCAAAATGTTCCGGAGCGGGTGAAATTACATCCTGTGCATCTATTGATTGGTATCCAATTAAAACACAGAATAAAACCCAGATCTTACTGCGCATACCCGTCGTTCTGTGTTAGAAGTGAATTATAATA
>RCND010002081.1_pt1 | contig 11217 bp, 8 predicted proteins | sample 2041351 | NCBI WGS metagenome assembly RCND01 (sample SAMN09708230, study PRJNA481090) | Marine sediment metagenome, whole genome shotgun sequencing project. | biome: marine sediment; feature: ocean; material: sediment; isolation source: Sewage treatment plant 12B marine sediment (STP12B) ...
ACCTGATGATCTTCAGAAGGATCAGCAGAATCGGGAATTCGAGAAAAAAGTATTGAAATTCTGTATTGAAAGAGTCTCAACCAGAAGCATGGATATGAAGCTTACAAGCTGTGAGTCACAGCTGGACAGAAGGAAATTACGGATATATTTCACGGCTGACCAGCGGAAGGATTTCAGAGGGCTCGTTCGGGATCTTGCCAGTAAGTTCCATGCAAGAATAGAAATGAGGCAGATAGGTGTACGGGACGATGCCAGACAGAAGGACGGTATGGGTCTGTGCGGAAAGAGGTTATGCTGTGCTTCCTACCTGTCGCATTTCAGATCGATTACCCTGAAGACTGCCAGAGAGCAGGATCTGGCACCTAATCCATCCAAAGTCTCAGGTGTCTGCGGCCGTCTGATGTGCTGCCTGAATTACGAAACTGATTTTTACAGAAAGGCCTCCAAACTCTACCCTCAGGTGGGGTCCAGAGCGAGGATCGGAAAGAAAGAGGGAAAGGTTACCGCTGTCGACATATTCAGAGAGACGGTAACCCTTCAGATGGAGGATGAAGAAGATAAGGTCATGGACATCGAGAAGTTTCACAGGAAGAAGAAACCTCTGAAGAAACCCGTTGGGGAAGTGAATCCTAAACAGAATTGATCGGGAATATTCCCCGAACCTGGAGAAACAATGTCAAGATATCTGGTAACAAGCGCGCTGCCGTACGCAAACGGTCCCTCGCATCTGGGACATCTGGCCGGGGCATACCTGCCGGCTGATATTTACGTCCGTTTTCTCAGAATGTGCGAAGAGGATGTTATATACATCTGCGGCACCGATGAGCATGGTGTTCCCATAACTATCAGGGCCGAACAGATGGGCATAACTCCCCGTGAGGTTGTTGACAGATATCATGAGATCATACGAACGGATTTTGAGCGTTTCGGGATATCCTTTGATAATTTCTCCAGAACCGAAAAGCCGGAGCACTACAAATTTACACAGGGTGTCTTTCTGGACCTGCTTGAAAAGGGATACATAGTTGAGAAATCCATGAAGCAGTTCTACTGTGATAAGTGTGATCGCTTCCTGCCCGACAGGTACGTGGGAGGGACATGTCCTTCTTGCGGTTCGGAAAGCGCCAGGGGAGACCAGTGCGAAGACTGCGGTTCATGGCTGGACGCACTCGATCTGCTGAAACCGGTCTGCGAAATATGCGGTTCCACTCCCGTCCCCCGGGAGACCACCCACTGGTTTCTCAGGCTGAACGCCTTTCAGGAATGGCTGGATGAGTGGCTGGGTTCCCACGCCGGATGGAAGAACAACGTACTTAACTACTGTCGGGGCTGGCTTAAGGACGGTCTCCGGGAAAGGGCCATTACAAGAGATCTTGACTGGGGCGTACCTGTCCCTCTGGAGGAAGCCTCCGGCAAGGTTCTATACGTATGGTTCGAAGCTCTTCTCGGTTACGTGAGCAGCACCATGGAACTGTTTGCGAAGAGGGGGGAACCGGAAGGCTGGAAGGATTACTGGTTCGATCCTGAAACCCGCCTTGTGCAGTTCATCGGGAAGGATAACATCGTCTTTCACGCGATCATAGAACCCTCCGTTCTCCACGGTCTCGGCAACTATATCCTTCCGTGGAACATTCCTGCCAACGAATACCTCAATATCAGTGGGAAAAAGTTTTCCACAAGCAGGGGAACGGCTATCTGGCTGACGGATTATCTGGCTCACTTCCCCCCTGATCCCATGAGATACGCTCTTGCCATAAACGCACCGGAGAATCGTGATGCCGACTTTACATGGGATGAGTTCCGGCAAAAGAACAATGAGCTTGCGGATGTTTTCGGGAATTTTGTAAACAGGATAATGAAGTTCGCACATAAGAGTTTCGAAGGCAGAGTACCGGAGCCTGGAGCTGCCGGACCGGAGGAAACTAATCTCATGGCGTCCGCCGCCGAAACCAGGAACGAGATGGAGGAGCTGCTGCGGAATTTCAAAATCAAGGCCGCATGTCTCAGGGTAATGGACCTGGCCAGAGAGGGAAACAGATACTTCGATCAATCACAGCCATGGAAGACCGCTCAGACAGACAGGGATAAATGCGCAACGACCATCTATTACAGTATTCAGTTAGCTGATTCGCTGAGGATACTGTTCGCCCCGTTCATCCCGTTTACCTGTGAGAAAACCGCCAGAATGCTTGGAAACAGTTCCCTGCTCTGGAAGGATGCAGGCGGTGAGAACATTCCGGTCGGTCGAAAATTGGGCGAACCTGAAATTCTGCTTGAGAAGCTAAAGAAAGGTTTCGAGAAGATTATGCAGCCCGAAGAAGGCATATCCGAGACAGCCGACACCGAAGCCGAAAAACCCCCGATCAAAGAAACGATTTCCTACGACGATTTCATGAAGATCGATATGAGAGCAGGTGTTGTTAAAGAGGTCGATGATATAGAAGGCGCAGACAAGCTTTTCAGGCTCATGGTGGATATGGGTGACCATACTCGTCAGCTGGTTGCCGGGATGAAACCTTTTTATTCGAGGGAAGAGCTGATCGGTAGAAAAGTAGTAGTCCTGGTCAATCTTCAGCCGATTAAGATAAGGGGAGTAGAAAGCAACGGAATGGTCCTCGCGTCCGATGATGGAAAGGGCGGCGTGTATCTCCTTCAGCCGGGAAGTGACGCCAGTCCGGGTGATGGCATACATTAATAGCAAATGAGAATCTGTGATGTGAACAGTCTGTATTCCCCCGTCGGTGGAGGAATAAGGGTTTACCATGACAGGAAACTTGATTATTTCGCAGAACACCCCCGTCATACCGCTGCCCTGGTTATTCCCGGCAGGGATGACAGCCTGACTTTCAGGGGAAGCACAAGGGTCTATTCAGTGAGATCCATACCTCTATTTAAATCCGGATACCGGATGATCGTAGACAGCGGGAGTCTCAATTCCGCATTTCTCGATTTCAGACCTGACATTATTGAGATAGGAAGTCCTTACCTTCTCCCGGCTCTTGTAGGCAGAGCCCTGGGTGCTTCCCCGGTTCCAACGGTAGGTTTCTACCACTCTGATTTTCCCGACAGTTACGTAGGTCCCTACGCAAGAAAAGTATTTCCCCTGAAATTTGCTGAGCGGCTTCGCAGGATTGCCGGAAACCATGTCAGCAGGCACTACAGTCGCATGACAGCGGTTTTTGCCGCTTCCGAATGCATGCTGGAGAAGCTGTACGAAGCCGGTGTTAGAAGACTCTTTCATGTACCTCTTGGTGTTGATACGGACAGATTTTCTCCGGCTGCCGGATCCAGCAGGTTCCGAAGGGAAGTCGGTGCATCCGCCGGGTGCAGGATCGTTCTGTACCTTGCGAGGCTCCACTGGGAGAAGGGGCTGGATCTTCTGATGGAGGCCTATCCGTTTTTCAGAGACCCCGGCAGAATTAAACTTGTTATAGGAGGCCGCGGCCCGCACGAAGATATGGTGAGTGATTTCATCGAAGAATATCCTGAAGTCTATCAATTGCCCTTTCTGAGCGGCAGAGACGCTGTTGCAGAGGCCATGGCATCCGCTGATGTCTTTCTGGCCCTGGGCCGATACGAGACATTCGGACTTGCAGGTCTTGAGGCCATTGCATCCGGTACCGTTCCTGTCTTTCCCGATGTTTCCGCTTCGGGGGAAATGGCTGCGTCATTGAATCTTCTCCCTCCCTTTGAGTCCGGCAATCCTGAAAGCCTGGCCAGCTCAATTGTGCAGGCGGCAGGGATATCCAACAGTGAAACTACCGAATATTTAAGGGAATATGCCGTTGCGCGGCATACCTGGGAGGATGTTTTCAGGAAAATGGAGGGCTTCTATGAAAAGATAAAGGATGCCTTCGAAGAGAGAGATATCGAAAGGCTGGTTCCACCGGGCAAGTGGTGGGAACAGACATGAAAAAGCTGCAGCTGACGGTTCATGATGTATCACCGGCTCATGAAGACACTCTGCGAAAGATTCACTCCGCCATCCGCGAGCTTGGAGTTATCAGATACAGCATGCTGGTTGTTCCCGATTATCATGGAGAGTGGCCCCTGGAAGAATATCCGGATTTCTGCCGATGGCTTAAAGAGCTGGCAGAAAACGGTGTGGAGATGGTTCTTCATGGATGCATGCATAAAGGCGCTGCCGCTCTGGGGACTGCAGACAGGATCAGATCATCGCTTTTCACAAGAGGCGAAGGGGAATTCCTGGGCCTTGATGAGAAAGAGGCGGAACAGCTTCTGCGGAACGGCCGGGAAACCCTCAAACGAAATCTTGGTATTGAACCCAGGGGTTTTGTGGCTCCAGCATGGCTATACAGCACAGGAACAATCTCAGCATTAGAGGTAACAGGATTCATTTTCGCAGAGAACAGGAAACGTATCTGGGACCCCCGGACGGGGCGGACGATCCTCAGGGTCCCGGTTGTGAATTTCGCGGGAGGGAGCTATGTAAAAAGATCTCTTGCAGCCTTCTGGGTAACAGTTTCCGGTGTGCTTCTCAGTGGCTGCCAAACTGTAAGATTTGCCATCCATCCCTGCGATTTCGAGAATGATATAACACGAAGAGCGGTTCAGAAGCGATTGGAAACCCTTCTGGGGAGAAGGGAGACGGTTAGTTTCAGCGATCTCCAGTCTGCGCCATAATGTCACCCAAAGCAGTGATCAGGAGTTCTAAACCCTCTATATGCGCAATCTACCTCGGAATCAATTTTGCTTATATTCGTTAAAAGAAAGAAAAGAAGATCGATTCTGTAGTTACAGTTTAGAAGAGGATGAAAAATGTACCTGGGATTTATGGATATGAACGCTGGTTTCCTTGTTATTATAGCCGCTATGATCATAGGCCTCATAGCCAGATCTAAGGTCAGCAGTACATACAAACGTTTCAGCGAAGTAAGTACGGGAAGAGGATTATCCGGCGCCGCCATCGCGCGTGAAATACTGGACAGCTACGGTCTTGCCAATATCGACATACAGGAGATTGGCGGGAACCTCACGGATCATTACGATCCCCGAAGCAATGTGCTGCGTCTTTCACAGAATGTTTACAGCGGAAACTCCGTAGCATCTGTCGGTGTGGCAGCCCATGAGGCCGGGCATGCTGTTCAGGACGCGATGGGCTACAGTCCCTTTAAGATACGGCAGAAACTGGTACCAGTTGCGAACCTTGGCTCTCAGATGCTGTTCCCTCTGATAATCGGCGGAATCCTCTTTCACATGACTGCACTCTACTATTTAGGAGCTGCCCTTTACGGTGCCGCTCTGCTTTTTCAGCTAGTCACACTTCCTGTGGAATTCGATGCCAGCAGGCGTGCGGTGGTATACCTGGAAAAAAGCGGTAACATGACCGGAGTGGAGCTGGCAGGTGTTAAAAAAGTACTGGGCGCTGCATCCATGACTTATGTAGCCGCAGCGCTTGCTTCTCTGGGGCAGATGATCTGGCTTCTGCTTGCCGGCAGGAGAAGGTAATGGGCGTAGAAACTCCGTTCGTAATAGTTTTCGTGTTTTTCAGCGTTGTCTGTCATGAGATCGCTCACGGGTACGTTGCGCTCAAACTTGGAGATCCCACCGCGTACAAGATGGGGAGGCTGACATTCAATCCCCTTCCACACATTGATCCTATCGGGACGATCCTTCTTCCCGCACTTTTCCTCATCAGCAACAGCCCTATCATGCTGGCATGGGCTAAGCCGGTACCGGTCAATCCTGGATTCTTCAGAAACCCCAGGACAGGCATGATGTGGGTCGCTATTGCAGGGCCTGCTACAAACTTTGCGATAGCTATACTGCTTACACTGTTCCTCCATCTCGCAGGCAGCGTCCTGCCGTCGATACTGGTGCACAGCCTTGCAATGGCAGCTCTTATGAATATCGTACTGATGGTCTTCAACCTCCTGCCGATCCCTCCGCTTGACGGCAGCAGGATTGTGGCGAGGTTTTTAAAGGGGCAGGCTCTTCACAACTACAGAAAACTTGAGAAGTTTGGCCTTTTCATAGTATTCGGAATGCTGTACCTCGGGGTTATCTCCAGTATTCTCTATCCCGCCTTGAACTTCGCCGTTCGACACCTCGACCTCTACCAGTACCTCAGACTCTAACCACCTTCAACTGAAATGATTGGAATGAGAAAATGTTTGACTTTATTCTGATATTCCTGGTTCTGATAGGGGGTGTTTACGATGATACGCCCAGAACGATCAATCCCGATCCGTCATTTGTCGAGGGAACGTACGAGGAGTGGATTGAGGATCAGCCTTCGTACCTGTCCCTCACAGTCACTTCCATCGCAGGGACAGATGGAGCTGATTTTGTACTGATCTTTGAGGATGGACTTACGGACAGCCTTGAGGCCGGTCTTCTGGACCAGTGGACGGCAGATATAGCGTCGCAGGGGCTCTCCACCGAAGTAGTCGAGGTTACATACAGCACGCCTGAAGAGCTGAAAGCATATCTTACGGATAAATACAATGATGGTCTCGAGGGCGCTGTGCTCGTAGGGAACCTTCCAGCGCCCTGGAGCGGTTTGAGTGACACTGATGAAAAGGGTTTAGATACCTTCCCGAGTGATTACTTCTACATGGACCTTGATGGCGACTGGGAGGATAACTGGATCGGAGACCCATTGCAGGCTATCCCCGGTTCCGACGGTATCTATGATACATTCTACGGAACCTTAGACCCCGAGATATACGTGGGACGGATCAAGGTCGATAACCTGACGGCAGTGGGCGATCCTACAGAAATTCTGAACGATTACCTGCAGAGGATCCATGAATGGAGGCTGAACGGCGACCCGGAACCGCTTAACGCACTCTGTTACGTAGATGACGACTGGATTCCCTGGGCAACTGAATACAGGGGTTCCATGCAGTATCTCTATCCCAATACCGAGCTTGTGAGCAATGCAGCGGCCACCAACGGCACCGATTATCTCGAAAACAGGCTGCCGGGCAACTACGTCTGGATAAGCCCCTTCGTTCACTCCAATTCTTCAGGCCACTACTGGAGTCCGGGACCGATAACGTACTGGAATGAACTTATTCCCGCATTGCCGCAGGCACATTTTTATAACCTGTTCGCCTGCTCGAACGCCCGTTTTACGAACATACACAGTATGGGAGCAGTATACGCTTACTGCACAGCGTCCAGCCTTGCGTCGGTGGGAAGCACCAAAAGCGGTGCAATGCTGCACTTCACCCCGTTCTATTCACCTCTGGGTACCGGCTCGTCATTGGGCGAAGCCTACAGTGACTGGTGGGATTACATTTCCCAGGGCGGCCTTTCTCCAAGCGAGCTGTCATGGCATCTTGGAATGGTGGTGCTGGGAGATCCTACACTTATACCCGCAATGCATACACTTGGAATTGAAGGCTCCGGCAGCGGTACCATTCTTCCGGGGATTACATTAGTCGAGAATCCCTGCTGCGGGTCACTTTCCGTTTCCTACCCCGCGGATAACGGCACACTGGATCTCTACGACACCACGGGCAGACTTGTTGCCACCGGAATCCTTGAAGACTCGGAATGTACTTTGCAGGTAAGCTCATTGAACGCAGGTTATTACATCGTTCGGGTTACCACCGCGGGCGGTACTGCAGCATCCGCTTCGGTAATAATTCTGAAATAGTTTCAGACGGGTAAGTTAAGGGGACATGTGCTGTGCACATGTCCCCATCTTCGTTGTACCTGAATTAGAGCTCGGCCCAGCTGCCGGGATCCTCAGGAAGTTCTTCAAGAATATCTTCATTGATAATCATTCCGTACTTCTCTTCAAGCTCACGTATAACGTCAACCGTTGCCTGCTCCTCAAGCCTGTTTCTGGCCGTCATATACAGTTGATCCTCAACCTCAGCGAATGTTGCATTCCGCTGGGGGATAACTTCAATCAGCCTGAACATGCACATCAGGCCTCCATCGTAAAGAACAAGCGGCCCAAGCCAGCTGGTTGTATCAGAAGGATCGATAAGGAAAATTTCATCTCCATGAAATCCGGGAACTTCACTGACAGACAGCGGTCGTGTTATCTGCGGATGAGTTAAGTCAGCGGCGAGGTTCTCGAATCCCGGTAATGTGAGACGGAAAGCATCCTTTTCATCCTGGTTCAGATGGCGATAGACAACGACTGAATCCTCTGGCATGTAGACAGCCTGAAGAACTCTCTTTTCTGGAATTGTAAAGGGTTCCTCAAGGTTTTCAAACAGATCTTCCATGTATTCATCGGTAATTGTTACTGTGGACTGAATCCTGTCTGCGTAGAATTCCTCGGATGCAATATCCAGGAGGTATTTATCCGATTCCTCGCGGAGAGTATTAACGAACTCCGGAGATTCGTTCTCAAGAAGGCCAAGGCTGTAGAAGTTGAAAAGCAGTTGATCTACGAATCCGTTCATCCATTCTGCATCGGAGGGATTAATCATCTGACGGTTCTGGAGGTAAGCAATTTCACCTCTTACCTCTTCAGGTGTCAGGCTGCCGAGATCTGATGAGAATACAACTGCCTCTCCGGTCGGGAATTCGGCCTCCTCGGAGTAATAAAGCACTAACTGCTTCAGAACTGTTGAATCCACACTAAGATTGTAATCGGTATGGAAGGACTGCTTAAGGCTATCATCCATTTCCTGGTATCTTCTGGTTGCGATAGCGGAAGCCGCACCTGATCGAACAGTCACTGTATCCGAAAGAGCCTGGATAATAAGCGAAGAATCCGCTGTCACGATGGAATCAAGCCTTATCTCGATTCCGCTCTCCATTATCCCGACTTCCCCGAAAGAAAGAGAATCAAGTAACCTGATCAGGTCAGATGGAAGGAGCGGGATGTGGACAGGACCTAACGTTTGCTCATAATCGCTGCCGGGGTTTATCGTATAAAGGACATGTCTGCCGAGATAGCTTAAGAAGAAATCTATTTCGTCTTCACCGATGGTTTCCAGAATTCCCTCGAAAAGTAATTTCCTCGCGGCTTCGCTCAGTTTTGAATTCAGCCAGGCCTCTCTGGATAAAAGCAGGAGATTGTCATCCAGGTATCCCGCTTCCGCGAGCTCCAGCTGGAGGAGGGCTTTCCTGCCGGAGGTAACGATATACTCTCCGATGGTATTATCCTTCGAAATGAAAAGTTCTCTCTGTCTTTCTCCAAGTTGATTCCAGGCTTCACCTGCATCACCAACAGAGATCGTGTCTTCTCCGACAACGATGAGCCATGTTGTTCTATCTACACTTGAACCGCCGCATCCTGGGATAAGTGATATGATAGTTAGCGCAATAATAGCTGCTGCTGATGGACTAATGAACTTCATTATTTCCACCTTTCCAGTATGTCCGCTTTGCATCAACCTGCAAAACAGGCTGTGTTAGAGGACTGTGTTCGGTCTGTATTCGCCAAATGCTTCGCGAAGTACTCCGCATATTTCACCCAGTGTAGCATAGGATCGTACTGCTTCCAATATGGAAGGCATGAGGTTCAGAGATGAATTTGCGGCCAGTCCAAGAGATTTCATGCACTCGGTTACCGCACCGTTATCACGGCTGTTCCTTATGTCTTTCAGTTTAGCGATCTGTGCTTTCTCTACAGATGGATCAACCCTCAGGAGTCCCTCTGGAGGGTGTTCTTCAACAACGAAACTGTTTACCCCTACAACTATCCGCTCGGAGCTTTCGATCTCCCTCTGGTAGGTGTATGCAGCATCCTGAATCTGACGCTGGGGGTATCCCTCTTCCACGGCCTGAACCATGCCGCCAAGAGAATCGATTTTTATTATATAATCTCTGGCTTCGGTTTCTATCCTGTCCGTCATATTCTCAATGAAGTAACTGCCTGCCAGAGGATCTACTGCATTCGTAATCCCTGACTCGTTAGCGACGATCTGCTGGGTTCGGAGAGCAATCCGTACCGCATGTTCCGATGGCAGTGCAAGGGCTTCATCCCTGCTGTTCGTATGAAGGCTCTGGGTTCCACCGAGTACAGCCGCGAGGGTTTGAATGGCCACCCTTACGATATTGTTATCGGGCTGCTGAGCGGTGAGTGTGGAACCTCCGGTCTGGGTATGGAAACGGAGCATCAGACTCTTTGCCTTGCGTGCGCCGAACCTCTCTCTCATTATCCATGCCCAGAGCCTTCGAGCCGCCCTGAACTTAGCGACCTCCTCCAGAAGATCATTATGAGCATTGAAGAAGAAACTGAGCCTTGGTGCGAAGTCATCTACCGTAAGCCCTGCTTTTATCGCTGCGTCAACATATGCTATTCCGTCCGCTAAGGTAAAAGCAACCTCCTGTGAGGCTGTGCATCCAGCCTCCCTGATATGGTAGCCTGATATGCTGATCGTGTTCCACATTGGAACGTTCAGGTTGCAGAAACTAAAAATATCGGTGATCAGCCTCATGGAATGAGCGGGTGGGAAAATGTAAGTTCCTCTGGCCATGTATTCTTTGAGAATATCGTTCTGAATTGTACCTCTGAGCTTATCAGGGGAAATGGACTGTTTTTCAGCGACTGCTATGTACATTGCCAGCAGAACAGCCGCCGGTGCGTTGATAGTCATGGATGTGGAGACACTGTCCAGCGGAATATCTTTGAAGAGCAGCTCCATATCTGCCAGACTGTCAATTGCAACGCCCACTTTTCCTACTTCTCCGGCGCACAGCGGGTGATCGGAATCGTATCCTATCTGCGTCGGGAGGTCAAAGGCTACCGAAAGACCTGTCTGACCCTGTCCCAGCAGATAGCGGTATCGTCTGTTGGATTCATCGGCGCTTCCAAAACCGGCGTATTGACGCATGGTCCAGAAACGGCCGCGGTACATGGTTGGCTGAACCCCCCTTGTATAGGGATACTCACCCGGGAATCCAAGTTTCTCAAGATACTCATCCCCGGGGTTGTCCGGGAAATACACCCTTTCTACCGGATCTCCGGAGCCAGTCCTGAAATTTTCCTTTCTTTCGGGGAATTTTTCAAGTCCGGGGTCGAGGATATTCTCCTCCCAGGATTTTCTGTTCTTCTCGAAACTCTTTTTACTCATCAACGAACCTGTCCTTCGGGATTGTAAATCTTTGCAGTCTCCTGTTCCAGGAGAACACGAAGAGCCCCGAGAGCCAGGGCCTCCATCTCCATCTCGCCTGGATATACGAGCACATCAGCTATGAATTTCACACGTTCGATTATCCAGCCGATGAATATCTTATCATACGCAATACCGCCCGTAATTACTATTGCGTCGACATTTC
>RCND010002083.1_pt1 | contig 11213 bp, 10 predicted proteins | sample 2041351 | NCBI WGS metagenome assembly RCND01 (sample SAMN09708230, study PRJNA481090) | Marine sediment metagenome, whole genome shotgun sequencing project. | biome: marine sediment; feature: ocean; material: sediment; isolation source: Sewage treatment plant 12B marine sediment (STP12B) ...
AAAAATTCAGTCATTGTAATTAAAGATTGCTTTAAAGCAGCTTTACTTTCAATAGCTTTTACCTTTCCTTTGAGATGTACTTTTATATAGTTCCAAGTTGGAAGTTGGGTAGTGGAGTAGATGCTTGGAGAAATATAACATGCTGGTCCTGCAAAAATGAGGGTAACGTCATTATCATCTTTTAATAATTGAGCTTGTGGATTATATATATCGATATGTCCAATCAATTTTTGGTCTTCATAAACTAAAGGCAGATGTGTCACTAAAGGTTCATTGTTTTTTACAGAAATTAAAGTGGCTAAAGGATAGGTTTTTATGACTTCAATCATGTGATTGAAGTCATTTTCTTGGTGGTGTTTAGGTGGGTAGTTCATATTTTATCATCCTGATCGTGTTTCAGGATCTAAATTTTATTAATGCTTTAACTGGTTTGTTTTTTACGAAACTGCAAACTGCATACTAATTTACACTCCAAACTGTCTGAAATGATGATCTAAATGTTTATACTGCATTTTCCCCCATTGGTCTTTAGTCATTTTTCCAAATGCAGGATGTGGTTGCCAGTCATCACGCTCACGATGGGTGTTTAATTCATCAATAAGGTTTGTGATTGCTTTTTTCTCTGTATCAAAATCTTTTTCATCGGTTATTTTAAATCCTGGCGCAGTTGGCAAGTTTTTCCGCCAAAGTTTGTCGCTATACATCGAATTTTTAAATAAGAGATTTATTAACCAATTAGGTTTAACACCATAGTTTTCTTTTTCTAAAATTATATTTAGTGGCATTTGGCAATGGAATAGCATCTGACCAGTATTCATTTTCCCCCAATTAGCTGAGGTGTCTTTGTTTAATGTGTTGAGGCGTGATGAAATTTCATCATAGACCCCATCTTCAAAAAAAGATTTTATCATAGTTTTAATTATTTTTCATAGGTTTGGTAGAATTCGCATGAGGAAAGTTACAACGAGATGAGAAGTATTTTGTTCGTGCTTATTTCATAATTATATATTTTAATTGACGCTTAAATTTACAATTTTTTATCTTTAGTACATGTCTAAAAAACCGACTTCATTTTCAATTAAAAACTGGTCACAAGACGATCAGCCCAGAGAAAAATTACGAGACAAGGGTAGAACAGCCCTAAGTGATGCTGAGCTCATTGCTATTTTAATAGGTTCTGGTAACAGAGAGGAAAGCGCCGTTGCGCTTTGTAAACGTATTTTTGCGAGTGTAGAAAATAATTTAAATGCCTTAGGTAAATTATCGATTCAGCAACTAATGACCTTTAAAGGCATTGGTGAAGCCAAAGCAATAACAATTGCGGCAGCACTAGAATTAGGGAGACGACGACGCCTCGAAGACACGCTTCAATTGGATAAAATCACATCGAGTCGCTCAGTTTTTGATATTATGCAGCCTATTCTTGGCGATTTGCCTCATGAGGAATTCTGGATTTTATATCTCAATAATTCAAATAAAGTGATTCAAAAAAATCAATTGAGTAAAGGAGGGATTACGGGTACATTAGTCGATGTCCGTTTGGTGTTAAAGAATGCTTTGGAGGTTGGTGCAACGGCTTTAATTTTGTGTCATAATCATCCTTCAGGAACTTTAAAACCTAGCCAAGCAGACAAGGATATTACTCAAAAATTGAAATCTGCAGCACAAAGTTTAGATATAAAAGTTCTAGACCATCTTATTGTAACCGAGAAAGCGTATTTTAGTTTTGCAGACGAAGAAATATTATAATGCTATTAGTATACACGCATAAAATTACACCACGATTAACTTACACGTTTAAACATATATGTAAACGTATTCTTGGCTTAGATGTAAGTTTTACATCCAAGATAGAGGATTTTATTGCGCACGACAGTCTTAAAATGTCATATACCAAACAACCTTTAAGTAATGAGTTGTTTGTAAGAAGTAACGACTTACTGTTTGAGCAAGGCTTGTCAGATATAGATGTTCATGTACAACCATGGGATAACACTAAAGGTTTTTTTGCAACTGGAGAACGTAGCCATTTGCCTTTCGATATTTTTGCATCTTCTTTTTATTTGCTAAGTCGGTATGAAGAGTATTTACCTCATGTAAGTGATGATTTTGGTCGTTTTATGGCAACCGAAAGTTTAGCTTATAATCATCGTTTTTTAAATCAACCTGTTGTAGATATTTGGGCTTACAAACTCAGAGATGTTTTGCAAGAGCGTTTTCCTAATTTTAAATTCGAAGAGCGTCAATATAAAATTCAGCCAGTAATAGATGTGCCAACGGCATACTATTTTAGACAAAAAGGATTGTTGAGAACTATTGGTGGGACACTAAATGATTTGAGGAGTTTTAAGTTAAGACAGCTTTATGAGCGTTATATGGTGCTGATGGGATTTCAGCGCGACCCTTACGATACATTTAAGTGGATTATTGCGAGGCAAAAACAATCCGATTTTAAGTTTATAGTGTTGTTTTTAATTGGTGATTTTTCAACCTATGATAAAAACATAAATGCCAATAAGAAGCAATTTGTTTCACTCATAAAATCGGTTGCAGATTATTGTGATGTTGGTATTAAGGCATCCTATTTTTCATTAGATGATATTTCAATTTTGAAAAAGGAAAAGATTAAAATGGAGTCTATTACCAATACCGATTTAAAGGCCGTCCGACATTCATTTTCTAAATTAAACTTACCGACATCGTATCGAAATTTGGTAGAGCTAGAAATTAATCTAGATTTTACAATGGGTTATGTCGACACACTTGGTTTTAGGGCTGGTACTTGTACTCCTTTTCAGTTTTACGATCTAGATTACGAAGTGCAAACACCATTGCAGATAAATCCTTATCAATGTTTAGATTTTGCGTTATTGAAGTATCAGTCAGAATTAGACAAAACAGAACACCTGAAAAAACTTATTGATGAGGTTAAAGCTGTTAATGGTACATTTACAGCTGTATTTCATAATTACACCTTCAGTGATTTAGACCGTTGGAAGGGTTACAAATCACTATTTAATATCATACTAGAATCTGCCGAATGAGAAACGATATAAAACATGTGTTTTTTGATTTAGATCATACCCTTTGGGATTTTGATAAAAACTCTGGTTTAACCTTTGAAAAGATATTTAAGCTAAACAATATTGATGTTAAACTTAAAGATTTTTTGCCAGTTTACGAACCCATAAACCTTAACTATTGGAAATTGTATAGGGAGGAAAAAGTAACAAAATCAGCTTTGCGATATGGGAGACTGAAAGAAGCTTTTGATAAGATAGAAGTTACCGTTGAAGATGATATTATAAATCACCTATCAGAGGAGTACATTAATCATCTCACAACATTTAATCATCTGTTTGACGGTACTTTTGAAATTCTAGACTACCTTAAAGATAAATACGAATTGCATATAATTACCAATGGATTTGAAGAAGCTCAGGAAAAGAAAATGATGACTTCAAATATTAGACAATACTTTAAAACCATTACCAATTCTGAAATGGTTGGTGTCAAAAAACCAAACCCTAAGATTTTTAATTTTGCTCTAGATAGTGCTAACTCATCTGCAAATGAAAGTATAATGATTGGAGATAGTATTGAGGCAGATATTGAAGGTGCAGATAAAATAGGAATGGATACTATACATTTTGATTATAAAGACCTACATAACAATCATCATTATAAAAGAATAACCAATTTAAAAGCAATTGTAAACCATCTTTAAAGAAAAAGAAATGTTGAAAAAGATTCTTCTTACTGTGTCATTTATTCTAATGTATTTTACTGGAATAGCTCAAAAAAACATTAATGATTACAAGTATATTATTGTACCTAAGACGTTTGATTTTTTGAATAGTGAAGATCAATACCAATTGAATTCCCTGACTAAATTTCTATTCAATAAATATAGTTTCGAAGCTTACTTTGTAGGTGATGATTTTCCAGAAGATTTAAAAAGTGAAAGGTGCTTGGCTTTAACATCCGAAGTTTCAAAGGTGAAAGGAGGAATGTTTAAAACGAAGCTAGAGATTCTACTCAAAGATTGTTTTGGTGTCGTTGTTATGACCTCTCAAGTCGGTGAGTCACGATTGAAAGAATTTGATAAAGCTTATAATGAAGCATTAAGGCAGGCTTTTGAAACGTTTCAAAATTTAGAGTATGAATATGTTGCAGCTGATAAAGCAATGGTTGAAGTACCCGCAAATAAAACGACTACTTTAAATGAAAGTAATGTTGATAAATTAGTGGCAGTTGATGTTGCAGTAACAAAGGAGGTCTTAACACAAAACGGAAAAGCAATTTCGCAAGATCTTGAGATCACTAAAAATGATAACGAAGTGGTTAAAAGTAAAACCTCTGAGCTTTATTATGCCCAAGCCACAAATAATGGATATCAATTAGTGAATTCCGTACCAAAAATAGTAATGGTACTGCTTACAACAGCTGCAGAAAATGTGTTTATTGTAAAAGGTAAAAGTGCTATTGTTTTTAAGGAAGACGGATTTTGGTACTATTCTGAAAACGATGGAAAACTAGGCGAAAAGAAACGTCTCGATATTAAGTTTTAGTAGCCATATTTTTCTTTCCATAGTGATTTTAAATAAGTGCGTTGGGCTTGTTCTCTGGCATTGTTTCCAGGTTCGTAAATTCTAGTATTTACTATTTCCTCTGGTAGGAATTCTTGCTTCGCAAAGTTGTTTTCGTAACTATGACTATACTTGTATTGATCACCATACCCTAATTCTTTCATTAGTTTTGTAGGTGCATTTCTAATAGCTAAAGGCACGGATAAATCACCAGTCTCTTTTACCAATTGTTGCGCTTTATTAATGGCTTCATAAGCGGCATTACTTTTAGGTGAACTTGCTAAATACGTGGCACATTGACTCAGTATTATACGAGATTCAGGATTACCAATTACAGAAACTGCCTGAAAGGAATTGTTGGCAATAACTAAAGCTGTTGGGTTAGCATTGCCAATATCTTCGCTAGCTAAAATTAGCATGCGTCTTGCAATAAATTTTACATCTTCGCCGCCTTCAATCATTCTTGCTAAATAGTAAACCGCTGCATTCGGGTCGCTTCCTCGAATAGATTTTATAAATGCAGAAATAATATCATAATGTTGCTCACCGGCTTTATCGTAACGCGCAGCTTTATTTTGCACGTGTTTCATCACTAAATCGTTAGTGATTACAATAGGTTGCTCGTTAAAAGAAGAGACTAGTAATTCAAAAATATTCAACAATTTTCTGGCATCACCTCCAGATAATCTGAGTAAAGCTTCGGTTTCTTTTAGTTGAATATTTAATTTTGAAAGTGTTTGGTCTTCGGTTAATGCACGTTGGAGTAGGGCTTCTAAATCAGCTTTACTAAAAGCATTTAAAGTATAAACCTGACATCTTGAAAGCAATGCTGAAATTACTTCAAAACTTGGGTTTTCAGTAGTTGCACCAATTAATGTCACCCAACCTTTTTCCACTGCCTCTAAAAGTGAATCTTGTTGCGATTTGCTAAAGCGATGAATTTCATCAATAAAGAGAATAGGATTTTTAGCCGTAAACATACCGCCACTGTTCTTGACTTTGTCTATGACCTCTCTAATATCTTTGACACCCGAATTGATTGCACTCAATTTAAAAAACGGACGCCCAGACTCATTTGCAATGACATTTGCTAGAGTAGTTTTTCCAATTCCCGGTGGTCCCCAAAGTATAAGCGATGGGATAACGCCACTTTTAATTTGCTGATAGAGCATACCGTCTTTACCAACTAAATGTTGTTGGCTTAGATAGTCGTTTAGAGTTTTAGGACGCAGTCGTTCAGCTAATGGAATATTCATAATTCAAAATTACAAAATGTGGCTGAGAGTTTTAAATATAAAGGAAGCACATCTGACAATATTTCATATAATTAGCTTTTGGTTATAAATTTGAAGTAAACTTGCTAAATTTAAACATGTCCTCACAGCAATTTAAATATTCTAATAGTGTCATCATATATCCTTTGATGCTATTATTTGTGGAGTGGCTGGTGTTTTGGTACCAGGTCCGCGTTGATTATGGAATTAAAGCTTACGGAATTAGACCTCAAAAGCTAGAAGGATTACTCGGTATTTTTACAAGTCCATTTTTACATGGAGACATCAATCATCTCTACAATAATTCTATTCCGCTTTTTGTCTTGTCTTTAGCGCTATTCTATTTTTATAAAAAGATTGCATGGAAAGTCATTTTATATGGCATTCTTTTATCAGGATTTTTAACATGGCTAATAGGTAGTTCTGGAAATCATATTGGTGCGAGTGGATTAATTTATGTTTTAGTAAGCTTTATTTTCTTTAAAGGCATTTTTGCTAAACATTATAGACTCATTGCATTATCCTTAATAGTGATCTTTTTATACGGAAGTATGATTTGGTATGTATTTCCCATAAAAAATGGAATGTCTTGGGAGGGTCATTTAGGTGGATTAATCACTGGGTTTGTTTTTGCTTTAATCTTTAGAAAACAAATTGCAAAGCCTCAAATATACAAATGGGAACTACCAGGTTATAATGAAGAAGACGATCCGTTTATGCAGCATTTTGATGAAGACGGTAACTTTATAGAATTTGAACCAGAACCGGATCCAGAACTCGACACTGAAATTGAATCTGAAATGAATCAATCACCACAAATCAAATACATTTTTAAGAAAAGAGAAGATTGAGTTTTATAAACTGAGTACTGCCTACTAAGAGCGTTGTCTAACGGCCTCATACAAAAAAGCTCCGCAGGCCACAGAAACATTTAAAGATTCTATCTCTCCTAAAATAGGAAGTTTAGCTTGCGTATCAACAACTTTTAAAACTGACGGATTAATACCTCTACCTTCAGATCCCATAAGTATAGCACATGGTTCTTTAAAAGATACATCGTATAAAAAGGCATCTGCTTTCTCAGTTGCCGCAATCACTTTTATTCCAGAAGACTGCATATGGAAAACCGCATCTTTTATATGATCTACCTTGCAAATTGGCATTTTAAAAATAGCTCCGGCACTTGTTTTAATAGTGTCTCCATTTATAGGTGCTCCACCTTTTTTCTGAATGATAATTCCATTAACACCAGTACATTCGGCAGTTCTTACAATAGCTCCAAAATTCCTGACATCACTCAATTGATCTAATAAAAGAAACAATGGTGTTTTACCAGATTCAATAACGCTCATTACTAAATCATCAATATTGTGAAATTCAATAGGTGATATCTGAGCAACAGCACCTTGATGATTACCACGTGTTAATCGGTTTAGTTTTTCAACTGGTACATGCGATGTGTTTATGCCTTCTGATCGCAATAAATGTTCTAACTCTTGGAATAGTTCGCCTCTTAATCCCTTTTGAATAAAAACTTTATCAATAGTTTCCTTAGATTTAATAGCTTCAATAATAGCACGAATTCCAAAAATTGTAGTCTCATTTTTCATGGTGCAAAGGTATAAAAAAACCACCCTGAAAATTGGATGGTTCTTTAAATATATTATTCGACTTGATTTAAATTTTGATTACTTTTTTACTCGTAATTATAGATTTAGAATAAATTTTCAAGAAATAAATTCCACTAGGCTGTTTTGATAAATCTATAGTTTTAGTATTGGTTTCACCTACTTTGCCTCCTAGTACATTGTAAACTTCAACTTTGTCTATTGTGCTACTAGAGTTTATTTGAATTTTATCCATGGTCGGGTTTGGATAAATACTTGCAAAGAACTGTTGGAAACCTCCCACGCTTAAATTATTACAAGGAGTTAAATCGGGGTTGATTTCTAATGGTAATCCTGGTGTAAGATCTTTACCAATGAAGCCAGGGAAATCCGTAGCGTATTTTATGGCTCTAAATAATCTATTTCCATTAGGCAGTTCTGTTTGTGTGGTTGATGAGCCATTAGTGCCATCTATTGGATTGATATATTCCCAAACCTTATTATTGTTTGTGTCTAACTCAAATAAATATCCATCTATTCCTTCACAAACTAAAATATTGCCATTTGGTAATTGTTGCGCGCTACTAAGAATGGCAGTAAAAAACTCAGAAGGATCTGAAGATAAGTCGGTATAAGTATAATCTGTTGATTCTGGTTCATATGCTGTGTTTGCTGTATAGTCATAAACACCTGGACTGATCTGTGGAGTGGTAATAATGTCTACTTGAGAAAAACTAGGATTGCGTCCAAATCCATTATTGAATACTATGATTTTTCCTTCATTTGGTAATCCAGACTCAATAAAATGTGGATAGTGCTGGCCAAATAGTTTTCTATCGACTGAAGTCCCTTGTCCATAAGATTGAGGGTTTCCCCATCTGTAAAGTAAATCACCACCATTACCATATGTACCACCTAAGCTAGATGCTGCTTCGCTGGTTGTTGTCGAGTGGTCTATTGTCCAAATTTCACTTAAATGTCGCGAGCTTAGAACAATTTGGTCTAGTGTTTCATCATACTGCATAGAGTTGATGTGCAACCAATTGTTACTTCCGTCTCGTCCGTTTAAAAAATTAATATCCAAGAGTTGAGGGTTATCGGCAATAACACCAAAATTCCCCTTAGTGTTATCAAAATCTTGAATTAAATGATCTTTTATATTCCACTCCCAAACAATATTAGCATTACTTGTGCCAACAGGTTCTAATTCTAAAATTTGTTCATTATAAAATTCACTATCAAGCAAAAAAGAAGGGTCTCTACCTGCTTGTATAGCTTCTGCCTGTGTCACTACTGTTGCTGCTAACATTAATATATTACCATTAGGTAAAGGATAAACATCGTGATGCTGTCTGAAATTATTAGTACTATAGGTGTACGACCACAATAAATTATCATCCCAATCAAATAGTTCTACTATGCCTCCAGTTCCGCCAAAATTTATGTCACTACTTCCATCCACTAGGCGACCAGCTCGTAATAAATTTCCATTAGGTAAAAGGTATACAGAATTGCCTGGTAAGTAACTGCTTGTCCATTCGTTTATCAGTTCACCACAATTATTAATTAGGTAAGTTTTAGTGTTTGAGGTGAATAAAGTGTAGGCTTCAAAGGCATCTCCCGTTATTGATATGGTACCAACGGTGTTTTGACTTTGAGTTATGTTAGTGAATAATAAAAAGCAAAAGAGTAATTTTCTTATCATACCAAAGTTGTTTACTATTATAGTCTGTTTTTTTGACAAAATTAACGCTTTAATTTAATATGATTTAGAATGTAGCAGTTAAACTAAGGTGTACTTTTGAGTCAGATAATTTAAATTGTTTGTTTTCGGTTTTTCCGCTTGAGTAATTTAACCTAAATAGTCCAGCATTGGTTAATAACCCTAGGCCAAAACCAAAACCAAAAAGCTTTTCTTTACTATCTGTAAGCTTGTTTTCTAAATATGCAGCATCTAAAACCGAATGCACATATAAACTATTGCTTAAACGGTAACGATATTCTGTATTAATGACGCTATAGAGATTGGCAACCAAACTGTTTTCTTCGAATCCACGAATAGAGTTGATGCCACCAAAGCGGAATAACTCGTTGTCTAAGTAATCATCGGAAGATAATATGGCGCCATTTAGTCTTAGGTAGATGCTGTTTTTGTTATTAAGGTTGAAGATTTTATATGTATTTAAATTAAAGACGCTTTGGTTTTGTTGTCCAAAGTCATTAGTTCTATCTCCAAATCCTGAAGATAATTCAAACCAAAAATTAATAGGAAACAATGGGTCGTAATATTGTGGTTTGGTGTAATTATAATTTAATGTATAATAATTAGAAGTATAATCGTTTAAGACATTAGTGTCATTTTCTAATAAATTTGTTGAATTTGTGGACGTAATACCAATGCCAATTTTATGTCGTGCATTAATCTGATAATTTATTTTAGCGTATTGGTTAGCATTTAAAAATGTAGAATCTTTCCTAAAGATATTTAGTCCAACTTGAAGCCCAACAGGTGAAGCAAACAAATATGGTAAGTCCGCATCGACTTTAAAGGTTTGTTGATCAATCTCATCACTTTTATAAAATAGATTGAGGGTCTCACCAAAATTGAGGTTATTAATGAGTCTTAAATCTAAGTAACCATCAAATTCTATTTTATTTGTGTTTTCATTATTACCAAATCCAAGAAAACCATCGAAGTTGTTTGTTCTAGTTTTCTCTACATATAGATATAGTGTTGTTGAATCTTCGGTAAAAAGCACTTCGGGATCTTTTATTTTATTTGCAAACCTCAAATCTTTCAATAATTCAACTTTTTCTTTAATGGCATTTAAGTTGAAAGATTTTCCGGTCCTTAGTTTTAGAAAACGTTTTATATAGGATTGAGGAAAATTTTCATAACCTTTCACTATTATTTTATCAATTCGTCTTTTTTGATTGGTTATAATTTTTAAGTCTGATGAAATTAAATCGGAATTAAGTTTTGAAATATTGACAAGTTGAAGTGTAGAAAATGGATCACCCTGTTCTGCAATTTTAGAATTTAATTCTTTCAAAGAACTTTCAAGTTGAAGTATATCTAGTTCAAAAAAGCCATCACCTTCATTATGATTAATAAAATTCAATAATGCAGCATTAAAATTGGAATCGTAATAAATTCTAATTTTATTTATTTTCTTACCTAAGAATAGCTTGGCTTTAAAAAGGGTGTCGTTTTGTTTGGTTATCTGTTCTATAGTTGTGTCTATATAACCTTGTCTGGTAAGTTTCTTTTTAAGACTATTTATTTCGACTTCAAGATTATTATAGTTAGTAAATTCTTTGTCATATCCTATTGAATCAATAATCACAGTTTTACTTTCATTCTCGCCAACTATTTCAAGATTTATAGTTTGACAATCTAATTGATTCATGAAAATCAATAATAGAGTTGTAAAAATTAATCGTAATCGTTTGAGCATTCTGGGTCTAGTCTTTGTTCTGTTTTCTATAGCGTAGAGGCCTTAATTCTTAGATTTAATAACGTAAAAATAGACCATTATATATAGGTATAAAATGAAAGTTTATATTTCTTTTAAAATTTAATTCTCAACTGTTTGAATAATTAATATTAATTCCTACCTTTGCAGCCCTCAAAAGTGAGGGTTAATAAAATTATATATAGAAATATATGCCAACAATTTCACAATTAGTACGAAAAGGAAGAGCCAAAATAACCAAGAAGAGTAAATCGGCTGCTTTAGATT
>RCND010004756.1_pt1 | contig 11205 bp, 7 predicted proteins | sample 2041351 | NCBI WGS metagenome assembly RCND01 (sample SAMN09708230, study PRJNA481090) | Marine sediment metagenome, whole genome shotgun sequencing project. | biome: marine sediment; feature: ocean; material: sediment; isolation source: Sewage treatment plant 12B marine sediment (STP12B) ...
TTGAACCCAATGTTAATATTGATGCCAAAGGGGCCATCCACTATGAGTGTGATGGACATATGACACCGACTGAATTCATGCCCAAAATGCTGACGTTTTTAAAAAATGCTGGGGTTATTATAAAAACCAATGAAGAAATCTTGGATATGTCAGTATCAAATAATAAAATACAGCAATTGGTTACTTCTAAAGACACTTATTTAGCTGATGAGGTAGTATTGGCCGCCGGATCATGGAGCGGACAACTTTCTAAAAAATTAAAAATAAAGTTGCCATTACAAGCAGGTAAGGGTAAGGGGTATCGTATAAATGTTGAGAGGCCAACTGGGATTACAATCCCTGCCATATTAATGGAGGCCAAAGTTGCAGTTACCCCAATGAAAGGTTTCACTCGTTTTGCTGGTACTATGGAATTTTCAGGGATTAATTCAATAATCAACAAGAAACGCGTACAGGCCATTGCCAATGCTGCTAATGCTTTTTATCCTGAAATGGAGATCTATGCCACGGAGATGGATAAAGCTAAAAGTGGAATGCGACCTGTATCCCCAGATGGATTACCTTATATTGGAAGATGCCCTGAAATCCAAAACCTCACATTTGCAACAGGGCATGCTATGATGGGCTGGAGTTTAGGTCCTGTGACAGGCAAATTGGTTGTTGAGGTTATTGATGAAAAAAAAACCTCGATAGATATTGGCCCATTCGCGCCTGAAAGAAGATTTTAATACTAGCAAGAATGATCGCCCACTATTTTCCATTCACCATTGATTCGTTTGAATACAATCATGTATGTGCCATGGGCGTTGCCAACTTCACGTTCTAAATGATATTCTCCCATGACCCAATAGGCATCATCACTTATTTTGGAAATATTGGCAATGGTAAATTTTAATGCTCCAGTTTCTGCTGTTGTGGGATATCCTTTTTTATATCTATCCAACATATTCTGCCAACCATAGGTGACACCACTGCTGCCAAAATAGGGAATGGAGTCAGATTTTAAATAGCCCTGCATAAAACCTTCCAAATTATTGTTTGACCATGCTTTTTCCTGCGATTTGAGCACTTTTTTTATGGCTGCAATATCTTCACTTTCTGAAACAGGGGATGTGCATGCTGAAAAGCAAAGTACAAGGAATAGGATTTTAACAATTTTCATAATATTGGATATAAGAAGTAAGTTAAAAAAAAACTACTCATCCGCTCTAATTAAATTAAATGCGCCTTTGACCAAGAACAGATCATTATCCGTAAAATCATCTGTGTTTTTGATTCTAGTGTACCCATTAAAACTGCTACCAACAGTAACTTCTTTTTGATTCAAAACATATTGGGCTTCCTCTTTGGAATTGATTAATAGCACATAGTATTTATCATCCAATGCAATGATGGCATCATCTGGTAAGGCAAGTTCCTGACTAGATTCTGTGATTATCTGTGCATCAACGAACATGCCTAAAGCGAAGTTGTGGTTGTTGTCATCCTCCAAATGGCCATGCACTGTTACAGTTCGGTTTTTAGTGTCAATCGAAGTCCCTACTAAATGCACTTCGGCTTCAAACGTATCTTCAAGAGCTTCTGGAATATTGAAAACGATTTTTTGTCCTTCCTTTATTTTAAGGATATCTTTTTCAAATACAGCAAGTTCAAGATGTATGTGGTCCGTATTTATGATTTCCATGATTTCATCCGCAGGTGAAACATAGGTGCCTTTGCTAATATTCATTTTCGTAACACTGCCATGAATTGGCGCGTATAGCGTAATTTCCGAAGTTATATTGCCCGCTTCAACAGCACTGATATTGATATTAAGCATTTGTAATTTTTTTTTCAGTCCGTTATAGATGGCCAAAGCACTTTTGTAATTGCTCTCCGCTTTCAAGAAGTTCTTTTGGGAGCTAATTTGTTCTTCGACCAAGGTTTTTTGGCGGTCATATTCAGATTTTAAATAGGTAAGCTGTTGTGCCGTTTCAAGATAACTTTGTTGCATTTCTACAAACTCAGGGTTTTCCAAGGTCGCCAATACCTGACCTTTTCGAACTTTGTTGCCTACTAATAGCGGTGTTTTTTGAACATATCCTCCGGCAAAAGAGCTTATAATAGCCCTGCTTTGTGGAGGCACATCTATCATTCCTGTGCTTTGAACCACTAAAGGGAAGTCTTGCTCTGATAATTTACCAAGCTGCATTTTGCCTCCTTCGAACTGTGCTTTACTGATTTCTATTCGGTTTTCTTCCACTTTTATGGTAGCATTTTCACTTTTGTTTACTGATTCACCACAAGCCATAAATAGAAATGCAGATAAAAGAGTTGTTATGTACTGTAAGGACTTCATGTAATATATTTTGAAATTCATATGCTTTAAATTGCCAATTACGGTTAATTGTTGGGTATTTTTCATAATGTCAGATGATTTAGGGCAATGACCGTTTGATTATACTTGTTGAGGTTTTCCAAATAGGAGATGTTTATACTATAGGCATTCTCCAAGCTCTGGATATATTGGAAAAAGTCGATTTCCCCATTCTGGAAACTTATTGAAGCAGTTTTAAGTATTTCGTCAGAAAGATTTTTACCACTGTTCTCATAATATTTTAAAGCTTCTTCATATTTACGTAGTTGTCCCATAAGTTGCTCATACTTCAGTTGCAGTCGGTTTTTATAATCAAGGGATTCTTCAATAGCTATATTCTTAGCAATCTTTGCAGCTTTAATTTTGGAGGCATTTCCGCTAAAGAGCAGTGGTATTTTCAACCCTACTTGATAACCGTATAGGTTCTCGCCCAGACCTGTATTGGTTCCTTGGAAATAGTCAAAACTAATGTCCGGTAATAATTGCTGATTTTCAAATCCGCTTTTGGCTTTGAAAAGCATATTTCTTTGCTCATAAAGTGAGATGCCTGCGTTTTGCGCAAGATCCTTAAACTGTAATTCCAATTTATTAAGTGGTGTCAAAGCTATATGCAAAGGTTCTTCAACCTGTGTGATTTTTTCCAAGCGTGCATAGGCAATTGCAACATCTTCCCTAGCTTGATTAAAGAGCGCATGAAATTCTTTTTGTTTGGCTTGGGCCGTTATCTTTTCAAGATAATTGGTTTCACCCAATTCAAATCTTCGCTGGGAAGCGTGGGCGAATTTTTGGTAAACGCTATCCAAATACTTATAAACCTGTTTCTTCTCCCGAACATATAATAATTGGAAATAGGCTGAAGCAATTTCGCGTTCAAGACCTTGTTTTTGCATCTCGTAAAGACTTTGTTCCATCCACAAATTTGCTTTATTAATGCGCTTGCCAGCGAAATAAAGTGTAGGGAACATAATACTTTGTTGAATGCCATAAACTTTTAAAGGCTCATTATTGAAAGCCAGATTATTTTGGTCATAATGATAATACACCTCCGTCTTATCAAAATTAAATGCACTACCAACAAGAGCTTCTGATTCCGTTACTTTTAAGGAAGCTGCTTTTAATCCAGCATTGTTTTCCAATGCCAAAGCCCTAATATCATCAAAATTCAAGCCTTTTTCTTGTGCATTTGTATTGATGGTGAACAGTAAAAGGAGAACGCTCAAGCCTTGAACTGGTTTCTTTTTCATCATCTTTTTAAGTTCAATTTTTGAATCGAAGATTGCGTATAAAACAGGTAAAACTATTAAAGTTAGTAGGGTAGCGGTTATAAGCCCACCAATAACGACCGTTGCCAAAGGTCTTTGTACTTCTGCACCGGCACTGGTTGAAATCGCCATGGGTAAGAAGCCTAATGCCGCAGCGGATGCTGTTAGTAGTACGGCCCTTAAACGGTCTTTCGTTCCTTGTTTAATTCGAGCTTCAATATCAATCATACCTTGATGTTTTAATTCCTTAAAATGTTCTATCAAAACAATTCCGTTTAAAACCGCAATTCCAAAAAGAGCAATGAATCCCACCCCTGCCGAAATACTAAAAGGCATATCCCTCATCCATAAGAAAAATACACCTCCAACGGCAGATAAAGGAATAGCGGAATAAATAATCAATGCATCTTTGACCGATTCAAAGGCAAAAAAGAGCAAAAAGAAAATTAACACCAAAGCTATGGGCACGGCTATTTTTAATCGGTCTTTGGCACTTTGTAGATTTTCAAACTGGCCACCATACGTAATACTATACCCTACAGGAAGTTTGATGTTGGATTCTATCCGATTTTGAACGTCGGTTACTACAGATTGCAGGTCTCGGTTACGGACATTGATGCCTACCACAATTCTTCGTTTGGTATCGTCCCGTGAGATTTTAGCAGCTCCTTTGGTATATGATATTAGGGCCAGTTCGCTCATTGGAATCTTACCACCTGAGGGCAGATCAACGTATAGGTTTTTAATATTGTCAATATCCTTTCGGCTATTATGATCCAATCGTAAGGTAAGGTCAAATCGTTTTTCCCCTTCAAAAACACTACCCAAATTCGCTCCAGCGAAACCCATTGAAATCACCTTGTTCAAGTCACTGATGTTCAATCCGTAACGGGCTATTTTAGCTCGTTGGTATTTTATGTTCATTTGTGGCAATCCTGTAATTTTCTCTACACTTATATCGGCAGCGCCTTCAATACCTTCAACCAACCTTCTTATTTCGTTCCCTTTCTTGTTTAAGACATCTAAATCCTCACCAAATATCTTTATGGCGATATCAGCTCGTACACCCGTGATAAGTTCATTAAATCGCATTTCAATGGGTTGGGTAAATTCGACTTCCATACCCGGTATTATACCGAGAGCTTCTTTGAATTTGTCGGCCAGTTCGTCTTTTGAAGAAGCTGAAACCCATTCTTTTTTAGGTTTCAGGGTGATTATAACATCGGTCTCTTCCATAGACATAGGGTCTGTAGGGACTTCAGCCGCACCGATTCTCGTGACCACCTGATCTACTTCAGGGAATTCATCCAACAATATTTTTTCAATCCTTGTTGTGGTCTCTATGGTCTTGCTCAAAGAGGTCCCCGTTTTAAGAATGGGTTGAATCACAAAATCCCCTTCATCTAGAGTAGGAACAAATTCCCCTCCCATAGTTGTAAAAAGAAAAATTGATAACGCGAGTAAAAAGGCGGCAATTCCGAGGACTATTTTTTTACTTTGTAAAGCCCAATGAATGGTTGGTTCATAGACCAGGTTCAAAAACCGCATTAAACGAACCGAGATGTTCTTATCAGAAACCCTCGTAGGCTTTAATATTAAAGTAGAGATTACGGGAACATATGTGAAACAAAAAAGCATAGCACCTATCAAGGCAAAACTAAAGGTCAATGCCATAGGCTTGAACATTTTACCCTCAACACCACTTAATGATAATATTGGGATGAAAACTATTAGGATGATGAGTTGACCGAAAATGGCTGAGTTCATCATTTTTGAGGCACTGTTAAATGTGATTTCATCTTTAGCGAGCATGACATCTTTTGCCGACATACTGCCTAGCTCTAATCTTTTGGAGGTAATCTGGAAAGCAATAAACTCTACAATAATAACGGCGCCATCAATGATGATTCCAAAGTCTATAGCTCCAAGACTCATTAAATTTGCATCGACCCCAAATAAGTACATAAATGATAATGCAAACAAAAGGCATAACGGAATCACAGAAGCGACGACCAAACCCGACCTGAAATTACCTAGGAGTAGCACCACAACAAAAATTACGATCAGACACCCTAAAATGAGATTCTCTGCGACCGTTAATGTTGTTTTGGCGATTAATTCACTACGTTCTAAAAACGGATTGATATAAACGCCTTCTGGCAATGTTTTAGAAATGGAGGCCACACGTTCCTTCACGGCGTCGATTACCTTTTTTGAATTGGCGTCTTTGAGCATCATTACCTGTCCGAGGACCTTTTCACCTTCCCCATTTCCGGTTATTGCACCAAAACGTGTAGCGCTGCCAAAACCAACATTGGCAATATTCTTTATGAAAATTGGAATACCATCCACATTTTTAACCACAATATTCTCAATATCAGTCAATGAGGTAATTAATCCTTCCCCACGGATAAAAAATGCCTGATTGGTTTTTTCAATATAACCACCCCCAGCAACGCTGTTATTGTTTTCCAGGGCTTTAAAAACTTCAGCAATGGTTATATTCATCGCATTTAGTTTTTCGGTATTAATGGCAACTTCGTATTGTTTTAAATAACCACCCCAAGTATTTACTTCAACAACCCCAGGGATACCAGAAAGTTGGCGTTTTACGATCCAATCTTGGATGGTGCGTAAATCCATTGCCGAATATTGGTCCTTATACCCTGGTTTGGTATCTAGAATGTACTGGTAAATCTCCCCTAAGCCTGTAGTAATTGGTCCCATTTCGGGGGTGCCAAATCCTTCAGGGATTTTCTCTGAAGCTGATTTTATTTTTTCCGCAATCAATTGGCGGGGCAAATAAGTACCCATGTCATCCTCAAAAACAATGGTGACAACCGATAAACCAAATTTCGAAATTGACCGAATTTCGAGAACACCCGGTAAATTGGCCATTTCCAACTCAATAGGATAGGTTATAAACTGTTCAATATCCTGGGTAGAAAGGTTCTGGGAAGTAGTTAAAACCTGCACTTGGTTATTGGTCACATCAGGAACCGCACCAATTGAAATCTGGGTCAAGGAATAAATCCCAAAGAAAACTATGAAAAGGGTAAGTAAAAGAACTATAAGCTTATTCTTTATACTAAATCGTATAATTTTAGATAACATAATCCAAAGTAAAAAGTGATACAAAACATCAACGCACTGTTGTAGTCGACGAACTAAATCGAATTGGTATTATGCCTGTTTAGGAGGTTGAAAAATATCAAATTTTTCAAATGAAGAGTAATTGTCCAAATAATAAAAATTGGCCGTAAAGTTGACTATCGCAGATGTTTTTAATGCGGGTATTTGAATTTTATTAATAATATTAGCAGTAAACACATGTGAACAACACTGATTGGTGAAAGGAAGTTCTTCATGTTCTTGTTTTTCTTCATGGTGATCTCGCGAATGATCTTTTTGCAACTCACCGTAATGCTTTGAAATAAAGACTAAGAAATTATCACCGTATTTTTCAGAGTGAAATTCGGCATGTTCCACTAGTTCATCAATATGGGCCAAATCGCTCAAATCCAAATTAAAACTTTGGAATAGAACTAAAAAAGATAACGCTATGGAAAAAATCTTGGCCATTAGGCCATAAAGATACTGATTATTTCAATTTTGTGAGATATCACCGATAGATTACCCTTATGAGGTATTTCTTTTTTATATTGTTTGATAAATCATAAAACGTAAACCAAAAGACCACAATGATTAGAATTTGCAAATATTTTATTTTGATAATGGTGCTAATAGCAAGTAGTTGTGCATCTAAGGTAGAACGTCAGGAAACAAAAAAAGAACAACCTAATATCCTATTTATCCTTTCTGATGATCACACTTCACAGGCTTGGGGTATTTACGGGGGGTTATTGGCCGATTATGTCCAAAACAAAAACATTAATAGACTCGCCTCAGAGGGACTGGTAATGCTTTTTGTACCAATAGTATTTGTACGCCGAGTAGGGGGAGTATTTTAACAGGACAATACAGTCATATAAATCAGGTATATACCCTTAATGAGCCCCTTCCAAGAAACCATCCTAATATCGCTAGGACTTTATCTGAAAATGGCTATCAGACCGCTGTAATAGGAAAATGGCATTTAGTAGGCAAACCAGAAGGTTTTGATTATTTCAATGTGCTTCCAGGTCAGGGAAGATATTGGAACCCTATTTTAAAGACTGAGAGTAATTGGATTGATGGGCATAATAGTACTACCGGACAAGAATACCAAGGTTTTAGCACAGATGTTATTACAGACTTGACAATTGACCACCTTAAAAAGCGCGATAAGAAAAAACCGTTTTTAATGTTCTGTAATTTTAAGGCGACCCACGAACCTTTTGATTTTCCTGAAAGATTCAAAAACCTTTATAAAGATGTGGACATTCCAGAACCTGAGTCACTATTGGATTTTGATCAGGAAAATACAGGACGTACTTTCCATGGGCAAACCTTGGAGCGATTAGGAAAAAGATGGGACAATGCCACTCAAAATCCGGACAAATTTTGGACTTCTTATCCAGGTTTGCCTTATCCACTTGAGGGGTTGGATAGTACTCAAAAACGGAAAAAAATCTATCAAAAACTAGTTAAGGATTTTATGCGCAGTGGAGCGGCAATAGACGACAATATTGGTAAGTTGTTGGATTTTCTTGAAGAGGCAGGTATTGCTGATAACACCATTGTAATATATACTGCGGATCAGGGGTATTTTTTGGGAGAACATGGATTTTTTGATAAGCGCATGATATATGAGGAATCACTCAGAATGCCTTTTGTTATTCGATATCCGAGAGAGATTAAAGGCGGTCAACGACTGGATGATATTATTTTGAATATTGATTTTGCGGCCTTATTATCCGATTATGCAGGTATTGGGAAACCAGAATATATTCAAGGTCAAAGCTTTCGTGAGAACCTGAAAGGGAATACCCCAAAAGATTGGCGTAAACAGATGTATTATAGGTATTGGCTACATCACCCTGATAGACCTGCGCATTTTGGGGTACGTAATGAACGTTATAAACTGGCATTCTTCTATGGACAGGATTTGGGAATGAAAGGGACATCCAAAGAAAACACCGATCCTGTTTGGGAATTTTTTGACCTGCAAAAAGATCCTAAAGAAATACATAATGCTTATGGTGAAGACGATTATGCTTCCATAATTTCAGAAATGAAATTGGCGATACAGGAAGAACGTAAGAAGTATAGTGATAATGACAAGGAATATGAAGTAATGCAATCAATTTTAGCTAAAGAATTTAAGTAATGTTGATTGTAACGATATGTTCTATACAATTAGACATTTGATGCATAAAGGACAGTAGCAAGTTGTAATTTTGAAGGATAGTTTTTTATGGCACAACATTCAGATCAAACTCCAAATTATTAAAAGGGATTAGCTCTCATTTGAGTGCTTTATGTCGTAAATTTATAATTCAATTCAGATTAAAAGTGACACCTTGAAAATTATTCAATATGGGAAAATCCAATTCAAAAAAAAAGAAATCAAATCCAATTTCGACCCCTCTTTCACGTAGAAAGTTCATTTCAAGAACAGCATTGACTGTTGGTGCGATCAGTATTGTACCACGTCATGTTTTGGGCCAAGGATTTATTGCTCCAAGTGATAAAATTAATTTAGGTTTTATTGGTTTAGGAAAACAAACAAATGGGTTGGCAAGACGCTTTGTAGATAGTACCAGTGCACAAATAGTTGCAGGTTGTGATGTTTGGACAACAAAGACAGCGGCTTTCGAAAAACATGTTGGAAAGCTTTATGCCAAAGAACGGAAAGTTAAAAAATATAAAGGTCTTACCAGTTATTCCGATTATAAAGAATTGTTGTCTCGCAAAGATATTGATGCAGTCGTTATAGGAACCCCGGATCATTGGCATGCTACACAAGCAATAGATGCAATGCATGCTGGCAAGGATGTATATTGCGAAAAACCATTGACCCATAGAATTACCGAAGGTATAGATTTGGTTAAAACGACCGAAGAAACAGAAAAGATATTGCAAACCGGCAGTATGCAGCGTTCTGGGGAAAATTTCAGGAAGGCATGCGAATTGGTACGAAATGGATATTTAGGTGAAATCAAAAAAGTATTGGTAAATGTAGGTGATCCGGCAATACCTTATAATATGGAAGAAGAACCAATCCCTAAAGAATTGGATTGGAACAGTTGGTGTGGACCAGCACCACTATTGCCTTATAATCACAGATTAGCACCTTCACGAAATGATGTTGATTTTTGGCCAGATTTTAGGCTTTTCAGGGAAGTAGGTGGTGGAATCCTATGTGACTGGGGAGCGCATATGTTCGATATTGCCCAATGGGCTTTAGGTATGGACAAAACGGGTCCAATTAGGTATATTCCTCCTACAGATAGAACATCTGTTCGCGGATTACGTATGTTTTATGCCAATGGAATTGAAATGGTGCATGAAGATTTCGGCAGAGGATGGGGAGTTCGATTCATCGGAAGTGAGGGTACCATGGATATTAGTAGAAGTTATTTTGAAGCGGATCCAGTAAATATCCTAACGGCAACGTTGAAAGACTCTGATATAAGACTTTATAACACAAAAGGAAACCATTACCAAGATTGGTTAGATTCAATTAAGAATAGAACACAACCTATTTGTGATGCGGAAACAGGTCACCGTTCTGCTAGTATTTGTAATATTGCGAACATTGCTTATCAATTAGGCCATAACTTGGAATGGGATCCTGAAAAAGAGCAATTTAAAGGTGATGCTGAAGCAAATGCTTTACGAAGCCGAGTAAATAGGGATTATTCCAAATAGATTTACACATTCGAACTGAATAGTATTTGTCTATTTGCTCCCTGTTTCTATTGCCTTCATTGCATTGACCATAGCTTTAAAACATTCCGCCGAGTTTTCCTTATTCTCGGTGGAATTTTTTTGTTCTTCAATAAAACGAGTAGGGGATGACCAATAGGTCTGCATCATACCCAAGTAATGGGCTGCCATTTCTGGTGTTGAGTTCTTTTTAAAATCATGCATCATTGCCACTTGTGAAACCGCCACATCGGGCTTGCGCCATGGGCACGTTATCACATCAAAACCTTTCATGGCAAATAAAGCGGCCGTCGGATAGGCTTTTTCATAATGCCAATCGCATATAACCACGGATTTGGGAATCATGTCAATAGCTCTGGCCGTATTGTTCAATGATGCCTCCCACATTCCAATGCCTGTGACTGCTCCATCAATTAATCGGTCACCCCAAATCCATAAACGTGCACCTCTTTTGCTTAAATGATTACTAATTTTTGTCAATTCGCCTGCAAATAAAGTAGCAGGATCCATACCTTTACATCGCGGACAATTTTCATCCGCTAAATAGAATACTTCATCCATTCCTGCATGAAACGCATCCGCCTCGAAAACCTCCAAAATTTCATCCATTAAATCAAAAACAACATCATGCACCTTGGGGTGCAAAGGACAATAACTCTTACAATAAAGGTCGTCGTCATTGGGCCATTCATACTTTTCAGGTAGTTGTATATGAGGGGTCTCATCAAATTCAGGATATACCTGCAACAACTTGGT
>RCND010002086.1_pt1 | contig 11198 bp, 7 predicted proteins | sample 2041351 | NCBI WGS metagenome assembly RCND01 (sample SAMN09708230, study PRJNA481090) | Marine sediment metagenome, whole genome shotgun sequencing project. | biome: marine sediment; feature: ocean; material: sediment; isolation source: Sewage treatment plant 12B marine sediment (STP12B) ...
ATCGAAGGTGATCGCACGGACGAAGCCATTGACCTGCGCGATACCCTGCGTGACCTGCCCGCACACCGGGCCGCCGACGCACGTTCCCGATTCCTGGTCAACACCAGCCAGGAGATTCGCAGCCGCGTCAACGAGATCATCACCCAGACCTCCTCAGTTCTCGACGCGTCGCTCACGCTGGAGCAGCGGGGCTCCCTGGTAGCGGCGCAACAATCGGCAGATTCGCTGTTGACTCTGGTCAACGATCTATACGACGTTTCCCGCCTTGAAGAAGGCGATTTCGATCTTGAGGCGACCCCGTTCCTGCTGCGCCGCACCATCAATCACCTTGTGAAGTTGCTCTCACCGCTGGCGTTGCAGCGGGGCCTTTCGCTCACTCATGAGTTCGACCCCGGGCTGGACGACTGGCTAATCGGCGATCCGGGGCGGTTTCGCCAGATGATCTACAACGTCGTCGAGAACGCTCTCAAGTTCACCAACGTTGGCGCCGTTCGGATATCGGTTAGCGGGAAGCCAAGCGCCGACGGCAACGTCGACCTCGTGATCAGCGTCACCGACACTGGGATTGGTATCCCCGAGGAAGCTCGGGAACGCATCTTCGAGTGGTTCACCCAAGGCAACGCCGCGACCTCCAGGAACTTCGGCGGCATCGGTCTTGGCCTGCCAATTGCGCAGAGACTCGCCAGACGGATGGGTGGAGACATCACGTTTGAGAGCCGCACCGGCGAAGGCAGCACCTTCGAATGTGCTGTTTCCATAAAGCATGGTGAAGCTCCCGATGAGACAGCATCCGTAGTCGAGGCGTCCCAATCGGCTTCGGCTGAGATTCCTGTATTGCTCATCTCCGATGTCGAGGCGGATCGGCGCAGGCTGGTCACGACGCTTGGAGAGACCGCAATGTCCCCCATCGCTGTTGCCCACCTCGAGCCGGCGTTTAGCGCGGTGCAACGTGCCGCCGAACGTGGCAACCCGATTCAGGCTGTCGTGCTGGCTGTCGGTGATGATCCATTCCATACCTACAAGAGATTCACGTCTGCACTCAGCGTGAAGATCCCGGTTGTCATTACTGTTCCCTCCGGCCGCCGTGGTGACGCCACGCTGTGTCGGGAACTTGGAGTTGCAGGCTATCTGGCTGGGCCGATCGCTCCTGGTGATGTCGGAGATACGATCTTGGCCGTCGTAAAGCTCGCCGCGAAGGGTGGGGACGCCCCACTCGTCACTAGCCACTGGCTCCGGGAGGGACGCAGCAGTCTCAAGGTGTTGATCGCCGACGACAGCCCGACGAATCTGCGTCTAACCACACGAATGTTGGAGAACCGAGATCACTCGGTAACCGCTGTTGAAAACGGCAGGCTCGCCCTCGAAGCAACCCGTCTCGAAAATTTTGATGTCGTGCTGATGGATTTGAAGATGCCCGTTATGGACGGAATCCAAGCCACGGCCGCGATCCGTGCCGAAGAGGGCACCCGCGGAATTCACCTTCCCATCGTCGCCATCACGGCGTACGACGATCGGCAACGCTGTATCGAGGCGGGAATGGATGGTTATCTGTCCAAGCCCTACCGCCCTCAGGAGCTGTTTGAGACCGTCGAGCGTATGGCCGCCACCATTGGCGAAGGAAACGCTGTTGGGTAGATGGATCGCGTCAAGGTGAGCTATCGCACCATCGCAGTCAAAGGAGCATCGTCTTAGCGATCTCGCTCATGGTTGCGGCATCGGTCGGTATCTTGCAAGAGGTGCTTTCGGATACCGCTAGGTCGACTGACTGTCCGGGAATCGACTTTGCCGTGTTCCACGGAACCGCGCTACTCGTCGTTGAGGGTGATGGCGCAGGCATGTACCACCCTGAAGTGCTGGGACCCCGGATGGCCACAGCCACCGGCTACACCGAGATCACTACCCAGGAGTGCGTTCGTCATCCTCTTGGGTTGGTACGACTGGGTGCTGCTTGTTGTTCCCGGCGTGCTGGTGTGGCAGTCCTATCCGAGGCTTCATTCCCAAACCGTTGTGGCGGGTGCCTGGCTCTTCTTGGGTGCTGCGCTGAGTTGGATGCCTTTTTGGAGGGAACCGCTTCGGATAAGTGCATCGATCCAGTTTGCACCGTTGCTACTGCTCGGGGTCAGTTGGTGGTGGTGCCGGCAAGCGATGCAACTCGCAGCAGACGACTCAGCGCTGGCGTTGCCCGTCGCACCGTTGTCTGAGCCGGTCAGCTGAAGCGGCCTGCCACGTCGATACATCCGAGCAGAGCCGGCGGCACCTCAGGACTGGATGACAACATCGCTGCTCGCACGTCGTATTCGGAGTCACCGTTGCCTGAAAACACCAGGCTGATCTCGCCAGTGGGGCTCCATGCAAAGACGGCGCCTTCGAGATGGCTTGAGAAATTGCCTCCCGCTATCCACCATCCATCCCGGCCAAGTGCTGCGCCAACCGAAACCTCGAGATCAGCTGGCAGGTCGTCGAACTGGGTCCGCACCCAGGCGCCCAGCGCAGTCGCCAACTCGGCCTCGATCCTCGAGTCGGACTGCTCGACCAAGCTACAGGCATCATCGGCAGACGCAGTGAACATGTTGGCGGTGTAGACGCCGTCGGCCGCGGTGTAGGTCACCCATGGCCCGTTGCAGCTGACATCGAAGAACCGCCCTTCCTCGGATACCTGGATGGCCTTGACCACATCGCCACCGTCCCACATGCGTATGTCGCCATTGCCGCCGATCCAGTAGGCACGGTTCCAACAGACCTCAGCGCTACCCCGCAAACCCTTGCCAAGGCTCACGGTTGCGTTGTCGCGGTACAAACCGATCATCGTGTCGATCCCGCTGTTTTCGAGTGGCTTTGATTCGAACCAAACCGTCACGTTGTCGCCACCGGTGGGCGAATTGCTCCAACACTTGCGATTGGTGTGCTCCGCGAGATCGTGGCCTTGCCCGTACAAAGACCCCGTCCACGCTGAGATGCAATCCCCCTCGGCGGAGTCGAAGGCAAAGTGGTAGCCGTCCATCTCGACAGTGCGAACCGGCGTATCGCCGCAGATTCTCTCGAACCGATGTTGCGATGCCAGGTCGTATATGTCGATGCAGGCGCGGTCGTCCAGCGGATCGATCAGAGCCATATAGCGTCCGCTCAACGAGATCCTCGGTGAACCGCTCCGGCCGTCCGAGGTGTCCCAGGTTTGCTCTATGACCACGTTGGCCGTAACCAGGTCGTAGACGACGAGGTGGCTTGTATCCGTCGAGTTGACTGGTTCGGCCTCGACGACGGCAACCCAATCGTCGCCGAGTTCGACATCGCGGATAATCCAGTTTCGATCATCCGGTGGTACGTGTTTGATGACGGTCTGGCCGCCGCGCCTCACCTCTACCGAAGGGACGTCGGGTTGCCCGGCGAACACGAGGGTGCTGCCATCGTATCGGGCATGACCGGAGTGCTCGGTCATGACGAGCTGCTCCCAATTCCACTGATCCGAAACGATGGGGAGCGCTTGTGGGATGGCGGCAAGCGTGGTCGGCGTCGGTGTGCGGATGGTTGTGGATGGCTGTGGAGCAGTTGTCGTCGATGGGGGAACAACAGTCGTCGTCACCCGACGTTCTGGCTGCGGCAACGTTGTGGTGGTGGTCGGCGCTGCAAACGTACAGCCAGCGCCCAACATCACCAAGACGATACCCGCCAGACCGATACGTTTCACCACAAACCTCCACCCCGATGCTGTTCATTGGAACAAACGCACTGCTTTGTCAGACAGTTCCATATGTCCCTTTGCATGTGGAATCGTGCCCGTTTCTTTCCGTTACGATTCGGGTCATGTCCCTCCCCGAACCTGCCCCCAACAGCCGTATCAGGCTGCTCTCTTGGACCTTGTTGTGGCTTACTGTCAGCGTTGTCGTCGGCGGTGCGCTGGTTCGAGCCACCGATTCTGGGGCTGGCTGCGGCGAATCGTGGCCCATATGTGGTGGCCAGATCATTCCCAGTATCGGTGATTATCACACCTTCATCGAGGTGAGCCATCGCCTTATGACCGGTCTGCTGGGGTTTGTGTTGATCGCCCTGTTTGTCCTGGTGCGGCGTGACTTCGTCAAGGAACACAGGCTGCGTCGCGCAGTGTGGGCCGCCGGTGTTTTGCTCATCATCGAATCTCTGCTCGGTGCGTCGCTTGTCCTGTTCGGATGGGTCGAATTCGATGCCTCGATTGCCCGGCTCATCGTGGTCCCGATCCACCTCCTCAACACCTTTCTCCTGGTTGGGGCGATGGCGCTTGTCGCATTCTTCAGCAGCGGTGCTGGCGGGTTTGTCATCAACCTGAAGCGGACACTTGACCGGCTGGTCGTGGCCGGTCTTGGCGTCATCCTGCTCATCGGGGCGACCGGAGCGCTCAACGCATTGGCCGACACTCTTATCCAGTCCGATGCTCTCCGCATCGCCGAACCAGGTGAATTCCAGGTAACCGAGCCGGTGCTGCGGCAGATCCGGTCGATTCATCCGTTCGTGGCGATTCTGGGTGGTCTTGCGCTGTACATGCTGGTTCGCTACCTCGGTGCTGAAGTCGGCAAGCCGGTACGGTGGCTGGCCATTGGAATCCAGGGAATCGTCTGGCTTCAGTTCGTTGTTGGTCTGGTCAACATCGCGCTTGAGGTGCCATTGGAGACGCAGTTGCTCCATCTTTTCGTAGCGGATGTCCTGTGGATCGCCTTCGTATTGCTCGGGGCGTATCTCCTCAGTGACGTCAGTCGTCCCGGGGCGGCGCACCCGGACCTACAGGTAGCGGAGGCGGTATGACCACTCCCGCGGTCCGCATCACTAATCCCCGCACCGACACCTCGATAGTCAAGACATACGTCGAACTGATGAAACTGCGGATTGTCGAGTTGTTACTGGTTACCACCTTGCCCGCGATGATCGCCGCGGATGGGGGCTGGCCCGGCTGGTGGCTGGTGTTCGCAACGCTGTTTGGGGGCACGTTGTCATCCGCAGGCGCCAATGCCATCAACCAGGCGATTGACGCCGACATCGATCGAGTCATGAGCCGGACCAAAGGCCGTCCACTGCCGACCGACAGGGTCTCGACCCGCTCTGTCCTCATCTTTGGCGCGGCGCTGGGTGTAGCTGGGTTTGCCTGGCTGTGGGCGACCACGAACCTGCTGGCTGCGGTCTTGTCTACGGTTGGCTTGCTGGCATATGTTTTCATCTACTCGCTGCTACTGAAGCTCTCCACCACCCAGAACATCGTCATCGGGGGAGCCGCCGGGGCGGTTCCTGTGCTCGTGGGATGGGCTGCCGTCACCAACTCAGTCGAGCTGCCAGCATGGATCATGTTTGCGATCGTCTTCTTTTGGACGCCACCACATTTTTGGGCGTTGGCGATCCGGTACCGGAAGGATTACGAACGTGCCGGGGTTCCGATGCTTCCGGTTGTTGTCGGCGAGAAGCGGGCGATGGAGCACATGGTCGCCTATACGGTTGCGCTAGTCGGGACCACATTGCTGCTCTATGCCACTGGTCCGGTCGATTGGATCTACCTGAGCATCGCCAGCGCCGCCGGCCTAGCCTTCCTGGTCGGCACTTGGATGCTGCGTGATCATCCTAAAGCTGCAATGAAGTACTTCGGGTACTCCAACGTCTATCTGAGTGTGATCTTCCTAGCGATAGCAGTCGACGTATTGGTGCTCGGATGAGGGACGCGATCCTCTACGTTGCCACTGTCATCGTGGTTCTTGGTCTCGCTTTGATTCTGTGGCGAGAGTTTGCAGATGCCGCGGACCGGCGCAAGGTGGGACCGTTGCGCGATACAGCAGAGGTGTTATTGCCGGTGATAGCGATGGTGGCACTGCTGTGGTGGGTGTGGGTCAGCTAGCTGGGCAGTGTGTAGGCATATCGTTCAGGGACGCCTGGAGTGCGGTCCGGTTTGAACCCGACCTTGGTGAAGTACTCCTCTTGAGCCTCTGTTGTCACCCGAGTCCAGGCGCACCTGCAGTTGGCCTCGGCAAAGACGCCCGACTCCGGTGAATAGAGCCACTTCGCTAGCTTGAAATCGCGGTATTGCGGGATAACAAAATCGAGCAGGACTTCAAATGAGCTGTCTCGATGCACCTGGGCAACAACCAGGCCCGCCGGAACCATGTCGCGGAGGAGGAACACCGCCAGGGTGTTCGGTGCCGGCTCATACTTGAATTCAGGCTGAATTCGGTTTGCTATCTCGTCTTTGTAGAAGTCGAGGAAACGGTCGAGAAATCTCGAATCGGGGCGCATGCGCAGGATGGTGAAGATCTCGTTCTTCTTCCTGACCAGAAGGCGCAGGTAGTAGAAGTGGATGCCGGCCGCCACCACGTTGACCAGGGCGATCGGGTAGGCCTCGATAGCCACGCTGTAGATGAGGAATGTCGACGAGGCGACCAGGCCGATGGTGCGGAGCCGCAGAATGGACTTCTGCATCAGCGACAGAATCACCAGCGCAGATCCGGCGTAGCCGATTACTTCAACCAGAGTTTCGTTCATCACGTCGCATCGTAGTTGCCGTTACCTTTGCACCACAGACAGTGCAGGGAGGAACATGGCGCAGGACACAGCTCCGATTCGAAGCGACGAACGTTTCGATGAGGCTTTTGTTGCGGAATAGTTGCGCACACACCTGCCGGAATTGGTTGGTGATCACGAGATCGTCTTTGACCAATTCCCCGGAGCTTGTTACGTGCTTGACGCTACGGCCCGATGACCCGGCCGATGATGACGAACGGTTGATCCCGTAGCTCACCTGTGTCCCAGACAGCCGCGCCGACCATGACGATCGTGTCCTCGCTAACCGCAGGAGTGTTCATCCACCACCAAGTTGCGCTGGGGTGGAGTAGGGCGAAATCACTCGTCAGTTCCCAGCTGGCCCCGTCGACAGAGGTGTACACGGAACGAGGGAACGTGCCGTCAAACATCCTTTGGCTGACCGCGACGAGGCCGAGCGGTCCGGAGCCAACGTCGTAGGTTGAAACCGGTTCGCCACCATCGGTCCTGACCCGGCTCCAGGCCGCACCATCGGGTGAACTCCACAGTTGGGCGAGCGAGACGCAGTTTTCGCCTTGTGACGTTGTGACACAACGCATCTCAGACCCATCGCCGACAACGAAGTATTGAGATCTGTGCCGTTGCAGATTCCATGCATATTGAGCATCCTCGAGCGGTTCCGACTGAGTCAGCAGTGTCCAATCGCTTCCGTCAACGCTGTGCCAGACGGATAACGAGACGTCGGACCCGTAGCTCGAAGTAGCGAGGATGAAGCCTTCGTCGGAACCAGCCAGCTCGACACTGACCTCATCGATCGCGATCTCTGCAGGTAGCGCAACCGTCTTCGGGATGAAATCTGTTCCGATGGCGTGGGCTTGGACTATCTGCTCTCCGTTCTCGCTCCACGATCCTGTGATGGCGACGATCCGGTCCCCGCTGATAGCCATGTTGTGCAGATTCAGATAGTCTGAAGACTCCGCTATCGGTAGTTCAATCTCGATCCAAGTGGCACCGTCGAAGACTGCCAACCCAGCCCGGTCGTCGAACCAGGTCTGTCCGACCAGCCCTCCGTTGAATGGGTGGAGATTCCACAACGAATCCACGTCTTCCGGGACGGGCAAGGGGCTCCAGTCCCGACCATCGGGAGAGCTCCACAGGGTGACCTGGACATTGGAGCCACTTGGGTTGCCATGCCCGACGGCAACAAAACCGAGGTCGGTCCAGACCACCGCGCCCATGGCGTCCACGTCCATCTCGGCCTGTTCGATCCACGTCCACTCGATGGTGCCCAACGAGGTTTTGGCCTTTTTGGTGTCGCCAGGCTTCAGGAGCCCGGCAACGTACCGCTCGGCTACGGCGATATGGCCTCGTGCGCTTGCGCCGTCCAATTGTGTCGCACCTCCGATCGGTTGCCTTGCTGGCACCGGATCGTCGAGACCGTCCTGGGCGATGACGTTCTCCAGTGTCGCCCACATCTGTTGGGAGGGGGCGGGTTCGGCAAGGACGTTTTCGAGGTTCCCGTTGCTCACGGAGGCGCGGACGCGTCCGGTTGCGTCGTCGAGCCCAAAGACAGTCATGAGTGTTGAATTGACGGTGTATTCGCAACTGACTTTGACCCGGTCGGTCGCTCCCAAGGTCACCGACTTTGCACACGGGCCGAGCTCGATGCTGAGATCCGTCTCTCTGAGGTAGTCAAGCGTGGCGCTGAGGAGTGTGGGGTCGAGGTCGCCGCTATCGGGATCCCACCAACCGTTCGCCATGCCGGCCACCGACGGAATCTCAAACCGACGATCGAAGGGGCGTGGCGCAACGGCGGGGAGCAGGTCTTCCAGCGTGTCGGCCTCTTTCTGGTCGAGCGCAGCCATGTATGCCTGGACTGCCCGGACCGCGGTGTCGCCCACCGTGTCAGTAGCCCACCTGGCATGCCAGATCGTCGTGCCACTACTGGTCTCGGCTGAGTATCCGGCAGCAACGACATTGGCTCCGGCAAGGGCGACATCCGAGACCTCTCCAAACACGCTGGGGGAGACCGTGCGGGTCCAGGTGGCGCCGGAATCGGAACTGGTCCAGATCGCCGGCGACCAACTGAGTTCGCCGGCCATGGCACCACCAATGACGATCCGGGGCCCTTCGGTAGCCACTTGCGAAAAAGTGGGAAAGGACACTATTTCGGTTGGGGTAGCCAGAGAGACGAGGCGTCGGGATGTCGGAATCCCCAGCTCAATGCTCGAATCCGAGATTTCTTGGATGGACAGCAAACCGCCGTCCGTGACCAGCTCGGTCCCGTTGGTCACAGTGTGCTCAATCCCATTGGTGCTGATGGTCGCCACCGGGTTCTCTCCGCCACGGGCGTCTAACAAGTCGACAATGACCGAAGACGCAGCAAATGCGGGGCTATCAGCACCAACTCGTTCCCACGCCGATCCGTCGCTGGATCTCCACACTGCGGCTTCGGTCTGTGGCGGAGCGCCGATGCTGCCGACCGCCAGTAGCCCGGTGGCTGTCGTGGTGATATCGGCCACGATGCCGGGCCCCTCGGCAGGTAGAGCTGGCATGGTCGTCGGCTCCCAAACTGTGCCGTCTGCCGACCGGTAGATTGCGGGGTAGCACGACGTGCCGTCGCACCGAGACCCGCCGGCGAAGTACCACGCCTCGTTTGCCGCCAGCGTATAGACGTCTACATCGTCAAGATCATGCAACGAGCCGAGCCATCTCCAGTCTCGACCGTCGCTTGACATCCACCCTTCGACGGGGGTTGCACCACCGATCGCCAGCAACTCGGTTCCCGCGGCGACACTGGCGATACGTCTCCTCCCCATCGACTCGATTGGGCCGTGATAGACCCAGGTCGATGGGGTCGATGCAGTCCAAACCCCAGTGCCGTCATCCACTGATCCCAAGGCTACGACCCGACCATCGAAGTGCACGGCGTGATCGATGCTTGACTTCGCTGAATCGGGGAGTTCCAGCGTGGTCGCCTCTCGCCAGCTGGTCCCGTTGCCGGAGAGCCAGACCTGAGCGCCCTCCCCGTTCGATCCCACTGCGACATACGAGCTGCTCATATGGAGGAGGCCCTCGCCAAGACGGGCCGGTTCAATGGTGGCTGTGGTCAGCTCGGCAGAGAGATTGCTAGATGGCTGTGGCGCGATCAGATTGATGGGCTCGGCATCGATGGCAGCGATCGGGGCGGGGAGCGTCGTTGCGGGTGCCGTGGGATCAGGCGGAGCGGGACGAGTCGCCACCGCAAAAACGGCGAATACCCCGGCCACGACCGCCAGCGGCACGAACCATTTGCCGCGGGTGGCCGGCGGCGGCGGCGGGCTCGGGGCCAGAACCGTTCCATCGCCGGAGAGAATGCGAATAGCAGAGGATTCTGCACTATGTCGCATCTCGTCCCCTCTGTCCATCTACTGATTGTGCGGTTTCTTGCGCCCACTGACAAACGCATCGCAAGGGGCGACTGGTTCCCCAAGGGTTTGCCGACCCCTGTGGCCAGCGTTAGGGTGCCCGTAATGAATCAGCACAGCTTCTATTTTTCATACTTCTTTACCGGGCTCTCGGCCCGGGCAGAGAGTGCGCGCTAAAAGCAGCTGACACCAACTCACCGCCCGAAGCCGAGAGAGGCTTCGGGTTTTTTTGATTCCTGAAGCCATCGGCACAGGAGACACCATGAGCAATGCATCAAAACCAGTACTGAAGAGCCATCGGCGTCCCGATGTCGAGACAACTGTCGTCGCCGTCGGCAACGTCAGGTTTGGTGATGGCTCATATCCCGTCATCGCAGGACCAGCCGCAGTCGAAACAGAAGAGCAGGTCATCAAGACCGCCCTGTCGCTGGCTGAATCCGGCGCATCGATGCTGCGGGCGGGTACCTACCGCGCCGAGACGTCGCCATACAGCTTCAGAGGCCTCGGTCGAGAGGGCCTGCGGCACCTCCAGAAGGCCGGTTTTGAATCAGGTCTGCCGACTCTGACCGAGGTGATCGAGCCCGGCCATGTTGAGCTCGCCGCCGACCATGCTGACATGCTTGAAATCGGCCCCGACAACATGCAGAATTTCGTCTTGCTCAAAGATGCGGGCAAGACCATGAAGCCGGTGATGTTGCATCGGGGCCCTTCGGCGACGGTCGATGAGTGGCTGATGGCTGCCGAGTACATCCTGGCCGAAGGTAACGACAACGTGGTGCTGTGCGAGCGGGGGAGCAGAGGATTCGACCCACGTACCTCCGATACAATCGACATTTCCGCGGTCCCGGTAGTGCAGCGGTTGTCGCATCTTCCTGTCGTCATCGACCCAGCATCCATCAAGGGTGACGCGGATATTCTGGCTCCGCTCGCTTTGGCCGGGCGATCGGTCGGTGCTGACGGCCTCATTGTCGCCGCCCATGTGGAGCCTGCAGCATCACTGGCGGGCAATGGCAGCCAATTGGATCTTGGTGAGTTCGCCAGGCTCATGGACAAGCTCGGCATCCCGTCACTACGTGATGAGATCGACCGTGTCGACCGTGAACTGATCAAGCTGATCGCCCGTCGTCTGCACAGCTCGGTTGAGATCGCCAAGATCAAAGCGGTCAAGGAGCTTCCGATGCGATCTCGTGAGCGCGAGAAAGAGCTGATCGAGGAAGCTGTTGAGGATGCGGCCGCCCTCGGCGTAGGCCGTGACTACATCGAGAAGCTGATGAACGTGGTCCTCGACCACAGCCGTGCTGCACA
>RCND010002087.1_pt1 | contig 11196 bp, 7 predicted proteins | sample 2041351 | NCBI WGS metagenome assembly RCND01 (sample SAMN09708230, study PRJNA481090) | Marine sediment metagenome, whole genome shotgun sequencing project. | biome: marine sediment; feature: ocean; material: sediment; isolation source: Sewage treatment plant 12B marine sediment (STP12B) ...
TATTGACGATTGATAAGGGTGTGGTTCACATTCTGTTCCCAGTAGTTGGCATATTGGTCCTCCAGGTTTCGTGGATCGAGTCCTAAGAAAGAGTAATGCGAAAAGAAGAGCGGGCCTCCTAACTCCTCGCCCAGAGGAAGCTTGATTCCATAATATGATGTACCATTTACCAGCTCCCCATTCCGGGCATAGCCCGCATGATAGACCATAGAATCGATGGAGTGCGTCGGCGATGATGCGGCCAGTACATAGGTAATCAGGGTCTCGTTGTGCCCGCGGATCGCATGGTTCATTTCCCAGCCGAAATCGGGCGACCAGTGCCAGTAAAGTACCTCTTGCCCTTCCTGGGTAAACCAGTCCCACTCTACCGCCTGCCAAAGTGTATTGATTCTTTCTTTAAGCTCCTTCTCTTTTGCATCTGTATCACGAAGGTATTCTCTGACCGTGATCAGGCCCTGCACCAGAAATGCCGTTTCCACCAGGTCGGCACCGTTATCCTTTGGACTGAAAGGAATTACCTCTCCTGAGGATCCATTTAGCCAGTGTGGCCATACCCCATGGTACCTGTCACAGGTCTCCAGGAAGTTCAGGACCTTTTCAAACCGGGCTATTCCTTCCTGACGGGTAATAAATCCACGTTCTATTCCAACCACCATGGCCATTAAACCAAATCCAGTCCCTCCCGAAGTGACTGTATCCAGGTTACTGTTCCGTTCTCTTGCCAAACCCGAATCAGGATGTCCAAAATCGTAGAAGTATTTGAAGGACTGATGCTGTACCAGGTCAAGTAATTTTTCATCGGTCAGCTGGAGCTCTTCCTCGGGCGTACATCCCGTGCCACCAGTAGTCATCAGGATAGCTCCCAACAACATCCAAAATTGCAGGTTTCTCATACCAATAAAGTTAAACAATGGAAAATAGAAAACCTATGGCCGGTTTATCTGTTATAGAAACAAGATAATACCCATGTCACTAGCTAAACATCCTGTTAATAGTGCTGTTAGATTCCTTCTGGAGTTAATTGCCATTGCAGCTTTCGGTATATGGGGCTATCACCAGTCCGATACGAGTTTAAAGATCCTGTTGGCTATTTTACTACCTCTTGGTTTTGCCATGTTGTGGGGCGTATTTGCTGTGAAAGATGATCCCAGCCGTTCAGGAAAAACAGTGGTTCAGACACCTGGGATTCTCAGACTTTTGCTTGAGTTGGGGCTTTTTGGTGCAGCGGCGTGGATGATGCTGGATCTGAATTACTCTCTTGTAGCTTTGATTTTTGGATTAAGTGTTGTAATACACTATTTCGTCTCCTTCGATCGCATTGCCTGGTTGCTGAAACAGAAGTGAATTTTTTTACTAATTTTGCGGTTAAATGCAACACTTGGTCGGTTTGCCGAGTGGCTAGGCGCTGGTCTGCAAAACCAGTTACAGCGGTTCGAATCCGCTACCGACCTCTTTATATAGCCCTTAGTGCTTTGATATATAAGCACTAAGGGTTTATTATTTTGCATGATTTCCCGACTATTTCCCGATCTTCTTGCAATCTGAGGGTATAACAGAAACCTGCCAGCGAATACTTGGGTAAGGGTAAAATGATTTTATCAGGGCATTAGGGTATGTTTGATTTCAACAAAACTCGAGGGATATCTCGAAATTGGATTAAAACCTTGTAGCTGAGAGGAAAAACAGACAAGACACTTCAGTTGAATATGTACAATTGAGCTTACTGAATTAATATCAGTTTCCTGGTTTCTGATTTCTCACCAGCATCAAGCCGGTAGAAATAAATTCCTGAAGCAAGCCCGCTGGCACTCCATGAAACCTGATGTTCACCCTCCTGCTGGAATCCGTTGACAACGGTCCCGACCTTTTGCCCGTGGAGGTTAAAAATACCCAGGGTCACCTGGACCGGCTCATTCAGCACATAAAAAAACGTGGTCTCTTTATGAACAGGGTTAGGGTAATTTTGCAATGCATGTGCTGGTTCAGCATTATTCCCGGCCTTGTTTGAGGTCGTATTTACAGCTTCGCCCTTTCTTAAAAGAATGTTGTCGAAATAGAGTTGGGTCACGTCTCCCCCGATATCAAATCCCAACCGGGACTGCAGATCAGTGGGCTCTTTCATTGAAAAATTGAATGTATAGGTCTGTTTGGTGCTTGTCAGCGAAATGGGTTCAGCATTGCTGTAAATATTCCAGGGATCCCCATTTTTTCCAACCAGTGCGGTTATCTGACTGGGAGCGCTGGCGTATGCATCAAATGAAAGCAAATATTCAAATCCATTTTCAACCGGCAGGCCCGATTGTCCCAGGTGTATATCCCAGGCATTTTCGCATCCATTGCTGATCAATACAGCGTATTCTCCATCCACAATGGTTCCTGTGGAAACACCCGTAGAAAGATTCACCAGGTCCCAGGACAGCTCACCATCAAAGAAATCCGGATTCTTCACCAGATTCAGGTCGGTCAACTCCGAGGTGGTCAGAGAAATGTCATCGAAATGGTAATTGCCCGTGTGGCTCCCCATGTCGATGTTGAATGCCGCGGACATATTGGAGGGAGCTGTGAAGGTAAATTCATACGATCCCCACTCCTGGCCGGGAGTGAACGACTTCTGCCCAGCCGGGGCAAAGGTCGATGCATTGATTACGACTGCACTGATCTGGTCCTGTGTGGCTTCTGATTTCACCTGAAGACCGGCCTGGTATTCAGTTCCACCCTGAAGCATCAAGTCCCGCTGCGATAACTGTACATCCCAGGGATTGCTGCCCGTATCTGTCACTTCGGCAAAAATCGAATTATCCCCTGAGTGGACAACGTCCGTGTTGATGGTAAAATTTGCTTTAGAAGGAAACCCAGCAGCACTCTGCCAATACTTGACTCCTTTCTCAAACCCCATGTTTTTTATATAGTTGGGGGATACCCTTACAGAATGGGATTTTAAAATAGTGCCTTCCCCCGTATCCATTTCGGCTTTCACCTCCCCGCCAAAAATACCCCAATCCACCGCTATTTGAGGAGTACCCTGGCCTGAAACGATCCGGGCCCCACCGGGCAAGCTCCAAAGGATGTCTGCCCCCTCTATGTCTCCCAGATGATAGGTCACGCTTTCGGTATTGTAGGTAACGAAATCCGCTCCCTGTATTTCAACTTCATTCAGATCCTGGTATACCCGTACATAATCCACCTCCATGATCGCCGGGAACACACTGCTTTCATCGGGAGTCCCTACCCATCCACCCCCTAAGGCGAGGTTCAGAATGATATATACCGGCTGGTCAAATGGCCAGGTATCGGTGGCACCGTTGTCATTCATAAATGTGTAGTATTTCTGATCATCCACGTAAAAATCTATCTTTTCAGGGGTCCACTCCACAGCATACAGGTGAAAAGCACTCTCAGCATCCGGAACATCCACCACATCGCCTTGCGGGAGCAAAGGTCCGTCAAAAAGGTTGTATTTTCCAGTATGCACAGTTCCATAAATTTTGGTGATTTCATTACTGGGGTGTTCCATGATATCTATTTCACCACTTAAGGGCCACCAGCCATATTTGTTATCTACGGGAAGCATCCAAAATGCCGGCACGAATCCGTTAGTACCAGGGACTTTTATACTTGCCTCCATTCTGCCATACCTCCAATACTGTGCCTTTTCAGTTCTGATGTGCGCTGATGTAAAGTCAAAGCCCTGGTAGGATTCTTTCAGAGCAATGATTTGAAGAACGCCATCTGTAATTTTTGCATTGTCTTGCCTGTTGGTATAAAACTGGACGTTGTCATTGGACTGACCCGATTCGAACTGCCAGATTGAAGGATCAATGGAGCTTCCGTTGAATTCATCAGCCCATACAAGCTGCCGGTTTTGGGCCATCATCGTGTGGGGGATACCAAGTATGATCACCACAAGACAAAGGGTATGCTTCATGATTTGAAGTGACGTTTGCATCCAGGATATCGCTTTGGTAAGTGTTAAAAGTAATATTTTTTTAATGATGATAGGCTTTGAAGCCTTGCCCAGTATCATGCTTGAAACTGAAAAGACAAGGTTCCTCCATCAGAACGTGGAACAGGGCTTCATGAAGGCTCAAGGGTGAATGTCATTTTGGGATTAAGCCCTCTTTCTTAAGCTCGGTTAAAAGGTCTTAGGAATACCTGCCTAGACTGGAGGGGAACCAAGGAGAGGATGTGAAGGAGTATTACCATTACCTTGACAGCACCCCGAGCCATTCCTATATGAAGTTTCTGTATAAATATCCCCAGGAAACCTTCCCGTATAATGACCTGGTCAGGGTGAACAATGGACAATCGGAGATTTTGAGAAAATGTAACAACTATCCATCCAAAATTCTTATAGAGTAAACAGTTACTTTTTGCGGCAAATTAATTACTTCTATTTTTAATTAAAAAAGTGTAAGAAGATACACTCCGCTACCGACCTCAAGAAGTATATATCCTGCTGTAATTAAAGCAATTACGACAGGATATTTTCTTTAGGGGCGGAATTAGGGTCGGAACAGAGTAATTGGAATGTACTTCTGTGAATTTAAGTATGCCCGGGTGCCTTTCGCATTTTAATACCCTGATTTCAGAACACCCCATGAAAGGAAAATCTTCGGGGAGTAAACGTCTTTCATTTATTATAGTTGGTTAGTTGTATAAATGAATATTAATATATATTTGTTAAAATATTAACAACTGCTCTTTTGAAAAAGTGCTACTCTGATATATCCAGTTATTTTTTCCTGATCCTTTTTCTCGGATTCTTCGGGAGCAATGTTTTCTTTGATCATTCTCATATATATAACGGAGATATTGTGGTGCATTCCCACCCTTTCAAGAAGGACCCTAATGGGAAACCCATACACAGCCATGACGATTCAGCTTACCAGCTGATAAATCTGCTTAACACTTATATTGCATGTATCGGTTTTAGTTTTTTCCTGACCTCAATAGTGTTTCGCTTATCAGAGGACATAATTACCAGAACTACAATAGGTTTTCGTACAAGGATTTACAGGTCATCCATTCTTCTCAGGGGCCCACCCAACTGGATGTTCAATTAAGGTTTCCCACCATTTTTTCTGAGTGTATCTCGAGGATGCTGAAAGCAAGTAAGCTGGAAGCGATTTCCATTAATCAAGCATTATCCATGGTAATATGAACAAACTAGTTATCATAATCTCGTTATTCTGTTTTGCTGCCTGCCAGAGTTCCGAAACCAGCAATCAGGAAACCAAGGGTGCTTCCCATGGTAGAATGGAACATAAGCGCAATCGCGCGCGAGCCGGACGAAACCCAGTTGAATCCAATAAGCTGTCTGCCAGGGGTGATACGGTTTTCATTTCAACCAATTCCAATGTTTTTACCAAGCTGAAAATGCAATCCATTCATTCGCAGGAGCATCTCAGGCAGTTTACCACTACCGGAGTTGTGAAACCGCTTTCAGGTCATTTGGCTGAGATTTCAGCCCCCGTTGAAGGACGAATTGTAAAATCATTCATAAAACTTGGACAGAAGGTAAGCACCGGTACCCCTTTATTCGAGGTTAGTTCAGCAGATTACCTTGAGTCGGTAAAAATGTGCATCAAGGCCAGAAGTGAAAGAGAGCTTGCTGAAAAGAATTATATACGCAAAAAGGACCTTCTGGAATCAGGTGTCAGTTCAAAAAAAGACTTTGACGAGGCAAAGCTTGCATTGGATCTGGCTGAAAAAGAGTGTGAAAAAACTACTGCCATATTGAAAATCTATAACCTAAATCCTGAAGAAGCAGATCTCACACAAACTCTGATCGTGAGATCTCCTATTTCAGGAGAAATTGTTCATACCGATATCACAGTGGGTCAATATATTAGGTCTGATTCAGATCCAATTGTAACCATAGCCGACCTGGAAAAGATTTGGGTGGTAGCCCGTGTCAAGGAAAAGGATCTGGGAGCAGTAAATCCCCAGGATAAGGTGGAAGTAGTTACTGAGAGTTTCCCAGATAAGGCAATTAATGGAGTTGTAGATTATATAGGGAATATCATGAACGAACAAACCCGGTCTGTCGAAGTATATATCGGATGTGAGAATCCCGATAAAATCCTCAAATCGGGCATGTTTGTGACTGCCAGATTCTACCATAAATTGCCAAATGCCATCATCATACCGGCAAGTTCAGTTTTACAGGATTATAATAAAAGCTATCTCTTTGTGCAAGCAGGTCCCGAAATGTTTGTGAAAAGAAGCGTTGAAGTCACTTCTGTGGGGGAAGATAAGCTGATGGTACGATCAGGGCTTGAAATCGGAAACATCATTGTCTCTGAAGGGGGCATTTACCTCAGATAATAAAGGATCCCATGGAAAGATTATTCCGGCTTTTTATAAGCAGAAGATTATTGATAGCCACATGTTTTGTACTGGTTGCTGCGATCGGTATTTATTCATGGATTCAATTGCCTGTTGACGCCTATCCCGATATTGCGGACGTAACCGTTCAGGTAGTAACGCAGGTATCCGGTCTTGCTGCAGAAGAAATTGAACAACAGATAACCATTCCTCTCGAACGTAATTTGAACGGAATGCCTGGTTTGCAAATAATGAGAAGCAAAAACCTTTTCGGTATTTCTTCCATTTTGCTTGTATTTAAAGATGGCGTTGACGATTACTGGGCACGTCAGAGGGTACAGGAAAGGATCAATGGTGTTGAACTTCCTTTTGAGGCCATGCCTGAACTGAGTCCTCTTACTTCTCCCACAGGTGAAGTATGCCGCTATATTATTGAAAGTGCAACTTACGACCTACGGGAACTTACCGATCTGCAAAAATGGGTGATCATTCCCAGGCTCAAACAGGTGATGGGAGTTGCTGATGTTCAGAATTTCGGAGGAATAACCACGCAATACCAGATTGAAATTGATCCAACCGCACTCGAGAAGTATGATATCCCGCTGAGTGTTGTGGTAGAGAGCATCAACAAGAACAATACCAATGCCGGCGGCAGCATGCTCGACCGCGGCGATCTAACTTATATCGTCAGGGGGGTAGGGCTTATTAAAGATCTTGATGATCTGGGGAAGATCGTAGTGAAGAGTGCTGATGGGATACCCGTTTATTTAAATGACCTGGGTACTCTGAAATATGGCAATTTTGAACGAAAGGGGGTTTTCGGATATACAGACAGGGAAAGAGATTACAGCGAAAGTGTGCAGGGCATTGTACAGCTACTACGTTATGAGAATCCTTCCAATGTGCTTGATGAGGTTCATAAGACCATTGATGAATTAAATAATAAAATCCTTCCGGCTGATGTACGCATACATATCTTCCTTGACAGGACTGACCTGGTAAACGCGACATTAAATACGGTTTCTCATACTATACTGTTCGGAGTATTACTCGTGATTGGGGTTTTGATCATTTTCCTGGGAAGCTGGCGAAGCGCCCTTGTCATTGCTATTACAATTCCCTTGTCGCTGCTTATTGCCTTTATATTCATGTATTTTACCAACATTCAGGCCAATCTTCTCTCTCTCGGGGCAATAGATTTTGGGATTATTGTCGAAGGTTCCATTGTGATGCTGGAAACAGTTCTCAGAAAAAGAGAGGAGAATCCAAAGGCTGTGCTGCAAAAGAAAGATATAGTAAAACGGTGTGTGGAAATGGGTAAGCCAGTTTTTTTCTCCATGCTCATTATCATCATGGCCTATCTCCCGCTATTTACCTTTGAGAGGATTGAGAAAAAGATGTTCGCCCCCATGGCTTATACGGTGGGTTTTGCTGTTCTTGGAGCATTGGCGGTTGCTCTTTTGCTTATTCCAGGTCTTGCCTTCATCATATATCGCAAACCTCAGAAGGTGTATCACAACAGGTGGCTTGAGAAACTGACAATACTCTATAGAAAATTTACAACAAACTTGATTGAAAAGCCGCGGAAAGTTTTTGCACCTCTGCTTGTTATTCTGGCAGTAACCGTTCTATTTTCCTTCACCGTAGGGAAGGACTTCCTCCCAACGCTCGATGAAGGTTCACTTTGGTTGCAGGTTCAGATGCCACCTGGTGCTACCCTGGAGAAATCTAAAACCATGGCCGATACCCTGAGGAAGCACATCATGAAGTATGATGAGGTAAAGTATGTGATGACACAGGTAGGCAGGGATGATGAAGGAACCGATCCATTCTCCACATCTCATGCGGAGTGCGGTGTCGGTTTGATACCTTATAAAGAATGGCAAAACGGTAAAAGGAAATCTGACCTTATCAATGAACTAACCATAGATCTTGCCCAACTCCCCGGCTACAGTGTCGGATTTTCGCAACCTATCATTGATATGGTCATGGATCAGATTGCTGGTTCTCATAGTGATCTTGCTGTTAAAATTTTTGGTGAAAACCAGGAGGAAGCACGCAGAATAGCTGAAGAAATCGTGAATATTGTAACCGTAATACAAGGAGCAAGTGATGTCAGCATTGAGCAGGAGCCACCCTTACCCCAGCTACTGATACATGCAAACCGTGACAAGATTGCCTTATATGGATTGAATGTATCTGATGTATCTGAACTAATTGAGGTTGCCATTGGCGGTAAGGCTATTTCACAGGTATTCATGGGCAACAAGGTATATGATGTCATATGCAGGTATAATGAGCAATCCCGGGAGACCCCTGAAAAAATTGGTTCTTTGTTGCTTACCTCTGCATCTGGGGCCAGAATACCTTTGTCCCAGATTGCAGAGATTACCACCACTACAGGCCCGGGGATTATCAATCGAGAAGAAAACAGCAGGTTTCTCACGGTTAGAATCAACATGCGTGACCGGGATATCTCATCATTTCTCAAAGAAGCCAGTGTAGCCATTGAAACAAATGTGTCCTATGACCACAATGACTTTCGTCTGAAATGGAGTGGACAATTTGAAAACCAGAAGAGAGCCTATGCTCGTCTGATACTGATTGTACCACTATCACTTGCCCTTATGTTCCTTCTTCTTTTCTGGAATTTTGGAAACTTCAGGCAGTCCTGGCTGCAAATGGCAATGTTGCCATTTCCTGTTTTCGGTGGAATGGTTGCATTGAACCTGGCAGGCATGACATTCAACGTCTCTTCGGCAGTAGGATTTATAGCTCTCTTTGGAATATTTACCATGAATGGCGTTTTAATGATTTCTCATATAAATCATCTCAGGGGGGAAGGAACGATATTGAAAGAGGCGGTTATCAGGGGAGCTACCGACCGTTTCCGCCAGATTTTGATGACATCCACTGTTGCCATCCTGGGCCTGGTCCCTGCTTCGCTATCAACAAATATTGGTTCAGATGTTCAAAGACCGCTGGCAACCGTCATTGTTTATGGTCTTGCCTTTGGCACAATTATTACCCTGACTGTACTTCCGGCGCTCTATTATATGCTGGAACGTAGATATTTAAATCGCAGCAAATCAGAAAAATTGTAGTATTCCAATGAAAAGATTATTATGGTCCTCAATACTATCCTTACTACTGCTTGCATCAGCTCCACAATCTAGCTTTTCCCAGCAGGAGATCAGTTATATAAGCAACCCCGTTTCTTTATCTCAATACCTCAGCGATGTCTTTAAAGGCAATATGGGATACATTGCCGGGCAATTCAGTGTGAGTATAGCCGAGGCTGAATTAAAGGCTTCAAAAATGTTTCCTGACCCGGAAATTTCCATCGCATATGCCAATAATGAAGACACGAGGCTCCAGATGGGTCAGTCAGTTGAAACCGGGATCACTTACCCCATTAGTCTTGGTAACAAACGCGGAGCAGGTATTGAACTTGCCAGATCGGAGCATGAGCTGTCTCAGCTGATTCTTGATGCCTATTTCCAGAATCTTAGGGCCGATGCCGCATTAAGCTATTTCGCCAGCTTAAGAAATCAGAAGATTTATCAGCTGCAGAAAGATATCTATGAACAACTGTCCGGCCTTGCCAGAGCTGATAGCATCAGGCTTCATTCCGGAGAATCAACTGACATCGATGCGCTTCAATCTTCCCTGGAGGCAAGATCGCAGCAAACGGAAGTCTATCAAAGTTATGCTGATATGCAAAATGCCTTTTTTAACCTGATGCTTCTCCAGGGGAAAATATTTGCTGACACACTGGATCTTCCTTCCGACAGTTTTCCATACAAACAACGTGATCTTAATCTTGGCGAGCTGATTAACAATGCAGTACAAAATCGCGCAGATCTGCTGCTGGCGATAAAAAATATAGAAATGTCTGAGAAAAACCTAAATCTGCTGAAAGCGAACCGTGCTTTTGAATTCAGTCTTGAAGCAGGTTATTCTTATAACTCAATAGTTAGTAATGAGATAGCCCCGGCGCCAGCTTACAACGGTCTGAGTGCGGGAATTTCGATCCCCTTAAAATTTTCCAGCCTCAACAAGGGATCCCTTCAGGCCGCCGATCTGGCTGTAAGACAGAGCCAGACTACGTATGAAGAAACTGAACTTCATATAAGCTCCGAAGTTATTCAGGCCTACAATAACCTGGTTGCCCAGAATAAGAAGGTTGAACATTACAACCTTGGTCTGGTTGAAGATGCCAGCAGGATCCTGAAAGGGCGGATTTACTCATACCAGCAGGGGGAAAGCGGATTGATTGATGTGTTAAATGCACAACGAACATACACAGAACTTCAATTAAATCATCTGGAAGCACTATTTGAATATACATCAGCGCTTATCGAACTTGAAAGATCGACCGGTATTTGGGATCTGACTCCATGATTCTAGTTTGTGACTATGTAGCAATTACCTTTTGTATCCATTAATGTTGAATTTAATTCTGCGCTATACTAAAGAATTTATAGTTTTACTTCTTTAGATACGAAAGAAGATTGTTATGTTAGAAATGGAATATAGAAAAAAAGTTGTTGTTACAGGTATAGGAGTATTTACTTCCATTGGGTGCAATCGGTTTGATTTCTGGGAATCACTCATGGCTGGAAAGTCAGGTATAACCAGAACTCAGGCCTTCGATCCCACAGGTCACAAGAGTCAGGTTGCATCAGAAGTTTTAAGCTATAAGCCTGAAGATTATTTTGATCGAAAGGAATCGCGCAAAATGGCTCGTGTTTCCCAACTCGCAACAAGTGCAGCAATCGAGGCTGTTAAAGATGCCGGATTGGATTTGAATAATGAAGACAGAACCCGAATAGGGTGTGTAATTGGATCTGCTGCAGGCGACAACAC
>RCND010002088.1_pt1 | contig 11196 bp, 11 predicted proteins | sample 2041351 | NCBI WGS metagenome assembly RCND01 (sample SAMN09708230, study PRJNA481090) | Marine sediment metagenome, whole genome shotgun sequencing project. | biome: marine sediment; feature: ocean; material: sediment; isolation source: Sewage treatment plant 12B marine sediment (STP12B) ...
GGTAATGAATTATGAGCTGGATGAAAAAATTCGATGTATCCTACTGCGTTTTCTATAAATTGTTTTACGTATGGTGCTGTCATAATTATACTAATCCAAATTGTTCAAAATGATGATTCAAATGTTTTCTTTCTAATAAATACGATTCATATTTATTCAATTCACCAAATACCAAGTTTTTTAATTTAGTATCTGTGTTTTCTTTAAAAAACTCCAAATACGTTTCTCTTTGACTTTTAAATTTTTCAATCGCAGTCTGTAAATCTGGATATTTTAATTCGTCTAATGTATCTTTTTCTAATAATGGAAAATTCGTGTTCTTTGGAAACTTCTGATAATTATATAGACTGTTATGAACTTTCTCTAAAATCTTTTCAGGTGTTACTACTTCAAAATCTTGAATCTCTCCAGAAGCAATTTTATAAGTATACTCCAGATGTTCTAGCATATGTTGTGGCGTCATAATTCCCCATTTAGGTTTTGCATCAGCTGTTAGTTTAGACAAACATTCTTGAATTTTATCTTCTGTCATTTCAACAAATGTTTCTTGCTTTTTCTGAACCATCGTAAGTATAGTTGCTACAGCTACTAATTCATCTTCAGCATCAAATACCTCAACAAACCATTTTACAATACCACTTGGATGTTCTGCACTAGCCACATCTCGATCTACTTTTTGCTTACATGTTAATCGCACATAAACGGTATCGTTATGATATAATGGACGCAAAAAACGACATTCTTCTAATCCGTAATTTGCTGAAACTGGTCCCTTATTTGGATAAACAAATAATCCAGCTGCAGCAGATATTATAAAATATCCGTGAGCTGTTCTTTTCTCAAAAATACTTCCATCTAATGATGTGATATCTGTGTGTGCATAAAAATGATCCCAAGTTAAATTGGCAAAATTGATGATATCTGTATCTGTAAATGTTCGCTTATGTGTTTTTAAAGACATGCCTGGTTGGATGTCTTCCCAATGGTATTTAAAAGGATGTTGTTCTGCTTCTTTATAAGCAGCGTTAGGCTGATAAATCCCAGTAATCTCTGTTAATGTTGTTGGTGAACCTTGAATGGCTGTACGCTGCAAATAATGCTTAATGCCTCGCACACCTCCCATTTCTTCTCCTCCTCCAGCACGTCCAGGACCTCCATGAACTAAACTTGGTAATGGCGAACCATGACCCGTACTTTCATTAGCCATATCTCGATTAATTACCAAAATACGTCCATGATGACTGGCTGCATTTACCACGTATTCTTTAGCTATTCTATCATCATTAGTAGCAATAGATGAGACTAGAGACCCCTTTCCCATTTGCGCTAACAAAATGGCTTCATCTAATGTTTTATAAGGCATAATGGTACTTACAGGCCCGAATGCTTCACGTTCATGAATAACTGTGTTTTGGAATGGATGATCTGCTCGTAATAAAATTGGGCTTATAAACGCGCCTTTTTTAGCATCCGCTCCAACCGTTTCAATTTTATCTAAACTTCCATAAACAATTTGAGCTTCTTTAGCCAAATCGTTTACTGAATCTCTTACAGCTTGAACTTGTTGATGACTAACAAGCGACCCCATTCTCACTTCTTTTAATCGTGGATCACCTATCGTCACTTTGTCTAAAGCTTTTCCAAGAGAAATTTGAACATCTTCAACTAAATTTTCAGGAACTATGATTCGTCTAATCGCTGTACATTTTTGTCCAGCCTTTACCGTCATTTCTTTTCTGACTTCTTTGATGAACAAATCAAACTCTGGAGTTCCAGGCACAGCATCTTCTCCTAAAATTGAGGCATTTAAAGAATCGGCTTCCATAGTAAATGGTACTGATTCTTCAATTATTCTTGGATGTGCTTTAAGTAATCTTCCTATTCTTGCAGAACCAGTAAAGGTTACGACATCTTGAGATTCTACAGTATCTAATATTGTTTTTACAGTTCCGTTTATGATCTGAAGAGCGCCTTCTGGTAAAATACCTGAAGCGATTATTTCTCTTGCTACAGCTTCAGCTAAATAAGAAGATGATGGAGCTGGTAAAACAACTGCAGGAACTCCAGCCATCCAATTCACGGCACACTTTTCTAACATGCCCCAAACCGGAAAATTGAATGCATTAATATGAACTGCAACCCCTTTTTTAGGGACCATAATATGATGCGCCATAAAGCGACCACCACGAGATAAATCAATAGCATCACCTTCAACATGATAGGGTTGATTAGGGAATAATTTCCGTAAAGATGCATTTGCAAATAAGTTTCCAAAGCCACCTTCAATATCTATCCAGCTATCTACTTTTGTGGCTCCAGTTCTATAACTTAATTCATAAAAGGCATCTTTTCGTTTGTTAAGATAAAACGCCAATTTTTTAAGCATATTCCCACGATCTTGAAAAGTCATTTTTCGAAGTACTTCACCTCCTTTAGTTCTTCCATATTGAAGAATTTCTGGAACATCTAATCCTTCTATAGCAACACTAGTGAATGCTTCACCAGTAACTGCATCTAGAATTGGTGTACCTTCTTCTTTTCCTGTTGTCCAGTTTCCTTGAACGTAATGTTGAATTTTATTCATAATTATACCCTTTCAATTATTGCAGCATAGCCTTGACCAACTCCAATACACATTGTGATTAAAGCATATCGCTTATTTTGTTCATGCAACTCTAAAGCTGCTGAATAAGCAATTCTTGCCCCAGTTACTCCTAACGGATGGCCAATGGCTATTGAGCCTCCATTTGGATTTAATCTTGGATCGTTATCCGCTAAACCCCATGCTCGAGTGCATGCTAATGCTTGAGCAGCAAAAGCTTCATTTAACTCTATAATATCCATATCATCCATGGTTAATCCTGCTTTTGCTAAAGCTTTATTTGAAGCTTCAACGGGACCAATCCCCATAATTCTTGGCTCTACACCAACCACAGCCGAACTTACAATTCGAGCAATTGGTTTTAAATTGTATTTTTTTACCGCATCTTCCGAAGCTATAATTGTTGCAGCTGCTCCATCATTTAATCCTGATGAATTCCCAGCTGTCACGCTTCCACCTTCTGCTTTAAACGCACCTCTTAATTTCCCTAAAACATCTAAAGATGTCGTTGGTTTAACAAACTCATCTTTCGAAAATTTAATTGGGTCTTTTTTACGTTGTGGAATTTCTACTGTAACTATCTCTTTCGCTAGCCTTCCATTTTCTTGTGCTTTAGTTGCCTTCATCTGACTCCAATACGCAAATTTATCTTGGTCCTCACGTGAGATATTATATTTTTCAACTAAATTTTCTGCAGTATTCCCCATACCGTCAGTTCCATAAAGTTTTTGCATTTTCGGATTGATAAAACGCCATCCAAAAGTAGAATCGTACATTTTTGAATCGCCACCAAATCCTGTTGATGGTTTTGCTATGACGTAAGGTCCGCGTGTCATATTCTCGACACCTCCAGCAATAAAAACATCGCCATCGCCAGCTTTTATAGCACGGTTGGCATGAATAATTGCCGACAATCCTGAACTGCATAAGCGATTAACTGTTTCACCAGGCACTGTAAATGGCAACCCTGCTAATAAAGACGACATACGTGCTACATTACGATTGTCTTCTCCTGCTTGATTTGCACAACCCATAATGACATCATCATAAGCTTCTTTTGGAATATTTGAGTTACGCTCTACAACTTCCTTAATAACCAAAGCCCCTAAATCATCTGTTCGAACAGCTGATAAGGTGCCTTTATAACTTCCTATTGGTGTGCGAACACCATCTATGATATATGCTTCTTTCATTCTTCCCAATCTTTTTGAGTACGATAAACAACGCCTTTAAAAAGCGCAACTAATTCATCGCCACGTTTCACTTCAATAATATTAAAGCCTAATTTATTTTTTACGTTTTCTATAACTGATTCTGCTACTAAATAATCTCCTTCATTTAAAGCTTCTATATGATTAATACTGGTTTCTATAGACACAGCATATTTACCATGCGTATTTGCTGCAAAACCGAATGCTGTATCTGCCAATGAATAACTAATGCCACCATGTGCCTTATTCATACTATTTAGCATGTCTTTTCTTATAGTCATTGCCAATTTGCAATGACCAATTTCACATTCTAAAATCTCGATGCCTAGCCATTGACTAAAGGCATCTTGAGACAACATCTTATGTGGGATTTTTTCTCCTTGCATTAAAAGAATGTTTTGTTTTCTTTATTCATTTTACGCAATAGCGGACTACAACGATATCTATCTTCATGATATTCAGCGTATAATTCGTCCATCATCTGAACACACCAATCTATTCCTTTTTCGTCTGCCCAAGCCAATAAACCTTTCGGATAATTTACCCCTTTTGTCATAGCGCTATCAATATCTTTTGCCGAAGCAATGTTTAAAAATAGGGCATCTGCCGCTTCATTAATAAGCATAACGAGCACGCGATTGAAAATAGCCTCACTCAAAGTAATGTCTAATACTATTTTGGCATTAACATCGGACTTTTCAACTTTCTTTCCATTCTCGTCATACTCATAATAACCTATTCCAGATTTTCTTCCTAAATAGCCAGCTTCTGCAAAACGTTTTTGTGTAAATGAAGGTTTATATCTTGGGTCGAAATAAAACGCTGTAAACACCGTTTCAGTAACGGTATAGTTCACATCGTTACCAATAAAATCCATGAGTTCAAAAGGTCCCATTCTGAAACCGCCTAAAGTTTTTATGCTATGATCTATAGTTGCAAAATTCGCTAATCCTTCTTCATAAATTCGTAATGCTTCTCCATAGAAAGGTCTTGCTACTCTGTTGACGATAAAACCAGGTGTGTCTTTTGCTACCGCAACCACCTTATTCCAACTCGATATAGTATCTATTGATTTTTCAAGCACTTCATATGATGTTTGTATAGCAGGAATAACTTCCACCAATTTCATCAATGGCGCTGGATTGAAAAAATGAATACCAACACAGCGTTCCGGTTTAATAAGTGAAGCCGCAATCGATGCAATTGACAAACTTGATGTGTTTGACGCGATGATACAGTCATCTGCAACATAACTTTCTAATTCTGAAAAGACTTTTTTCTTAATATCAAGGTTTTCGATAATAGCTTCTATAGTTAAGTTAGAATCAGCTAAATCTTTTAAATTATCAACATAAGAAATGTTATTTTGAATTCGATATTTTTCAGATGCATCAATTCTTCCTTTTTCAATAAGCCTATTCAGTATTTTTTCTAAAGCAGCTTTTGCTTTATCCAAGGCTGCTTGATTCGTATCGTATAATTTTACTGTACATCCAGAAGTTGCAGCAACTTGCGCGATACCACTTCCCATTGTTCCTGAACCGATTATTCCTATGTTCATATATTATATTTGTCTTCAATGTGACCTCTTGACTTCACTCGAGGTGACAAGGTATTTATTTTCCCTTAAAATTTGGTTTGCGTTTTTCTATAAATGCGGCAACCCCTTCAGCATAATCTTCAGTTTGCGCTGCTTCTATTTGTAATTTTGATTCTAAAGCTAATTGAGATTCTAAATCATTAGTCATAGATTGATTAAACAATTCTTTAATCATGCCTAGTGCTTTAGTTGGCATATTGGCCAATTTTAAAGCAAGTTTTTCAACCTCCTCTTCAAAATTCTCTAAAGGAATCAGTTTGTAAATCATTCCCATACGCTCCGCTTCTTCAGCAGACACTTTATCACCTAACATTGCTAATGCTAATGCTTTTTGAAATCCAATCAATCTAGGTAGAAAATAAGTTCCAGCACTATCTGGAACTAAACCAATTAAGCTAAATGCTTGAATAAAACTTACTTTCTCATGGGCAACAACAATATCACAAGCCAAGGCTATATTAGCACCTGCTCCAGCAGAAACGCCATTTATTGCTCCAATAATTGGTTTTTTAATATTCCTGATTCTAGTGATTATGGGATTGTAATGTTCCTCTAGTATTTTTTTAAAACCAGGATTCAAATCGGGATCTGTAACCTCTTTTAAATCTTGTCCAGCGCAGAACGCTTTGCCGTTTCCAGTGAGTACAATGGCTCTAACATCATCATTACTTTCACAAGCATCTAAAGTATCGTGAAGCAAAAATGCCATTTCACGATTAAAACTATTAAAAACTTCCGGTCTATTGAGCGTTATATACGCTACTTTATTTTCAATTTTTAATAGAATTGAATTGTTGCTCATACCTAATTATATATTAACGTTAAAATTGAAACGCGTTTATACTTTAAAATGTGGGTTATAAATAATCCCAATAATATTTTTCCAAGGATCATAAACACTGGCCACCATTAATTCTCCGCCGACATTTGTTGGCACTTCATGTGAAGTTGCTCCAAGTTCTAATAAATGCTTATATGACTCTTGAATATCCTCAACGCCCCAATATGACATAACATTATCTCCTTTTATGTTTTCATCAGGTTGTAAGCCTAATTCATATCCACCAATATTAAAACCAACATAAAATGGCTCATCAAAATATGGTTCTGTTTTAAATGCTTTTGAATACCATTCCTTGGCTTCTTCTAAATTGTACACTTTATATATTGTTGTTCTTAATCCAAGCATTATTTAAGACATTTAAAATAATCGAATGGTTCTTGGCAATCATCACACTGAAATTGTGCTTTGCATGCTGTTGAGCCAAACTGACTTACTAATCTTGTGTTGGTTGAACCACAGTTCGTACATTTCACTAGACGTTTACCGTCCAACAATACACTTTTGTCAGCTTCAGCACTTAACGGCGCTGCAATACCATAATCTTCAAGAGCTTTTCTACCTCTATCTGTAATCCAATCCGTAGTCCAAGCTGGAGCTAAAATCAATTCGATTTCAGACATATAGCCAGCATCTTTTAGAGCTTTTTTTATATCGTCACCTATCACATCCATAGCTGGACAACCACTATAGGTTGGCGTGATTTCGACTTTTACTAAATTATCTATAATTATTGCAGAACGAACAACACCCATATCCATAATAGACAAAACTGGAATTTCAGGATCTGATACCTGTTCTAGAATAGGGATAAGAATTGCATCTATATGTTGTTCTGTTGTTGTCATACTCTAATAAAATGAGATTCCTACTTTCGTAAAAATTAGTTACCATTCCATATTTGGATAAGCACGTTGCATATATTGCAATTCACTTAATAAATAACCTAAATGTTCCGTGTGAATACCTTGCTTTCCTCCTTTTTGAAAATATTTCGATTCTGGCACTTCCAGCGTTGCTTCCTGCAAAATTTCTGAAACTTTTGAATAGTAGAGATCCTTTAGTTGTGTGACATCTACTCCAATACCATCAGCAACCATAGCCTTATCTGCATCTGTTTGATGAAACAACTCATCTGTATACGTCCATAAATCATTAATAGCATTTTGCATTCTCAAATGGCTTTCTTCTGTTCCATCACCTAAACGTTTTATCCAATCTGATGAAAAACGCACGTGATAACTCACTTCCTTAATTGATTTTGAAGCAATAGCTGATAAGGTCAAGTCCTGACTTTTTTGTAATTCTTGCAAAAACAGAAAATGATACATATCAAACAAAAACTGGCGCGCCATGATATAGGCAAAATCCGTATTTGGTTGCTCTACTAATAGCACATTAACGTATTCACGCTCATTACGAAGCATGGCAATATCATCTTCAGCTCTTCCGTCTCCTGAAATTTTAGCGGCATATTGAAAATAACTTCTAACCTGACCGAATAAATCTAAAGAAATATTAGTACAGGCGATATCTGTTTCTAAACTTGGTCCGTGCCCACATAACTCTCCCATGCGCTGACCTAGGATTAGGCTATTATCTGCAATGCCTAAAATATATTTATAAAGTTGCTCTTTCATTTACATATGTTTTACTTCATCTGGCAAATCGTAAAATGTTGGATGACGATAAACCTTGTCGTGAGCAGGTTCAAACATCTCACCATTATTTTCAGGATTTGAGGCCGTAATATCTTTTGACTCTACAACCCAAATACTTATCCCTTCATTTCTGCGTGTGTAAACATCGCGCGCATTTTCTAAAGCCATATCTGCATCTGCAGCATGAAGACTTCCAAAATGGCGATGTTCTAATCCGTTTTTACTTCTTACGAAGACTTCCCAAAGTGGCCAGTTTTTTTTCATAGTTATATTTTTAGACAGCCTGTTTTTCTTTTTTCTCTCTTTTCTTATCAGCATAAGCCATCGCTGCATCTCTAACCCATTCGCCACCTTCCCATGCTCCAACTCTTGCTTTCATACGGTCTTTATTGCAAGGTCCGTGACCTTTTACAACTTGCCAGAATTCATCCCAATCAATTGGTCCGAAGTCGTAGCTTTGTTTTTCTTCATTCCATTTTAAATCAGGATCTGGAATTGTTAATCCTATTAATTCTGCTTGCGGAACTGTTTGGTCTATAAACTGCTGACGCAATTCGTCATTTGATTTTCGTTTTAACTTCCACTTCATAGATTGTTCGGTATGCACAGATTCTGCATCTGTTGGACCTAACATCATTAATGAAGGCCACCACCATCTATTCAAAGCATCTTGCGCTAATTCCTTCTGTTCAGGTGTTCCTTCTGCTAATTTGATCATAATTTCATAACCCTGACGTTGATGAAAACTTTCCTCCTTGCAAACACGTACCATAGCTCGTGCATAAGGCCCAAATGATGTACTACATAATGGCACTTGATTTATAATTGCAGCTCCATCAACTAACCAGCCAATAGCGCCCATATCTGCCCAAGTAACCGTTGGGTAATTAAAGATACTTGAATACTTTGCTTTACCAGAATGCAGTTGTTCATATAATTCATCGCGAGAAATCCCTAGTGTTTCACAGGCACTATATAAATATAATCCGTGACCAGCCTCATCCTGAATTTTGGCTAAAAGCGCGACTTTTCTTCTTAATGAAGGCGCTCGCGTAATCCAATTCCCTTCAGGCAACATACCAACAACTTCAGAGTGCGCATGCTGTGACATCTGTCTAATATGGGTCTGACGATATTTCTCAGGCATCCAATCTTTCGGCTCTATTTTCTCATCTCGAGCAATACGCGCATCGAAATCAGCTTCTAAACTTTTAATTTGATCTTCACTCATAGCTTCACTACTTTTATTTATACATCAAAATCAACAATTACTTTATCACTTGTTGGCACAGCTTGACAACTTAAAACATAATTCTGCGCCACTTCTTTTTCTTCTAATGCGTAATTTACTTTCATTTCAACAGACCCTTCAATAACCTTACATTTACAGGTACTACAAACACCGCCTTTGCAAGCAAATGGTAAATCGGCTCCAGCATTTAAAGCGCCATCTAATAAATTATCTGAATCTTCATCCATAACGAAATGAAACTCTTTTCCTCCATCTAGAATAGTAACTTGAGTTCCATCAATCTTCTGTTCAAGAACTTCAGCTATATGTTTATTCTCTTCCTCTGTACTTCCTGAAAAGAATAATTCATAATGAATTTTATCCTTATTCATACCAGCAGCCTCAAGTTCATCACGTATTAAAAAAATCATGTCTTGTGGACCACATATAAATACATGTGCGGTATCCTCTACATCAATAAAAGTTTTAGTAAGAACATCTAACTTTTCTTTATCAAAACGACCATTTAAAAATGGAATATCACGTTGCTCCTTGGTTAGAAAGTAAAACACCTGAAAACGATCAAAAAACTCATTTTTAAGCTGCTCTATTTCTTCTTTAAAGATAATAGATTTTACAGTGCGATTCAAGTAAAATAACTTAAAGGTACTGTTAGGTTCTGCTAGTAAATGTGTTTTTATAATGGATAACATAGGGGTTATACCACTTCCAGCTGCAAAAGCAATATAATTATTGGAAGCATCAGGTTCACACGTTACATAAAACTCACCATGAGGCGGCATGATTTGTAGCGTATCTCCTTTTTTCAATTCATTAAAGGCATAATTAGAAAAAACACCTTGACGAATAGTTTTCACTGCCACTTTCCATTCCTTATCATATGGACTGGAGCATAAAGAGTAATTACGTCTTATATCTTGCCCATCAATTTCTTTTCGTAATGTGACGTGTTGTCCTTGTTTGAATTGAAACGTTTCTTTTAAATCTTCAGGAATTTCAAAACTGATAACTACTGTATCTTTTGTTTCCTTATAAATATCTGCAATTTGAATATCAAAAAAATCTGCCATAGATGAAATAAAAATAAAACTAACGCTTGTTAGTTTGTTTGACAAAATTACAAAATATAATCTAAATTATTTGTTAATTCCGTGTATTAAGACTTCGCTTAAATTTTGCGTTAATTTTTCAGCATTTAAATCTTCTTTTTTTGGAATCCATAAATACAAAGAGCGTAAAGTGGATAACAAAGAAAACAGCATAACTTCAAGATTGGTGTCTTTAATTTCATTTCGAGAGACACCTTCTTTTAGAACGCTTCTAATCCCGGATTCATAATTTTTACGCAATTCTAAATAGTAAGGTAATTGTTCTTCCAAATGCATCCAATCATTATTTAGTGATGCCATACCATGAATATTATGACTTGATATGGAGATATGTAGTTTTACAATTGCTTTTAATTTTTCTATACTAGACAACTCCGATTCTTTTATTTCACGCATGCCTGAAGTAAAATCTTCAGCTAACGAGATAATGATTTCTTTTAAGATTTCCTGTTTAGAATTAATATGGTTATACAAACTTGCGGCTTTCATACCCATTGCAGTAGCTAGATCGCGCATAGTAACCGCACTGTAACCTTTCTCTTTAAACAATTTGGCAGCTGTTTTTATAATTTCTTCTCTTCGTGTTTCCGGTTTCAATTGAAGTTTTTAATAATTTATTGTAAATTTAGGTAAAAAGAAAAACAATGGGATTTTTAGATTTTATTTTTGGTGCAAAAAAAAGACAAGTACAAATGTATTTAGAAAATGGTGCCAAAATTTTAGATGTTCGAACCCAGAGAGAATGGGATAAAGGTCATATTGAAGAGGCTACACATATCCCGCTACAAGATTTACAAAACCATGTATTAGCGTTAAAAAAAATGAACAAACCTTTTATTGTCTGCTGTGAAAGCGGTGTACGCTCTGCTAAAGCTGCAAAATTTTTAAATCTAAATAATATTGAAGCAACAAATGGAGGA
>RCND010002546.1_pt1 | contig 11193 bp, 12 predicted proteins | sample 2041351 | NCBI WGS metagenome assembly RCND01 (sample SAMN09708230, study PRJNA481090) | Marine sediment metagenome, whole genome shotgun sequencing project. | biome: marine sediment; feature: ocean; material: sediment; isolation source: Sewage treatment plant 12B marine sediment (STP12B) ...
ACTATAATTTTTGCCAGGGGATGATTTTTCCTGATCATTTCGCCAAGGTCTTCACCCGATAGTATTCTTCGGTCTTTTGAGGCTGGTAGTCGTATGTCGAGAAAAACCAAATCCCAGCCTCCTTCCGTCCAGGTATTCTTAATCTTTTCTTTAGCCGTATCACAATCTCCGGCAGATTCAATTCTCATGTTCAATTGTTGATTCTCGCTCATCACTTCTTGTAAAGCCTTAATATACTGGTCGCAAATTAAGGGATGATCATCTATGATCAATACTTTTTGTTGTTGCCTCATGGTATAAGATTTTGGTTGGTATACTTACTTTAATTCTAGTTCCTTTTTGTATGCTTGAGTTGATACTGATGGCAGCTCCAATACTTTTTGCCCTGGACTTCATGTTTTTCAGGCCTATTCCTTTACTTTTTGTATTAGTATCGAAACCCTTCCCATCGTCAACAATTAACAAGTCCACTTCCTTGTTCTTTTTCTTTAAGCTTATATTTATATGTTCACATTCGGCGTATTTTATAATATTGTGGATGGCCTCCTGCGCCGTTCTGTACAAATTTATCTTTATCTTTTCGTCTACCAGGTTCCAGGCTATTGAGCTGTCTTGTTCAAGTTCATAGCTAAATTTTCCTATACTGCTTTGCTCTTCCAAAAGATCTGACAGTAGTTTGGGAAAATCTTTTTTAGACGATAATTCATCATTTTTCAGGTCATGTGATAAACTTCTAATTTCCTTTTCAACCGATTGTAACTCATGCAAAAATTCGTCGTAGCGTTCGGTTTCTCCCTTGTTTCCCATCACCTTCAAAAAACCCAAACCAATTCTTACAGAAAACAACCTGGCCAAAGCCCCGTCATGTAAGTCTTCAGAAATTCTTACCCTTTCCTGAATCCTACCCTCTTCTTCACGGTTTTGCTGTTTTAGCATTAAATCATAGATCTCTTCATTGGCCTTGTGTTGTTGGCGCTCTAATACCAAAGTTCGATTCCTTGATTTCTGCCGATACCAAAAAAACAACAAGCCTAAACTCACAAAAGCCAAAATACTGGCTAAGGAGATCCATATGTTCTTCTTTTTGAGTTCCTTATTAGCCTCGATATAGCCTTCTGTTTCGAACTGAATTCTTGTGAATTTATCTCTTACCTTTCTTTCTTCAAGCAACAGACTATCATTCAAAGAAATATAATCAGTCATATATTCTGTTGCATGAGAAGGATCAATCTTTGACAAAAGAATAAGGCTTGATTCACGGTTCAAGCCTAAATTCAAGGCAAGTTCATTAGCTTGATTGACATGATTCAAAGCAGTTAAACTATCTTGATGTTTAAGATAATATTCGGCTAAATGTAATTTACTTATAATGACCCCTGCTTTATTACCCAATGAATCACGAAGACCAAGTGAAGTTTGAAAATCTTCCAAAACACCTTGATCTTCTCCCTTAAGAAATCTACTATAGGCACGGTTATCAATGAGTTTTGTGTAAATGTCAGTATGCTTTAATTTAAGATCTTTATTTTCTAAAGCTCTGTCTAATGCCTCAATGGCCTTCTCGTATTTCTTTTGTTTTTGATAGACCAGACTAAGATTGTTTAGGAGACTCTCCTTATGAACTCCTTTCAAATTTGCCTTTTTTAGATAATTGATTGCAATATTATAATGATTCAATGCTGATTCAAGATTACCAATTTCCTTGTCCAAAAGGAATAGTCGATTATAACATAAATATAAATTTTGATTCCGATTTAGCTTTTTAAAGCCCTGAATAGCTTGAATTGCATAGATTTCGCTTTGAATATAATTACTTGCTCGGAATTGAATAAAAGACATATTATATTCCATTTTTGCGCTATAATAATCATGTTTCATTGTTCTGTATAATCTATGTGCTAGTGAGTATTGATAGAATGCACTATCCAAAACTTCATGATTACTGAATAAATTCCCCTTATTCCAATGATACTCTGCAACAGCTTTAAGATTATTCTCTTTTAAAGCTAATTGTAAAACAAGTTCATTTGTCAAGGAAAACAGAGAATCTTCATTTAAGTCATAATACACGTCAGCAATTATTAATAAATTTTTGATCTTAGCTGAATCGTTCTTTATTTGAAATATTTGATTACTTGCATTTTTTAAAATCTGAAGTCGCCTATTCTTATGTATATTGACATCTTTGGCAGTTCTAATTAATTGTTCAACACTATCAACCACGATAATTTCTTTATCACTTGATTCAATTTGATCAGTGCTACATGAAAATATTAGTATAAAAAGTAGAACTAATAAAGAATTATAGAATTTGTAATCCATGCCAATAGTTATGGTCAATAATTGACTATTTTAAGATAATCAATAAGTTCGTCTAATTAAGGTTAATCTCTTTTACTATCTAACTCTTGATCTCCTTCATCCGCTTCAAACTCCTGTTGATAAACCCCAGCTTCAACATCTTCATCTTCTGTACATTGAACACTGGTAAAAAGTAAAACTAAAAGTGTAAATAAAATGCCTAATTTTTTCATTATTATCTGATTTAGAGCTTAAAAGATACTAAAAGATCATAAAAACTCCAATTCATTTCTCAAATTTCTATTTCATTTTGATTAATAATCTTTGTGATTCAATTAAGAATAATCCTTACTATGAGTAAGGGAAATCAAAGGTATAGCAAGGTATTTCTTTAGATCCGTATGCCTATTTAAAAATCCTTACTCATAGTAAGGTTTTTCCTTACCTCATTATTTATCAATGTAGTTAACTTCACATTTTCAGATACTTAGCTACAACATTTATGGAAATAAAAAGATTCAGGAACAAATACAACTTAGAGTTAATTCCCACTTCCCACGAGAATATCATCTTGGGCAATTTGGTTTGGGATCCTATTATTGGCAAACCCAAATTCGACCATCCCGGAATGTCGGAACATATTTACAATACCTTTCTTGATGCCGGTATCATTTCCCGTGAAAACTGGTTGAAAGGGATCAAGGATCTTAATAAGGAAAAGATCAAACAGGCACATCTCGCCGACAGAGTGATCAATATGGAAGCCAATGTTGTCTCCACCCTTGAAAACCCTGTAATCAATGAACTGGAACAACGCTTTGAACTAAAAAAAATCAGCAATTTTCATTTTGGTCATTTACAAGTCAAAACCATATCAAATCTCAACAGGATTCGCATTGACAACTATCTTGAACTGTTGAAAAAAGACAATTGGAATACCTATGATGGTAAAATTCGACGGGTCTATATGATCACAGAATTGTATTACGGAAGTGTGCAACTTATTATGAGCAAGGAATTTAAGAATGAAATGGAAGCCAGCCTCGAACAAACTCAATTAAAAATTATCGAAACTGTCGAATTTGACAAATCCATTGAATACACTTTCGATCACAATAAGGTTCCCTTTGCCATGAGACTGGAGAAGGTTAGGGCGTTTAATGGGTGAGTTTTAAGGACTAAGGGTTAAGTTTTAAGGGTTAAGTGAGAAGTGTACGTCCCTGATATGGGTTGACCGTTTTTAGATAATAATTCTGATATTTAATAGAGTTTTATTAGCGATTTGAGGGCGTAAAATAATCTCATTTGTTCATTTTTGAAAGCCCCAAAAACGAACCAAAAAGGGCTTTCACTACACAAGGCAATTACTCATCCCTTTTCTATTGGTTTAAGTATTCGTGATGTGCTTCGCAGTTGCTTCGCACCATTCACTTGCGCAACTTCATGCTTGTTCTCCCTTTCAGTCCGAACGCAATTCCGTTGCTTCGTTCATTATTGCTTCGTGCAGTGCCACGATTTAATCAACGACTCTTATCGTGACGAAATCGACCTCTTTAAATTCTCGTCTTAGCTTCTGACTTGTTTTAGCGTGGGCAGCAGCAGCAGCAGCAGCAGAGCCTGTCCGACTACTGGCGGAAAGTGAAACGGCTAGGGCTGCGGTGGAGAAAAGAAGGAGGGAAAGCTACAGAGAATTTGAAGCAGTCTTGATTTTTTCGTTCTTTTGCATCAAGGCAAAAGGACAAAGAATAATATCTTACGACTTTTTCTTCAAAAAAAATACATCGTTGCGGTAAAGAAGAAGTGTGTAAAACGGTCAATACTAATTAGGGAAGTTCAGCGATTCCAAAAATAAGAAACCAGATATAATTTCTCTTAGAATTTACTTTTCAACAGTGTATGCGGCAACCTTGCCATATACAAATGAACGATCGTTTACTTGCAAATACTTACTTAAATCAATATTTTTTACTATACGCTCATTGAGATTTTCCGGCACTTCTCTAGGAATCATTAGATTTCTAAAAATTACCCTTGCGCCTGGCTTTGCAGTTCTATAAACTGCATTAAAAAGCCTGATCGTTTCATCTTCGCTCATTAATTCACAAATATTAGAAAGTGCAAAACAGTCAATGCTATTATCATCGATAGTATCTATCCAGCCCTGTGCATCCGAAGTAAATAGTTCTATTCTGTCTATTCTTGATTTAATCACTTCATAATATTCTCGTTTTAAATAATCCGGAACTTCTTCGGTATTTGCATAGCGTCCACTTACATATAGTGAGAGAAAATAATTGTCTTTTATGGGTAAGTTTCTAAATGCATTTCTTGCACGTTTATAAAAACTTTCAGCAAATGACGAGCTTCCATCATCAAAATGAAAATAGTCAGATGAAAGACCCTTTCTTGCCAAAATGTGTTTATTGAACAGAATCTTATATATGGCTTTATATTGCCTCGTATCCCAAATATTATCATAATATACTGCTTGTTCTTTGAGTTCTTTTGGCTTAAACAAACCATCGATCCTGGCTTTGCCCTGTATCAATTTTAGAAACTTCCCGGCAAATTTCACAAATCTGTCATATTTGCCACTCATAATAAATCCATTTTCAAGTATACTCTTTTTACTTTCCCAAAACGAAATGGATTCCTCACTTAAATGTGACTTTACTTTTTCAAATAAATCAAGCCTGTTCTGACACTCAACCAAACCTGAAAACCTTGTAAAATCTTCATATCCTAACGTTTTAATAGCTGCTATTTTCAATTCTAACAAACAGGATTGTGCAGCATTAATATCGATACTGTAAATCTTATCAGGATCAAATTGTAAAAAACCCAATACATTGCAAGCTCCTGAAGTAATCCCAACAACAACTTCATTAGCCTTAATATTGAGCGCTTTATGATCACATTCGGGGTCTTCCCAACTCTGTGTAAATACCAATTTGGAAAGTTGAACCTGGTCTTTATTTTTTTTCATGATATCAATTGTTTAATCCTTTTTACAAAAGACCGTTTGAGTTATAAAAGGGAGCAAGTTCAATACCGTTTTTAATACTCCACTCGTACATTTTATCTATTTTTTCTTTTGTTATATTACCTCTACCTGTAGAATAATTCTCCATAACTCCCTCAAAAGCGAGTAGAATAACCTCAATAATGCATCCATGACCCAAATACGGAGCCGGGTATTGATAGAAACTGGACGTGTAATCCGGAATAAAAGTATAGCCATTTGTTAGCTGTCCCATTCCACCGTGAAAAAGAAAAGCATCTGTTTCCAATTCTAGTTTCTCTTCTAAATTTTTAGGATAGCCCGCATCACATATAATAGCTGATTTTTTCAAATTATTGATTTTTATACCCTGTGAACTTGCAACACTTATAACAATGTCAGCTTCTGTTACTAATTCATCCAAATTGATAGAATATTTTATATGATGACCCTCATTCTTTAGCTGCTCAGCATAGTTTTCAAGACGAATTCTGTTTCTTGCACATAGTAACAACTGCTCTACATTGCCTTTTAAATAATTAGTACATGCCATACCAATATCTCCTGTGGCTCCAATAATAAGTACCTTACATTCGTTCAAAACCAATTGACGCTCTTTTGCTGCTTTTTCGACGCCTTTTAATACATACGCCGTGGTTAAAGTGTTTCCGGTGGTAAGTACCATATTATACCTTTCAAAATCCTTAAAATTGCCTTCTAAAAGAATAGAAGTAAACCCGCCTAAAATGACCATTTTGGCTTTTAATCTATGAGCCACTTCAATAGCATCCTTCACCTTTTGAATATTTTTTCTAAGATTTTGGGCATTAAGTTCATCCGGAGCGATAAAAGTTTCTATATAAACACCGTTGGTTTCTTTACCAGTTGGAGATTCTACCTGCATTTTAAAAATCTCTCTTGGAGGAATATAGCCATAGATCCCTTTAATTTTATCAATTGATAATTTCTCCAGGTCAGTCGTTCTTATCGAATTGATAAAAGATTGGATCTTAGGCCAGTTATCCTGATGACCTATCACCGCAAAGTCTAAGCTGGTAGTTTGGCTATCCATACAATTGATTTTTCTCCGGGAATTCCAATAGTATCAAGAGCTTTGGCGTATAAGGCCAACGCATTACCTCTAAGGCTATTCACTTCCAAACCGATGTGATGCAATGAATTTTTCATGCATTCTCCATTGCATACACCACAATGGCCACTTAAATCTGTTGTAGCTGAGAATTCAGATAATATCGTCATACTGTTAAAATGAATTTCTTCAAACTTGTCTGTAAATGCATCAGGGTTTTTGAGCATTTCTTCCTGTAATAATTCAATAGAATGTTCCATATGCTCTTTTTCTTCTTCTGCAATTGACAAAAAAAGTTCTTTCGATTCGCCACCTAAAGCATTTCCTGCATCCTTATACATAGAAATCGCAAATGCCTCCAGCATTACTTCCTGAATAATAATGCAGGCTATAAAATCATTCTTTTCGGCATATTGAAGAAATTGTTCTCGTACTCTTTGCCAATATTCACCCTTAAGGTTAATATTAATCTTTAACCCAGATTTTTTTGCATGGGCCAAAAAGGCTTCCGCATGTGATCGCTCACTATTTGCATGTTCCACCGCTTCCATTTTTTCATAAGGGTCATCAATAGTATCAGCCAAAGAAGCAAAATTGCTCATTCCTATAAGCTCTCCTGTAATCGCCTGTGAATAAATATCTGAAATGACATTAAATACCTCGATACTTTTAAATTCTTGATTAAGTGTTTTCATAATTCTTTGGTGTTTTAGTAGTGAATACGTGTTAAACTGTTGAAAAATCTTTAAATGGAACCCCAGTTTTTATTTGCTGTATCAATCCCTTACTGTTTCTCATGCTAACTAGCATGCCAACAGAGTAGAATGTAATTTTAAATAATCCCGGCAGGTAGTTTACTAAAGGATCCTTTTCATGTAATCCAAAAGAAACAAAAGCATACGATTTTTTAAATACTTCGAGTTTTGCTTTGTAAATAAGTTCCTTGATCAAACTTGCATCTTGATTCGAAACTGCCAAATATTTAAGATATAACATGTTGATTGCTTCATTTTGTTTTGGAAGCCGTGTAGTTTTGGTTAATGGGCGAATTGTATTGACCGCCAAAATAAAGAGTCTCAAGTACCAAGGCATTTTAAGAACTATATGCTGTTTCATGCTCGAAGTATCGAGTAAACACATGACTGCAATAATAACTTCATTATTTCGTACACAGAAAATTGAAGTTCCTTTTAAGCTATCTTTTGATATAATGTTTGACAATTCGTGTTTGCTGTAATATTCATTTAGAAAATGAATTATTTCATCATTCGCCACGGTAACTTCAATATCATATTTGTTGTTTCCTCTTTTCTTTTTAGCGCCTATGAATTGAAATATTTTGAATGTTCCAATATTTTCAAAGTCCGGATAATTGGTCCTTTTGCTAAAGAAAACAAAAGGCTTCTTATTCCCTTTTGCGACATTTAAGAAAGCTAAATCGGCATTTTTAGTTTCCAAATACTCAGCTACTTCATTAGTCAGCTGCAAACCTATTCCCTGATTTCGATGAGTTTTAGCCACTTTAAAATCAGTTATATAATAAAGTGGATAATTCCTTTTATTTATGTAAACATTCTCCTCTGAAACACAAATAGAACCAACTATCTTTTGTTTCTCCTCTGCTATATAAACTTTGCTCTTCCCTCTCAATTCGATCAAATTAAAAAACGAAGGGTCGCGATCTGTTCGAAGCCCTATGATACCAGCCATATCCGCGTCATTGGTAAGGCTCAAAAGCTGAGAATTATCTTCCGGAGCGGCAAGGCGATAATTTATCATTATAATTGGGTCATTGTTGCTCATACTCTTGTGAGAACTGAACAAGGAGCTATTTCATCACAAGTTAATAAGATTTATTCAAATCTAATTTTTGTAGCTAATAAGTTGTCTAACTTATTCTTATCCGAAGAATTGGAACATATTAATAAATCCTAAAGAAAGTTTTTTCGACCGGACCGAATTATTGATTCCCACCTTTCAACGTTTCAATCACACCAAGTGCTGCTCTTTCCCCTGCAATCATGGCTGCATTAAGTGAACCATTAAGTTGTGTATCTCCGGCAAGGAAAATATTTGTCGTTAAACGCGTTTCAGAAGGCAGCATTTCATATTGTATATTATGTAACTCAGGCAGCGCCATCGGAATACTGAATCGCTTTAGAAATGTACACGAATCAATTCCACAATACTGCTCTAACTCGCTTTGAACTTGGGCAATAAGAGCCGTCTCAGATAAGTCGTGATTCTTAACTACCGTTACCGAAAGTAATTCGTTTTCAGATCTTTGACCAGTTTCTAGACTGGTATGATAAAAAATATTATTTGCCAGTGCACCAGTATCTGCTATTAGACCAATTAATGGTTTAGTTATAATCCTCTTATTTGTTTCAAAATATAAAGTATCACAAGATTTCCAAGCAGTGGCTTGTTTAGATAATTTTTGAATAAGCGCAGTAGCTTCTGTTGCTACAATGGTAAAATCACTTTTAAGTTCGGCACCTGTTGCAAGTGTTAGCGTTCCATCTTTTATAGATGCCACGGAAGTGTTGAATTTAAATATAGTGTTGTTTAAGTTTTTAGCAAGTTGCTTTGGAATGGCTTCAATTCCAGCTTTAGGAAGGGCTGCATACCCATCTCCAAACATTTTATAAACGAATTCGAACATTCTACTTGATGTTTTGAGTTCAGGTTCCAAAAAGATCCCGCTAAAGAATGGTTTGAAAAATTGTTGAATCATTTCAGAAGAAAAACCAAAATCTTGTAGATACGTTAATGTAGTTTTCTCTTTTTCAGCGAATATATCGGATAAGGTTTTGCTTTTTAAGCTGTTATTCAGTTTCAGTACTTTCAGTTTATCTTCAAAAGTTCCGATGCCTGATAATATGGTTGAAAACAACAATGAAATATCTCTCAAGGGGTCTCCTATAATAGCTTGTTTTCCCGATTTAAAAATTGACGCGCCGGGTAGAAATTTTTGTAAATCCAAGGCCTTAAAATCCAAATACTTTTGAGCAGCTGGATATGCTGTTAAGAGCACTTGAAAACCACGATCTAACTGATAACCATTCACAATGTCTGTTTTGACACGACCACCAACTCTTTCCGTTGATTCCAGAATAACCGGACAAAATCCATGATCTTCCAACACTTTTGCAGCAATTAAACCACTTATTCCAGCACCGATGATATGTATTTTAAAATCCTGACTTTTCATCTAAAGATAGTTTGAGTTTTGAAAATTTCGACCTGGTAAATTTAGTGATTTGGCTCTCCCCACTATTAACACGTTGTCGTCAACGTTTAAAACTTTATCTTTCAGGTTGGCCCTCTTGACTTTGATGACCAAAGTTTCGGATAATCCAAACTGAAATAGAATGGCTTCAAAAGGTGTACGGTCTTCCCATGCCATTTCTATAATACGATCAAAATCTTTTTCGGTCAATCTTTTTGTATCCATTAGAATAGCATTAAACTTTTTCCCAAATTTGATCTGCATTCAAATAAAAACTACCAACCGCATTAAAATTGCATTGGTGAGGTGCTATTAACGACAAAAAGCATTCTCCATTCTCTCTTTTATAGAGATGATACATTTCCCCAACAATAGGTTCAAAAGAGAATTTCGCATTAAAAATAAGGTTATTGTATTCAAACTCAACAATCATTTTCTCGTACTCAGCCTTTAATTCTAAATACTTAGTTTGAATTTTCTGGTTTACTTTATTGATGCTTCTGTTTTTCCAGGCGGTCGTGTCTGAAGCACTAATAACCGGGGCGCCAACAGAAGTAGCATATGGCTTTAATGCTGCATCGTACTTATTGGTTTCTGTATTAAAAACTATATGATCTGGTTTTTTATCATCTTTCATTTCCTCCAAATAATTTAGCTCAATTTATCGTATTGCTTCATAATTTCTTCAGCTTCAGATACTTTTTGGTCACTCATTTTTCTGTTTGTAGTAGAAAGATCATGAGCCTCTTTTAACAATTTTTCATATTGCGCTTGTAATTTTTCTTTCTCTGTTTTCTTCTTAAATAATCCAAACATGCTTTGTCAATTTTTGATTTCTAAAAATGTATTTTCGTTCTTTACTTCTATTGGTGCTAGTGCAAATATACGATTTTGTTTAACTATTTTATATTATAGTTAGACATTTATTATTTGACTATTGAGAATGTATGAAATAAATTAAAGTATTACTGCCTCGAAAAAATCAATTCCGTTCCATAATCAACTCCAATATTCCAAAATCTTCGATTCCATTCTGATCCAAGTCCAATTCTACCTGACCTCTTAATGTAAGGATGTTATTCACCAGGGAGATAAAAAAGGAGGCTTCTTCGGGGTCATCATCAAATCTAACAGCCAAATATTCACCATCAAAACCAAGCTTTCCGGTTGAAACTTCATCTGCCTCACCTGGGTATTTTAGAGTAAACGTAAAACGACCATTGTTTTGAATAACTAGTAACACTGTTCCTCCTTCTTCCAATATGTCTATGTGCTCTGGAGCACTAAAAGTAGCGCTTGTAGCGATCCAACTCCCGGCAATATCAGAAATAGAGAGATTGGTTCCGGTATCTGAGAAATCTTCGTCATCATCCCCACAAGAAGTGACAGTTAGGAAAACTGCCAAGATTGCAGTTAAAAAAAAGAGGAATTTATTTTTTCTAAGATACTTTTTAAAAATAAGGTACTTGTTCGTCTTTAGCTGGGAAATATTGTCGATCAGTTTCATAATGATGAAAATTAATAATTATGACTATAATTTCGCCATTATATAGCTCATTCGCACTGATA
>RCND010002092.1_pt1 | contig 11183 bp, 11 predicted proteins | sample 2041351 | NCBI WGS metagenome assembly RCND01 (sample SAMN09708230, study PRJNA481090) | Marine sediment metagenome, whole genome shotgun sequencing project. | biome: marine sediment; feature: ocean; material: sediment; isolation source: Sewage treatment plant 12B marine sediment (STP12B) ...
TTTTTTTCTGACCATGACGTATGTTTTACAAAAGCCTCAGAAAATTCTTCATGCAGTATTCCTTCATTCTTGTAAAAGTGCAAAACACCGTCAAAACCGAAAGCATACTCGCTCAAAATAAACGAATCTACAGGTATGTCCTCTTGAATGGCACCAGAAGTTCCTATGCGAACTATTTTTAATTGATTGAACTTCTTTTTTACTTTCCTGGTGCCAAAATCTATGTTCGTTAGGGCATCCAATTCATTCAGGACAATATCTATATTATCGGCGCCAATACCAGTAGATAAAACAGTGATACGCTTGCCTTTCAATACACCTGTATGGGTAAAGAATTCACGTTTTTCTTTTTTAACCTCTATGGTGTCAAAATATTTAGACACTTGACCCACACGATTTTGGTCACCAACCAAGATAATGGTATCTGAAATGTCTTCGGGCAATAAATTAAGGTGGTAAATGCTGTTATCAGCATTTAAAATGAGCTCGGAAGCTTCTAGCATACTATAATTTTAGAATTCTATCCGATTCTGTATTATAAAGGAAGTTGTATTTTAAAGCTCCGCCTAAATAGGCATCATTATCTTGAATATTAGAATAATAACTGGTTTTTCCCTCAAGAATCTCCTTGCCTTTTTTGGTCAAACGAACAGGATTAAAGGAAGAGTAAAGGGGTTTTAAAGTTGTAATGATACGCTCGTATTGAGAATCTCCAAAACCATAAACACCTTGATCCATTAGCACCGTACGTAATAATTCCCGTTTGGATTTTGGCTTTTTTTCAAATGATAATTGTAAAACGTGATTTTCAATATCATTAAGGCCATTTTTAATTGTTGGAAATCTTTTTAAATGGGCTTTTATAGCTTCTGAAAGATAGTCAAATTGGTAATTTTTGAAATCCGTAAGGTTTTCTAAGCGAATAGGGTTGTCACTACAATAGAGTTGCCATACATAATCAGCATATTCTATATCATTCATTGATAATTCTGTTCTATTTTCATAGAGTTCCAGTAATTTCTCATCGGAAACATCGCCAAGACCATACATTTTATCTGTTTCATCTTCATTGCCACTGCAGACGAGCGAAATTTGGGCGTATTTACGATGAGTCTTTAACCAGCTTAACACTGCTAGCATATTTATTTGGCAAAACAGATCATATTCAAACCACAATACTATTTGATCTTGTTGTTTATGATTACATAGCGATCTATATTCCTTTAAGGTCTTCTCAACAAACCAAGATTTTGACACCTTATAATTCTTGTTCAGGAATTCAAATCGGGTTTTCCAAAAAGATTCACTCCCGACATTGGTCAATGTTTTGCCTTCACAAAGCATTTCCCGCCATGTAATGATATCTCCTTTGAGATTCAATGCCTTCAGCCTATCTGTAAGGCTATCACCATTGGTTATGTGTAATAGGGAACTCATTATAGCGGTTGTTTAGGTTTGGACCAATAAAAGTAACATTTAATCGAAAATAACAAAAAAAATTAACAGAAAAATACATAATTCTTTAAAAAAAACATAAGAGAAGGGTTTTGTTACCCACCAACTCTTTTTACTTTGAAGCCTTTTTCTTGAAGTAATAGCATGATTTTATCGCGATAATCACCTTGGATAATAATACGGCCTTCTTTAAATGTGCCCCCGACACTCAATTTAGTTTTTAGCTCTTTTGCCAATTTTTTAAAGTCGGAGTCTGCGCCCTCGTATCCTTCTAAAATTGTAATGGGCTTACCCTTGCGTTTTTCATATTTACATATGATAGGGTCTTCCTGTAGCCAAATATCCGGTTTTTGCGAAGATTGTTCTTCCTTATTTGGTATATGGTCAGGAAACAGATTTTTTAGCTGATCATTAAGATCCATGGTCTATTTTTTAATAAGGCCTAATTCAATTAATCTTTCGTGCAGGAATTCACCAGCAGTGATATCATCAAATAATTTAGGATGTTCCGCATCTACACAATTTTCCAAACAATTCAATGGCATTTCACTGATAGGATGCATAAAAAACGGAATCGAAAAACGTGATGCACCCCATAATTCCTTTGGTGGATTAACTACTTGGTGAATAGTGGACTTTAATTTGTTATTGGTATGCCGTGAAAGCATATCACCTACATTGATCATTAATTGATCAGGTTTGGCAATGGCATCTATCCACTCACCTTCATGATTCTTAACCTGTAATCCCCGACCATGTGCGCCCATTAATAAGGTAATCAAATTGATATCGCCATGGGCAGCAGCTCTAACGGCTTTTTTGGGTTCGTGGGTAATAGGAGGATAATGTATTGGTCTTAAGATTGAATTGCCATTTAATATAAATTCATCAAAATAGTGCTCCTCCAAATCCAAATGCAATGCCAGGGCCCGAAGTACATATTTCGCAGTTTTATCCAACATTTTATAAGTTTCTTTTCCCACTATATTGAATTTGTCTAATTCAGTCACCATGACATTGTCAGGATATTCCGCTTCCAATTTAGGATTGTCGACGACATATTGTCCAAAATGCCAGAATTCCTTTAAGTCACCTTCTTTTCTGCCTTTAGCATGCTCCTTGCCAAATGAAGTGTAACCGCGTTGCCCTCCAATTCCTTCAATCTCATATTTATCTTTGGTTTCTTGAGGTAGATTAAAGAAGTTTTTGATTTCTGCATACAGATCTTCTACAAGATTATCAGATAAAAAATGTCCACTAAGTGCAACAAAACCAATTTGTTCAAACGCCTGTCCAATTCCAGTAATAAATTTCTTCTTTCGATGGGGATCTCCCGAAACAAAATCCCGCAAATCTACACTTGGTATAGCGCTCATGCCTGTTTTTTAAAGGTTAAGCCAAAATTACAAATTAATGTTGGATTTAAAGGAGCATTTCCTTTATGTGGATGCCTTCTTTTTTGTTACATTTATCCCGTTCTTCAGAAAACACTGCGATTAATATAACATGGATTACAGCAAATACGACCTAAGCCAAGAAATCAAAATAAACCTTTATAAATCGATGTTGAAACCTCGTATGATCGAGGAGAAAATGTTGATTTTGTTGCGTCAAGGAAAAATATCAAAATGGTTCAGTGGCATAGGTCAAGAAGCTATTTCTGTAGGAGTGGCAACTGCAATGAAAGTTGAGGAATACATATTGCCCATGCATCGGAATCTGGGTATCTTCACGACGAGAAAAATCCCTTTAAATCGATTATTCTCACAATGGCAGGGTAAGGAGAGTGGTTTTACCAACGGTCGAGATCGCAGTTTTCATTTTGGCACCCAAGAATACAATATTGTAGGAATGATATCGCATTTAGGACCGCAATTGGGTGTGGCAGACGGTATTGCCCTTGCGGATCTTTTGAAGAAGAAAAAACAAGTTACCGCAGTTTTTACAGGAGAAGGGGCTACAAGTGAAGGTGATTTTCATGAAGCGTTGAACGTTGCTGCTGTATGGGATTTACCCGTGCTTTTTTGTATTGAGAATAATGGTTATGGTCTTTCCACACCCACAATGGAGCAGTTTAAATGTGAACATTTAGCTGATAAGGGGATAGGATATGGTATGGAATCACATATTATAGACGGAAACAACATTTTGGAAGTCTATACCAAGGTCGATGCACTTTGTAAAAGCATGAGAGAAAAACCAAGACCTGTTTTGGTGGAATTCAAAACCTTTAGAATGCGCGGTCATGAAGAGGCGAGTGGCACTAAGTATGTACCCCAAGTTTTATTAGACCAATGGGCAGCAAAGGATCCCTTGGAAAATTATTTGGAATATCTTCATAATGAAAAGATTCTTTCTGAAGAGGAGGAAGTCGTTTACAAAAAAGAGATCATACACGAAATAGATGATAATTTAAGACTTGCATTTGCCGAAGACGAAGTTGAAGTAGATACAAGTAAGGAGTTAGGTAGTGTTTACAAAGATGTTGTATTTGAGGAAGTTGCACCTAGTAAAGTTGTAAATAATATTCGCCTGGTCGATGCCATATCAGACGGATTAAGACAATCTATGGAAAAGCATGAAAACCTGATTATCTTGGGGCAGGATATTGCCGATTATGGCGGAGTTTTCAAAATAACCGACGGCTTTGTCGAAGCTTTTGGAAAGGAGCGTGTTCGGAATACGCCTATTTGCGAATCGGCAATTGTTTCAGCTGCAATGGGACTTTCTATCAACGGCATGAAAGCTGTAATGGAGATGCAATTCGCAGATTTTGTGAGTTCTGGTTTCAATCCAGTTGTGAATTACCTTGCCAAATCGCATTATCGATGGGGAGAAAATGCCGATGTGGTAATTCGTATGCCTTGTGGCGGTGGGGTAGCGGCGGGTCCTTTTCATTCCCAAACTAACGAAGCTTGGTTTACCAAGACCCCTGGTTTAAAAGTGGTTTATCCCGCTTTCCCCTATGATGCAAAAGGCTTATTAGCAACGTCAATCAATGATCCAAATCCTGTATTGTTTTTTGAACACAAAGCCTTGTACCGCAGTTTACGTCAAAACGTACCCGTTGATTATTACACCCTTCCGTTAGGAAAAGCAAGTATATTAAAAGAAGGAGAGGCAATTACTATTGTTTCGTATGGTGCAGGAGTACATTGGGCTTTGGAAACCTTGGAGAAGCATCCAGAAATCAGTACCGATTTGATTGATTTAAGGTGTTTACAGCCTTTGGATATTGAAGCTGTTTATGCATCCGTAAAGAAAACAGGAAAACTAATCATATTGCAAGAGGATAGTCTTTTTGGTGGTATTGCCAGTGATATCTCTGCATTGGTAATGGAAAACTGTTTTGAATATTTGGACGCCCCTGTAAAAAGGGTTGCGAGTTTGGAAACACCAATTCCTTTTGATAAAAACCTGGAAGACAACTACTTATCCAAAGGTCGTTTTGAAGAAGCCCTATTGGATTTATTGGCCTACTAATATTTACTGCCACCGTTTTATATAAACATTTACAATTCAACGAAAAAATACATCCAAGAGCATCTTGGTCTCGTATATACGCTCTAATCATAAATGTAAATTATGAAAAAAATGTTCTTACTGCTTGGCGCAGTTTGTATTCTTGTTTCTTCTTGCTCCGTTTCCAAAGTAGCCCGGGAAAAACGAAACCTTCTAAGTGGTACTTGGGTACTCGAAGATGTTTCCTATGAAAACAATACCGGAAATTTCTCTGCAACCCTGTTCAACGATGCTAAGGATATTTGTTTTGAAGGAAGTAATTGGTTCTTTAGGGATAACAATAGTACTGGTAGATATACAATAGCATCTTCGAGTCTTTGTAATGGTGGTGACCGCTATATTAGATGGTCTGTTGTAGACCGTGAAGAGAATTATACCAGTCAACTTCAATTCAAGTTTATTGATGCCAAAAACAAGGATATTTCGGGTGGTTTAGGATATAGATTAAATATTGCATCCTTATCAAATACTGAAATGACCCTGAAATCAATTAACCAAGTAGATGGTGAAAATGTTACCATCGTTTATAAATTCAACAAAAAATAAAAGAATGAAAAATATAGTAAGAAAGAGTGTCTACATATTCATGTGTATGGCCCTGATTACAGGATGTAGTGCTACTAGGAATGCGAACAAAAAACAAAAAGGAGCTGTAATCGGAGCCTCAGGAGGGGCAGTAATCGGTGGTATCCTTGGAAATAATATTGGAAAAGGTAACAATACCGCTCTAGGGGCTATTATTGGGGCCGTTGTTGGTGGTGTAGCTGGGGGATATATTGGTGACCGAATGGATCGCCAAGCCGAGCGTATTGAGGAGGAGATTCCAGGAGCTGAAGTAACTAGGGTAGGTGAGGGCATCAACGTAACCTTTACAGAAGATGCCGGTGTTTATTTTGATACCAATAAGTCCAATGTAAAAGGTGCTTCTGCAACCACATTGGATAAATTGGCAGGTATTTTCAAGGAATATCCTAATAGTAATGTTTTGGTTGAAGGCCATACTGATAGCGCTGGTCCAGAGGATTATAATATGAAACTTTCACAGCAACGGGCTGAGTCCGTGACCAATTACTTAATTGCACAAGGTATTAGTCCAACACGTTTTACCACGAAATGGTATGGCGAGGCCCAACCAAAGGAAGACAATGCGACCGCTGAGGGTAAAGCCAAGAACAGAAGGGTTGAATTGGCCATTGTGGCTAGTGAGGAGCTCAAAGAAGAAGCAAAAGAGAAAACCAAAGGATAAACTTGGTTCTTATTAATATTGAATCCCGGCAAGTTTTGTCGGGATTTTTTTTTGAAAATATGTAACTTCCCAAAAGTGAAGGTACATGATGTCATTATAATTGGAGGTGGGCTAGCTGGACTTACGGCGGCTTTGGATTTATCCCGCTACGGCTATGATATCGCTCTTTTTGAAACCAACATTTACCCCCGTCATAAGGTTTGTGGTGAATTTATTTCCAATGAAGTACACCCATATCTAAAGAATCTTGGAATAGATTTATTGGCGGAAGGAGCCGTTGAAATCACCGATTTTGAAATAAGCACCCAAAATGGGTATAAGACGGCCACCAAACTTCCTTTAGGCGGTATGGGGATGAGCCGCTATACCCTTGACAATCTGTTGTATGAAAAAGCGAGCCAACAGGGGGTGAAATTCTTTTTTTCAAAAGTATCTGAAGTTACTTATAAAGATGACCGATTTTTTATTACTGCTGATGACGAGTCCTATTCTGCAAAAGTGGTCATTGGAGCTTATGGCAAACGTTCCGCGTTAGATAAATCCTTGCAACGGGGTTTTAGTTTTGAAAAACATTCTTGGCTCGCAGTAAAGGGTCATTTTAAACATTCAACATTTCCTCATAACTTGGTGGCATTACATAATTTTGAAGGGGGCTATGGTGGACTTTCAAAAACTGAGGATGGCAGTGTAAATTTTTGTTATCTGACCAGTTACAAAAGCTTTAAGAAATATGGTGATATTAAAGAATTCAATCAAAAGGTAGTTTCTAAAAATAAGTATTTAAAGGAATTTTTAGATCAAGCCAATCCTGTATTTGAAAATCCCTTGTCTATTGCTCAAATTTCGTTTCAAAAGAAAGAATCCATTGTAAACCACATTTTGATGTGCGGTGATACAGCAGGACTCATACATCCCTTATGTGGCAACGGTATGGCGATGGCAATTCACAGTGCCAAATTGGCTTCGGGACTGATACATCATTTTTTAGAAGATACTACCTTTGACAGGGCACAATTGGAAAAAGACTACAGACAAGTTTGGAATCGAACCTTTAAAAGAAGATTGTGGTATGGTAGAAAATTACAGCATTTGCTGCTAAATAAGAAGTATATTGATGCAGGTATCCGAATAGCTGGAGCTTCAAAAGGACTATTAAAATTCATTATTGCCAAAACCCATGGGAAACCCATTGTTTAATGATTGATCTAAAGATAAGAAGTCACCAGAGAGAGATAATGGATGACTGGCAAGGAGATTCCAAGGAACTGGAATGTGTGTTAAAGGACATCAATAGGGTAAACCGTATTCTTGGTGGCAACTCCATAACGGTAAAGGCTGTGATTGACCTAATACAGGAGCATCCAAAAGAATCATATACGATTTTGGACATGGGTTGTGCCGAGGGAAATATGCTTCGTGAACTTGCAAGGACCGCTAGAAAACAAGATATAAACCTGAATTTGATTGGTATTGATTTAAATGGTGATGCGCTGGCACTCGCCAGGAAGGCATCAATCGATTTTCCTGAAATAGTGTATCATGAAAAAGACATCTTAAGTGCCGATTTTTCCAAATTTGGTTGTGATATAGTGATGACTACTTTGACCATGCATCATTTTCAAAATTCTGAAATACTCAATTTCGTCAAACAATTTACTAGGCTGGCCTCCATAGGGGTGGTTATCAATGACCTACATAGAAGTGCATTGGCTTATTATCTGTTTAAAGGATTTAGCCTTATTTTTATAAAAACAAAAGTTGCTAAGATAGACGGACTAGCATCCATCAGAAAAGGCTTTTTGAAGTCTGACTTAATGGGTCTGTCTAAGTCGTTAACCATTCTTGATCACGAAATAGCTTGGAAATGGGCTTTCAGGTATGTCTGGATCATGAGGAAAAAGCGACAAAAGAATTCCTATGAATAACACTAGAATAGTTGCTGTTACTAAAGAACTCCCCGAACATTGTAGGGAAACAAAAGATATATTGCCTTTTGTTGAATTATGGCTTCAGGGTCAGGATGAGCGCTTTAGACGTAAGGTTGTAAAAATATTTGAAGGTGCGGCCGTGGATAAACGATACGGTATAATGCCTATTGAAGAAGTGTTCTTATCATCTTCTTTGGAGGAAAAGAACGCTATTTATGTTCGGGAGTCTAAGAAATTAGGGACTGCTGTTTTACAAAAAGCTTTGGAAAAAGCCAACTGGCAACCAGATTCATTGGATTATATCATCACCGTAAGCTGTACCGGGATTATGATTCCCTCCTTGGATGCCTATTTGATCAATGCCATGAATTTACGACAAGATATCGTTCGCTTGCCTGTAACAGAGATGGGCTGTGCCGCAGGAGTTTCAGGATTGATTTATGCTCATAATTTTCTAAAATCCAATCCTAACAAAAGAATAGCATTGATATCTGTCGAGAGCCCAACAGCTACTTTTCAATTAAATGATTTTTCTATGGCCAATATAGTCAGTGCGGCGATATTCGGAGATGGTGCCGCCTGCGTACTCCTTTCTTCGGAGGAAGATGCCATAGGACCACGCATCATTGGGGAAGAAATGTACCATTTTAAGGATGCTACACATCTTATGGGTTTTGACCTGACCAATCACGGACTAAAAATGATTTTAGACCCTGCTGTTCCAGAAACTATTGCCACTCATTTTCCAGATATAGTTCATCCTTTTTTGGAAAGAAATGGAAGTACTATTGCCAAAGTTGACCATTTGATTTTTCATCCAGGGGGTAAAAAAATAGTCCAGACTGTGGAACAACTATTTGGTAAATTGGGCAAGAATATTGATGATACCAGAGACGTATTGCGGCTTTATGGCAATATGAGCAGTGCAACCGTGCTTTATGTTTTGGAACGCTTTTTAGATAAAGAAATACCAGAAGGCGACCAAGGCTTGATTTTGAGTTTTGGACCAGGATTTTCCGCACAGCGGGTATTGTTGGAATGGTAATCTGTACTTGAGATAGTATTTTTTAATGATTTAAAAATGAAAAAAGATTGGGTGCTTATTTTAGGAGGGAGCAGTGGCTTAGGATTGGCTACTGCAAAAAAACTGGCCAAGCACGGTTTTCATATTATAGTCGTTCATAGGGACAGAAGGGCAGATTTAGAAGAAATAAATGCAGATTTTGATGAAATCATATCCAAAGAAGTTCTGTTTAAGGCGTTCAATGTTGATGCCTTGAACAGCGATAAGCGAATGGCGCTAATCAATGAAATCACGACATTATTACCTGAAGGCCATAAAATCAAGGTTTTGGTACACAGTATAGCCAAAGGAAGTTTAAAACCCATGTTTGCCAATGAGCAGGAAACATTGACCGATCAGGACCTAAAGATAACTTTTGAGGCTATGGCACTAAGTCTTTATGATTGGACAAAGGCAGTGGTGAAAGCCAATTTATTTTCGGAGGATACGCGTATCATATCCTTCACCAGTGAAGGCAATAAAAGAGTGATATCTAACTACGCAGCGGTTTCTGTGGCTAAAGTCGCATTGGAAGCACTCACACGAAGTATAGCCCTGGAATTTGCGCCTATTGGTATAAAGGCAAATTGCATACAAGCCGGGATTACCCTAACCAAATCCTTTAAGATGATTCCGGGATATCAGAAAAATAAATCAGATGCGCTCAAGCGCAGCCCCAACAATAGACTCACTACTCCAGAGGATGTTGCCAATGCGGTGTATCTGCTTACTATGGATGAGGCCAAATGGATTACCGGAACGGTAATCAAGGTCGATGGCGGAGAAAGCCTAAGATGATTCAATGTTAATAAGTATGGACACGAATTTGATTGTAAACCAGTTACCTTACCAATATCCTTTTCTCTTTGTGGACGCGTTGGAGTATGTTGATGAAATGGGTGCGAAAGGAAATTATACGTTTAAGAAGGAGTTGGAATTTTATAAAGGTCATTTTAAGGGAAATCCGATTACCCCAGGAGTTATTTTAACCGAGTGTTGTGCCCAAATAGGGCTTGTATGCTTGGGAATCTTCCTTCTAAATGAGGGACAAAAACCTAAAAACCTAAAAATTGGACTAAGCAGTTCACAAATGGAATTTTATAAACCAGTACTACCAGGGGAAAGGGTAACGGTAACTTCAAAAAAAATCTATTTTAGGTTCCATAAATTAAAATGTGAAGTGCGGATGCATGATTCAAAAGGTGATTTGGTATGTAAAGGGATATTATCTGGAATGTTAAAGGCTGATGTACATGCGTAGACGAGTCGTTATCACAGGTTTAGGGGTATGTGCACCGAATGGAGTGGGCGTAAAGGATTTCACCGAAGCATTATTGAACGGTAAAAGTGGTATCCGCCATCAATCAAAGCTAGAAGAATTAAAATTTGGTTGTCAAGTAGCTGCAGAACCGTTAATTAAAGACAACGTATTAAATAATTACTTCACCCCTTTACAATTAAGAGGATTAAACGCTACTGGCATTGTTTATGGCGTTATTGCCGGACTGGACGCATGGTCAGATGCTGGTTTGGACAAAAACACTTCCAATGAACCTTCTTGGGAACATGGTGTTCTTTTTGGTACAGGAATATTGGGCGTGGATAAATTTCGGGAATCCATACATCTGTTAGATGAAAAGAATGTAAGACGCTTAGGAAGCACTACGGTTTTACAGACCATGGCAAGTGGTATAAGTGCCTACTTAGGGGGAATGTTGGGGTGCGGAAATCAAGTCTCGACCAATTCCTCGGCATGTACTACAGGTACAGAAGGAGTTCTTATGGCCTATGATCGCATTTCGAGTGGAAAGGCAGAAATTATGCTTACGGGCAGCTGTAGTGACAGCGGGCCCTATGTTTGGGGTGGATTTGATGCCATGCGTATTTTACCCAGAACCTATAATGATACTCCTTCTAAAGCTAGTCGGCCTATGAGTGCTTCCGCAAAAGGATTTGTTCCCGGCAGTGG
>RCND010002093.1_pt1 | contig 11180 bp, 5 predicted proteins | sample 2041351 | NCBI WGS metagenome assembly RCND01 (sample SAMN09708230, study PRJNA481090) | Marine sediment metagenome, whole genome shotgun sequencing project. | biome: marine sediment; feature: ocean; material: sediment; isolation source: Sewage treatment plant 12B marine sediment (STP12B) ...
TCTTTTCAGCCTCAGTTCTATTGGCTTGCCAACCCCAGCGCTTCCACCCTTCTGAGTTTTCATTGTTACCGCACCACAAGGCAATCGATGTGTGATTCCTTAGACGCTTCACATTGTCATCAGCTTCTTGTTTTATGTTTTCTAAAAAATCTTTATCACCAGGATACATGGCACAAGCAAACATAAAATCTTGCCACACTAAAATGCCTTTCTTATCACACAAATCGTAAAACAGATCATTCTCATAAATGCCACCGCCCCAAACTCTCAGCATATTCATATTAGCATCAACGACGTCACCTAATAATTTTTCGCAGTGTGCATCAGTCACTTTGTTTTGCATACTATTTTGCGGAATATAATTCGCTCCTTTAGCATAAACCGGCACATCATTTACTTTGAAATAAAAAGATTCGCCAATGCTATCTTTTTCAGTGACGAGCTCGATCGTTCTTAATCCTTTTTTAATTGAAATACTATCTAGAATTTTCTCGTCTTGCTTTATAACAACCTTTATATCGTATAGGTAAGGTTCACCTAGATTATGAGGCCACCATCGTTTTGGGTTTTTGATTTGAAAAGGAATTGACATAGAGCTATATTGTAATCCACCTTCTTCAACCTTAATTAAAGAATCATTTACAAATAATTCAAACGCGTATCCATCCGTTTTACGGTTTGCGAAATCAACTTGAACGATAAGTTTGGCAATCGAATCATTCAGCTCAATTTGTTTGATATAGCCCTCTTTTATTTTTGCATCGTTCCAAGCGGTCAACTTTATTGGTCTCCAAATACCACTCATATTTAATTTTGGTCCCCAATCCCAACCGTATTGAAATTGTGCTTTTCTAGTAAAAATGCGATTGCCTTCTGGCAGCTCATAAGGTAACTTTGCTTTTTCAACTTCTTCATATTTTGAGGTTTGCTTAAAGACTAATCGTAATTCGTTTTCTCCTTTTAGCAGTGGTTTTGCATCTACATTCCATTCGCGAAATGCATTATTTACTTTTAATATTAAACTGTCATTTAAATAGACTGAGGCATACGTGTCCAAACCTTCAAAATTGAGTTCTATGTTTTTCTTTTGAAGAGTTTCTTCACTTAGTGAGAATTTGGTTTTGTATTCCCAATCGGTTTCGGAAATCCATTGTAAATCTTTTTCATTATCACCAATAAATGGGTCTTCAATTAAGTGATGCTCTAATAAATCGGAATGCACATTGCCAGGAACCGTTGCTGAATTCCAAATAGTATCATTCACTTTTTTGAATTGCCAATTTTCTGTCAGCTCAGTCGTTTGAGGCAAATCGTGTTTTGGTTGACAACTGAAACAGATAAAAATTAAAAACAGGAGACTATATCGCATCTAAAATGGCTTTTATTTTTTGAGGATCGGAAAAAGTAATTGGCAAAGAAAACATGGAATCATCTGCTCTAAATTCGGAAGATGCCGAAGCATGAATTTCTTTTAATCCAAAATCTTTAAATTTTAAAACATTCTTTGAATTGATACCAGCACCTGCAAGAATTATAATTCTATTATTTGAAATTATATTTAATTCACTTAATAATTCAATCCCTTTTTCTGCTGAAGATTCTTGACCAGAAGTTAACACGCGGTCAATTTCTAAGGCTATTAACTGTTCTAAGGCTTCTTTTGGATTGGTGACCTCATCAAACGCACGATGGAAGGTAAATTGCAAAGGTTTTGATAATTCCACCAATTCTTTTGTTCTTTTTAAGTCTATAGTTTCATCTGATTTTAAAACACCAGAAACAATGCCATGACATCCTAAGTCTTTACACAATTGAATATCCGATTTCATAATTTCAAATTCGTCTTCCGAATAGACAAAATTTCCACCTCTTGGTCTTATTAAAACAAAAACTGGGATTTCTAAATGCTTAAGAACTTGTTTTAATAATCCATAAGATGGTGTAATGCCACCAACCGATAATTCTTGACATAGTTCTATGCGATGTGCTCCTGCATTTTGAGCATTTTTTGCAGATTGGTAGGAATTAGCGCAGATTTCTAGTTTCATATTTACTTCCCGTGAAAACAGGAGTCTTTTTTTTTACATATTTATATTAACACCCCTTGAGGGGACTTTAGGGGTGTTTTTATTTTTTTAAACACCTTACAGATTGAAATTAATTAACAATGATCTCATCAATAAAGGTCCATGCTTTATTGCCAGCCCCTTGTTTGCCTTCTGGGATAATCCCGTAATTCGGAATGATGAGATGAATACGCCTTATTTTTTTATTCATAAATGAATCCATTTCATCGACTTTAAAATTTGTGATTAGATTAGTTGAATTAACATTATAAATATGATTAACCTGCTTATCATCAAAATAAATTTCTGTTTCATTTGGCGCATATATCCATTGTCCATTCCCATTGTAAAAACGTGTTTCGATAGACTTGATTTCCATTGCCTCACCTAAATCAATGGTAATTTCAATATCATCACCCCAAAACCCTAACCATTCTTTATCACCATAGCGGGAGTCACTTCCACGAACACCATTTATTAAACCTTCCGGACCACTACCAGAATAGGCTATATGTGGTATTTTATTAATTGTAATTTTCTTCCCAACGGCTTTATGGTAATTAATATTTTGAGTAAAAGTTTTACCTATTTGCTTTTCAGAATTAAAAACAGCAGCTTTTAGAATTTCACTTTTAGTAATTGGAATTTTTACAGTGTAAATTTCAGAAGTTAAACTTGGTTCTATTCCATCTAAAGTATAACGAATGGTCTTTCCTTCTAATACTGTTTTGAGTTCGTAGAATGCTTTGCCTTCATCTGAAATCATATTCCCTTCAATCTCATATAAATGGTTGGCATAATTAATATCTAGCGCGTCTAAACGTTGGTGAAATTGTTCTAATCGCAATACAAAATCATTGTAATTCTTCCGTTTTGGGTCTGACCATACAACCTCACTCAATGCTAAAATTCTTGGAAATACCATATACTCCACCTGTTTTGAATTCGGCATATATTCTGTCCAAACATTACCTTGTGCACCCAGAACATATTTAGTTTCTTCCTTAGTTAATTCTTCTGGAATCGGATTAAAACGATACACTTTTTCTAATGGCAAAAAGCCCCCAATAGCAAGTGGCTCATCATTATTTTCGGATTGGTAATGATCAAAATAACAATGCGAACCTGGAGTTAGAATAACATTGTGCTGCTGTTTTGCAGCTTCTACGGCACCATCAAAACCACGCCAAGACATCACTGTAGCATTGGGTGCTAAACCTCCTTCTAAAATCTCATCCCAACCTATAATTTGTCTGCCTTTGCCATTTAAATACGTTTCGATTCTAGAAATAAAATAATTTTGTAGTTCATATTCATCTTTTAAACCTTCGTCTCTCATGCGCTGTTGACACAACTTACAATGTTTCCAATGCGTTTTTGGTGCTTCATCGCCACCAATATGAATATATGTACTTGGAAACAATTCTAAAACCTCATCAAAAACATCTTCTAAAAACTCAAATGTCTCGTCTTTTGAACAATAAATATTTTCAAAAACACCACCTTTCTTAGCGACTTCGACCTCTTCCCCTGTACAACCCAATTCAGGATACGCTGCTATAGCCGCTTGTGAATGGCCTGGCAATTCAATTTCGGGAATAACAGTTACAAAACGTGCTTGTGCATAGGCTACAATATCCTTGATCTGATCTTGTGTGTAGTAACCACCATATTTTTTTCCATCATACTGATGTGGTTGGTCGTTATAATGACCTATGAGCGTCTCGTCTCTGTATGCTGCGATTTCTTGTAATTTTGGGTATTTTTTTATCTCAATTCGCCAACCTTGGTCTTCTGTTAAATGCCAATGAAACGTATTCATTTTCAACATGGCTAAGGCATCAATGTATTTCTTTATAAAGTCGACCGAAAACATATGCCTACCAACATCTAAGTGCATTCCTCGATATTTAAATTGTGGAGCGTCAGTAATTAAAACACATGGAATTTTAGCATCTTCACCTTTAAAATTTCCGTTTTCAAATTGTGGTGACATTAATTGTCTCAGGGTCTGCACGGCGTAAAAAGCACCTTGATCTGTTTTTGCTCTTATTTCTATGCGATTTGGAAGGATTTCGAGAATATATCCTTCTTTATTTTCTATTGTAGAATCGCTGATAAACGCAATTTCCTTTCCCTTTTTAAGCTGAATCGTTTTACTCTGTTCAACAAATGCTTTAAAAAATTCTGCTGAAACGCGGAAATCTTCAGAATATTCAATTCCTGTAGAACTACTTAAAACAAAATGACCTTCATTAATGATTTGACTCGAAGGCGTTGGAATAATCTGAACCTCAATATTTTGAATTTCATTTCCTTGACAGCTTAACAACAACTTTACAAAAAGGAATATGGCAACTACTTTCTTGATTTGCATTTTACTATATTAGATGCATTAAAATTAACAATCTTTTTGATGAAGCTTAAACTAACAACCTTTTTAATTGCAGTTGTTCTATTTAGTAGCTGCAATGATTCATCACCAACCACAATCGCTCAGAAAGACCAACCAGTAACCAACTACGTTAACACATTTATTGGAACTGGCGGACACGGTCACACCTATCCTGGCGCCACAATGCCTTTTGGTATGATGCAATTAAGTCCCGATACCCGTTTAGATGGTTGGGATGGTTGCTCTGGGTATCATTATACTGATGACTATATTTACGGATTTTCACACACACATCTGAGTGGCACCGGCATTAGTGATTATGGCGATGTCCTTTTAATGCCAACAAATAAGCACACCTTTAATAATGGTGCTGATGGTAAAGAAGGTTATCGTGCTCATTTTAGTCACAATAATGAAAGCGCAGAACCTGGCTATTATAAAGTCCATTTAGACTCCACCAATATTGATGTAGAATTGACGGTTTCTAAACGCAGTGGTATTCACAAGTATAAATACCCTTCAAGCCAGAATCAATTCTTAATTTTAGATCTGGTGCATCGCGATAAAGTCTTAGACGCCAAAATTGATAAGATTTCTAATACTGAAATCGTCGGTTACCGTCATTCGGAAGCTTGGGCTAAAGATCAACGCTTGTATTTTGTAATTAAAACCTCTCACCCTTTTAATGACGTACTACAATCACCGCCTATTAAAGGGATGCCAGGCGCCAGAAGAACCTCTTTGAATTTTATTAACCCAAATAATGAAACTGTTTATGTTAAAGTCGGAATTTCTGCTGTTGACATTGATGGTGCTCGTAAAAATTTAGAAGCGGAAGTTCTTAACAAAGATTTTGATACCGTTAAATCTGAAGCCCAAAAAGCTTGGGAGACGCAACTTGAGAAAATCGTGATTGAAAGTGATGATTTAGATAAAAAGACCAATTTTTATTCCGCATTGTATCACACCATGTTGGCACCGCAATTATACCAAGATGTTGATGGACGTTATAGAGGTATGGATTTAGAAATTCATGAAACTAAAGATTTTGATTACTATTCCGTCTTTTCACTTTGGGATACTTACAGAGCCGCTCATCCTTTATATACAATTATTGAACAGAATAAAACAAATGACTTCATCAATACGTTTTTGGCAAAATATGATGAAGGTGGGATTATGCCGATGTGGGATTTAGCTGGTAATTACACCGATTGTATGATTGGTTATCATGCGGTGCCAGTCATTGCAGATGCGTACTTAAAAGGTCTTAGAGGCTACGATACTGAAAAAGCTTTTGAAGCGATGAAACATTCAGCAACCAGAGATAAATTTGGACTAGAAGCTTATAAAAAATATGGCTTTATTCCTGTGGATGAAGAAAGTGAATCGGTTTCTAAAACTTTAGAATATGCCTATGATGATTGGACGATTGCGCAAATGGCAAAGGCTATGGATAAATCTGAAGATTACAAAACCTACATTCAGCGCGCGCAGTATTACAAAAATGTCTTTGATCCCGAAAGCAAATTCATGCGTGGGCGGTTTCGAAATACTTGGTTTGCACCTTTTGATCCTTACGAAGTAAATTTTAATTACACAGAAGCTAACGCTTGGCAATATAGTTTTTATGTCCCTCAAGATATATCAGGCTTCATAAGCTTGCTAGGTGGAAAAGATAAATTAGAAGCACAACTTGATGAATTATTTAACGCTAAGACAGAAACTTCTGGTCGTAACCAATCTGATATCACCGGTTTAATCGGACAATATGCTCACGGTAATGAGCCAAGTCACCATATGGCTTACCTCTATAATTTTGTCAACAAACCTCATAAAACACAAGAAAAAGTACATCAGATTTTAACTGAACTTTATAAAAATGATTCCGATGGTGTGTCAGGTAATGAGGACTGCGGACAAATGAGCGCTTGGTATGTGCTAAGTTCGATGGGCTTTTATTCAGTAACACCAGGAAGTAACCAATATATTATAGGAACACCGCTTTTTGATAAGACAACTATTAATCTCGAAAACGGAAAGGAATTTACCATAGTTGCTGACAATCTCAGTGACACAAATATCTATATAGAAAATGCTAAACTTAATGGCAAAACACTAAATCAAACCTACTTAAACCATAAGGATATCGTATCTGGTGGGACTTTAGTTTTTACCATGACAGATAATCCTGCCGTTTGGGGCTCGAGAGAGGGTAGTGAACCAATGACAAAAATCACAGATCATCTTATTCTGCCATCACCATTTATAGCTAAAGGAGATATCACATTTAGAGGCTCGACCGAAGTTGTATTATCCACCTCAGAAAAAGATGCTAAAATATTTTATGCTATTGATGATGCTGATTTTATAATTTATGAAAAGCCATTTACAATTACTGAAGATGCTCAAGTGAAACTCTACTCCGAAAAAGGGAATTTAGAAAGTCCCCTGTTAACAACACCCTTTTATAAAATAGATCCGAATCTAAGTATCACTTTAGAAAGCGAATTCGCGAACCAATATAGTGCTGGCGGCAACGACGCACTTATTGATGGTATTAGAAGTACAAAAAACTACCGAACAGGAAGTTGGCAAGGTTACCACAATAGCGATGTCATTGCAACGGTTAATTTAGGATCTCAAAAAAACATTTCATCCGTGAAAGTTAACTTTTTAAGAGATCAAGGTGCTTGGATTTTTTATCCTACCGAAGTGCAATGCTTAGTTTCAAAAGACAACAAAAACTTTATAACTTTATCTTCGGAAAAAATTAATACAACAGAAAAAAATAGTACTATTGAAATTCAAACTATTGAATTCAAACTCAATCCAACCGATTACAAATACGTAAAAGTTATTGCCAAAAAGCTAGGGAAACTCCCAGAATGGCACTTAGGCTATCCTATGGATGGTAAAAGCTGGATTTTTGTGGATGAAATTTCCATTCATTAAAAACACGTGACTACCTGCAAGGTTTCAAAAACCTTGTAGGTCTCTATAAGAGAAACAATACCTACAAGGTCTTCAAGACCTTGCAGGAAGATAAAACTAATCAACTAACTAACAACTATAAATGAGTAATCAAAACAACAAATCTGCTTTAACAACCCTAGTTACGGTATTCTTTTTCTGGGGGTTTATAGCAGCCTCAAACAGCGTATTTATTCCCTTTTGTAAAACCTATTTTAATATTGATCAGTTTCAATCGCAATTGGTTGATTTTGCTTTTTACGGCGCCTACTATTTAGGTGCTCTTTTTCTGTTTATAATGTCTAGTGCTGTAAAACGGGATATACTGAATAATTGGGGCTACAAAAATGGTATTGTTTACGGACTTCTCATATCTGCCGTTGGTGCATTTGTAATGTATCCTGCAACTTTAGGAGCAGAACAAGGACAAACTGGTGTTTTCTACTTTGTCCTGATTGCTTTTTTTATAGTTGCTTTAGGATTTTCATTACAGCAAACAGCCGCCAATCCTTTTGCCGTAGCACTAGGTGACCCCAAAACAGGCTCGCAACGCTTAAATTTAGCAGGAGGCATTAACTCCTTCGGCACAACCATTGGACCTATTGTAGTAAGTCTCGCTATTTTTGGATCTGCGTCTTGGAGTACTGAACAATTAGCAGACAAAATCAATGATGGCGAGATTACGCTGATCACTGTGCAAATTTTATATATGTGTGTTGGAGCATTGTTCTTACTTGCAGCCGCATTATTTCACTTTTCAAAAAAATTACCCGAGCTTAAATCCGATACTGCCTTTGAACCGGCTAACAAAGCACGTAATTTATTAATCATTTTAACTGTGGTCATCATAGGTTGTTTCGGTTATATTTTTAGCACCTACTCAGGAGATGCCGTCGCTACAGAAGATCTAGAACATACCCGTTTAATTATTTTATTTATTGCACTTTTTGCTGTAATAGCGACTGTTTTCGTCGCTAATTTTAGTGCTACTAAAAAACCAGAAGGTTGGGGAGCGATGAAATACCCTCAACTCGTATTGGGTATGTTAGCCATCTTCACTTATGTTGGAGTTGAAGTTACCATCGGAAGTAATCTTGGTGAATTATTGAAACAATCTTTTGAAAACACAGGCTTAAATGCCCTTGGACTTCCTGTACTTAACGATTCGCAGTTAGGATCCTATATCTCATTATATTGGGGAGGCTTAATGATTGGGCGTTGGGTTGGAGCGATCACTGTCTTTAGTCCCAGTAAAGGTTTAAAAAAAGCACTGCTAATCATTGTCCCTTACGTTGCTTTTGGTGTTATCATTTTAGCAAATTCTATTAAGTATAGCTTTACCACAAATGAAATACTCTTTTTCGCGATTTGTATCGCCGCTCAAATATTTGGGTTCTTTTTAGCTAAAGACAATCCTGTAAAAACTCTGAAAATATTTAGTTTATTCGGAATGTTAGGCATGTTGATTGGTCTATTCTCTTCAGGAAACATCGCTTTATTCGCCTTTCTGTCTGGTGGTTTGTTTTGTTCAATTATGTGGCCTTGTATTTTTACTTTGAGTATTGCTGGCTTAGGAAAATACACCTCTCAAGGTTCAGCCTTTTTAATTATGATGATTTTAGGAGGAGCTATCATTCCACCTGTTCAAGGCAAGCTTGCCGATGTATTTAATATCCAATCGTCTTATTGGATCGCTGTGGCTTGTTTTGGTTATTTATTATTTTATGCCTTTAGAACCAAGGCTGTATTGGATAAGCAAGGAGTAGAATACTAATTATATAGACTTCCGCTTTTTGGAAGTAAAACTCAACTAACAATGAAAAGACGACAATTCATTAAAAATACTTCGCTAACTGGAGTAGGATTTGCTTTAGGGAGTTCAGCATTAGCTTGCGAAAACGCTTCTAAAGAAAAACCAGTGCAACAAGAAACCAATTCTTTAATAACGATGGATAAAAGTAAATTTCCGAAAGCCATATGTACTTGGGGGTTTTCAAAAGCCAATGCAAAGGCTGGTGAAGAATTATCAAAAGGCACAAATGCACTCGATGCCGCTATTGCAGGTGTCGCAGTAGAAGAAGATAATATAAAAAACACCACGGTCGGTAAAGGCGGTGCACCAGACCGAGAAGGTAATGTGACTTTAGATGCTTGCGTCATGGATTCTAATGGCGATTGTGGCGCTGTACTTTACGTGGAAAACATTACCAACGTTGCCGCTCTAGCGAAAAAAGTCATGGAAGAGACACCTCATGTAATGCTTGCCGGAAGAGGTGCTGAAGAATTTGCTTATGCTAAAGGATTTAAAAAAGAAACGCTATTAACGGAGTCCTCTAAAAAAGCTTGGGAAGCATGGCAAAAATCTCCAGAATACAAACCAATTATCAATATTGAAAATCACGATACCATTGGTATGCTCTGCATAGATAAAGATGGAGATATCGCAGGTGCTTGCACAACCTCTGGACTATCCTATAAAATGAAAGGTCGCGTTGGTGACTCGCCTATTATTGGGTCTGGCCTATTTATCGATAATGAAGTTGGTGGTGCTGTAGCTACAGGAATGGGAGAAGAGGTCTTAAAAACGGTTGGAAGCTTCTTAATTGTAGAATTAATGCGAAATGGTATGAAGCCTCAAGAGGCATGTGAAGAGGCCATTAGGAGAATCGTATCAAAAAATGATAGATATAAAGATTTTCAAATTGCTTATATCGCTATGGACAAATTAGGAAATGTGGGAGCTTATTGTATTCACGAAGGATTTACATATATGAAATACGATAATGACATCAATGAGAATATTAAAGTTGATTTCTTCAATAAAGTTTAAAACCACTTAACCGTCAACCTTGCCAATTTCTCCTTAAAATCAGTATATGGGGGAAACAGCAACTCAGTAACTCCAAAAGTGTGTTGCTTTAGGACAGCACGCTTATTGCTAAACGCTTCGAAACCAAAAAACCCATGACTTTTACCAATTCCACTATTATTGACACCACCAAAAGGTAAGTTATGATTGGCATAATGAATAATATTATTATTAATACAAGTTCCACCTGCCCTTGTATTTTCTATCACTTTTTTGGTATGAGCTTTACTTTTACTATAAATGTATAGTGCTAGTGGTCGCTCTTTAGAATTAATGTAATCTATAGCGTCCTCTAAATTGTTGTAGGTTACAATAGGTAAAATAGGTCCGAAAATTTCCTCATTTAATAGGGTCGCTTCTTTTTCTAAATTAGAAATAATCGTTGGTGCTATATATTTAGAACCTGAATCTAGTTGACCTCCAACTTCAATAGTAGCGTTTAGAAGTTCAGCATTTCTGATATGATTTGATAACCGTTCAAAATGCTTTTGGCTTACAATTCGTGCATAAGACTCCGAGTTTTCTGGATGCGCCGTATAGAACTCTTGCAACCATTTTATGCAAGCTGTAATGAATTTGGTTTTCATACGCTCATCGATAAGAACGTAATCTGGTGAAACACATATTTGCCCGGCATTCATAAATTTACCCCACATGATCTTTTTAGCAGCTGTGTCGAGATTAGCAGTTTTATCAATAAGTGTTGGCGATTTCCCACCAAGCTCTAAAGTAACGGAGGCTAAGTTTTTAGCCGCTGCAGACATAACGATCTTTCCAATATTTGGCGAACCCGTAAAAAAGATGTGATTAAAAGGAAGCTTTAATAATTCAGTAGAAACCTCAGCATCTCCTTGTACGAGTGCAACTTCATCTTCAG
>RCND010002094.1_pt1 | contig 11178 bp, 7 predicted proteins | sample 2041351 | NCBI WGS metagenome assembly RCND01 (sample SAMN09708230, study PRJNA481090) | Marine sediment metagenome, whole genome shotgun sequencing project. | biome: marine sediment; feature: ocean; material: sediment; isolation source: Sewage treatment plant 12B marine sediment (STP12B) ...
GAATAATCCAAACGGTCAATCGAAAGGATCAACTTCGCATCAGGGGTAGATTCTTTATGGCTATTAAGTCGCTGTTGCAAATCTGATTGTTGGTCAGCTGTATTTTTTTTATGCTCTTTGGCAGCTTCACTGAATTTTTTATAATCGATTCCCATTGGGAACGAGTCAACCTTAATAATCCTATTGTCTAAATAAATATCATTGAAACTCACTTCCAGACCCAATAATCTCCGGACAGAACTTAAAAAGTGCCGCTCATAATCATAGATGTGAAAGCCTATTAAATCCGCGCCCAAAAGCCCTTCCAACACTTCTTTCCGCCAAGGCAAGGTCCTAAAGATCTCAAAAGAAGGAAAAGGAATATGTAAAAAGAAGCCAATGGATATGTTAGGACGTTTCTCCCTGACCATTTGAGGCACCAACATTAATTGGTAGTCATGAATCCAAATAGTATCATCTTCATCGGATTTTTCTAAAATGGCATCAGCGAACTTTTGATTAACAGCTTTGTAAATATTCCAGCTATCCAATTCAAATTCTGAATACTCTAAAAAATAATGAAAAAGAGGCCATATGGTCCTATTACTGAATCCAAAATAAAAACCTTCAACCTCAGCTGAAGTCAACCTAACCTTTGAAGATCCATGCTCCGCTAAAGCTTTATCTATTTTAGGAGCCAATTCATCAGGGATCTCTTCATCGGTCAATCCGCTCCAGCCAATCCAAAGACTATCGCCCCCAGAATGAACAGATTTCATTCCTGTTGCCAATCCTCCAACACTTGGTATTGCAGAGATGGTTCCATTGCTAATTTGCAATTGTACAGGTAGTCTATTTGAGATTATGATAGTTTTGCCCATTAATTGAATGATTTTATCGTGTTTAAGCTTTCGTTTCTATAAAATTCGTCAAATTGCATGGCAAAACCAACTTATAACTTGCTTTTAGCGGATAATTGATATATGGATAATTTAGATTACGGAATTATTGGAAATTGTAGGAGTGCAGCCCTTATATCGAAAACAGGATCCTTAGATTGGTGTTGTCTTCCAGAATTTGACTCATCATCGGTCTTTGCTAAAATATTGGACGATAAAATTGGCGGGAGCTTTGAAATATTGGTTTCAGATGATTACAACATTAAACAGCGGTACAAAAAAGATACAGCTGTTCTTATTACAAGATTTTCCGATGGCGAAAATATTTTTGAGTTACACGACTTCATGCCCAGATATTACAAAGAAGAGGGGGGATATTACGCACCACCAGAGATTGCGAGACATGTTAGGCATATACAGGGTAGACCTAAGTTTAGCGTAAAATATAACCCTAAGCTTGAGTATGCCTTTGGTGTAACCGAAAACTTCGTAAAAAGGAACTTTATTGTTAGTATTACCCGGAATGAAAAATTCGACACCATATTTTTATATACTTCTTTCAATAAAAATGCGGTGATTGAGGGCCGGGAGATTGAGCTTACCCAAAATGGATATTTTCTTGTCGGGTATAACGAAAAAATCTTGCAACCCACATCGCGAAAGATCTATTTAGATCTTGAACGCACCAAGGTGTATTGGTTAAACTGGGCCAACCGAACACCCAATTACAGAAAATACAATAAACAGATAACCCGAAGTGCCATTACCTTGAAATTGTTGAGCTATGACAAGACCGGTGCTGTTTTGGCAGCAGCAACAACTTCCCTTCCAGAGACCATAGGTGAGGTAAGGAATTGGGATTATCGTTTCTGCTGGATACGTGATGCTTCGATGGTAATAAAGGTTATGTCTGGTTTAGGCCATAAAAATGTGGCCAAAAGATATCTTCAGTTTATCATTGATTTGATTCCTGATAAGGATGAAAAATTACAGATTATGTATGGGATCAATAGGGAGAAGAAGTTGACCGAAGAAACATTAGATCATCTTAGTGGTTATAAAGGTTCCAAGCCTGTGCGAGTAGGTAATGCAGCTTATAAACAGAAGCAGAATGATATTTACGGAATTTTAATGGATGTCATTCATGCCCAATTGGCTAAATTCAGTACCGATATTGGAAATGGCGAGGAACTCTGGGGTATTACCAAGGGAATTGCCTGGATTGTTTCCAGACACTGGCAAGAACCCGATAAGGGCATTTGGGAATTCCGAACCGAGGACCGGCATTTTACATTTTCAAAAGTGCTTTGTTGGGTTGCTATGGATAGGGCGGTAAAAGTAGCTCGAATATTAAAAAAGAACCGCAAATTAGAAGTGTGGACTCAGTTAGAACAGGAAATAAAACGAGATATTCATGAAAATGCATGGAATAATGAGGTAAACGCCTTTACACAATCCTATGGCTCAACCCATTTGGATGCTTCAGTGCTTTTAATGGAATCCTACGGTTTTATTGAAGCGAAAGACCCAAAATTTGTGAGTACGGTCAAAGCTATAGAAAAGAATTTGAGTAATGACGGCCTGTTATATCGATACAAAAATGAAGATGACTTCGGATTGCCTTCATCTTCATTTACAATATGTACATTCTGGTTTATAAATAGTCTGTTCAAAATCGGGGAAGAGGAAAAGGCTATGCAGCATTTTGAAAAATTATTGACTTACAGTAATCATTTAGGTTTATTTAGTGAAGATATTGATTTTAAGACGAAAAGATTGCTAGGAAACTTTCCACAAGCATATTCTCATTTAGCTTTGATTGAGTGTGCTGTCAACTTTTCGACTAAAGATACTGAAGAAAAAATACTTGAATCTATGCGGGAATAATTTCCTTTTTAAGTGGATTTAGGGGTAAGATTATTAGGTTGTAGTTTTAATACTTTTCGGTATCTCTTTAACCTTTCCTAACAATTGCTTTAGATGCTGCTTAGTAGTAAACGGATTCATTATCGTTGTACGTAAATAATGTATACCTCTCAACTTGGTTTGAACGATATAGAATTCGCCTTCTTCCAATATCTGTTGTCTAATTTGCTTGTTGAGTTGGTTTAATTCGGAATTATTAAGGGAGTGATCAAAATAGCGAAAGCATACAATGTTAGACATGGGCTTTACGGCTAATTCAAATTGGGAATCAATCTCAATCATTTTATAAAATTGCTGCCCTAGATCATATAAAGTGGTCAAATATTCATCAAAAATCGCTTCTCCAAAGGTTTTTAATAAGGTATACCACTGAATGCTCATCATGGTTTTGGTACATTCAAAAGTCCGTTTTGCCAAATTGTACCAATCTTCATCTTCAGATTGATTTAAAAGATAATCTGCCTTTTGACTGAATGTTGTATGGGAATGATTGCCATCTTTAAAAAGAAGGGCAGTAGTAATGGTTGGCATCATCATCATTTTATGACCATCGATTACAACAGAATCTGCTTGGGCAATACCTTTTACAGTATACTTATATTTTGGCGAAAAAATGGAAGCACCCCCATGGGCACCATCTATATGAAACCAGATATTATGTTTATTGGCAAATGCTGCTATGGTCTCCAAATCATCATAGATACCTGTCGCGGTTGAAGGTGCGCTGCCTACAATCGCAAAAACCGTAATGCCTTCAGTTCTTGCTTTTTGATAATAACCCTCCAAAAGGGAGGTGTCCATACTAAATCCTGAGGTTGCAGGTATTTTAATGATTCCTTTTTCACCAAGACCCATTATCTTGGCAGCTCGGTCAACACAATAATGGGCCTCTTCAGAGACCATAATCCCTAAATCCTGTTTAGATCCTTTATTCCAAACGTCATGTTCCACTTTCGCCTTCCTAGCTGAAAGCAGGGCTGTAAGATTTGCCAAAGTACCCCCTGAAGTCAAAAACCCCCTTGAATTATCGTCATATCCGATTTTAGAGCAAATGAATTCGGTTATTACCCTTTCAATGGCAGAAGGGGCCATGCCCATTTCATATACGGCCATACCATTGTTCAACAGTGCGCTTATTAACCCAGAAAGCGAAGCCAATGGAGCTGGCGGGCTAACCTGATGGCCAATATATTTGGGATTATGTACATGGGTGGTGTGTTTTACTATTTCAGGAAACAACTGGGAATTATCACCTTTTACAAGATAGTTTTTCCAAAAAATATATTCGTCTTCAGGAAGATTCCAAAGAATCACCTTATCAGATTTTCCATTAAGGGTATTATCCAAATGGTCGGCCAGTTGATCAATCAACTGATGTCCGCGTTTTCTGAAATATTCTGGTGAATAGGCCGATTGAAGAAGCTTGTTTTCCATTACACTAAATTAGGTTTTTGTAATAAGCATTGCAACAGAATTACCCAAGGCATTTTATACTATTGGACACCAATTCTTTTCGATTAAATGCTCTTGTAAATACAACAATTAGAAGATGTTTCGTTAAATTTGCAGACAGAAATTTATATAACATACATCATGAAATTAAAACATATTCTAAGCACCGTTCTTGTAATTGGGCTTCTTTGGTCCTGTAAGGAAAAAATGGTTGAGAACCAACCAGTTGAGGTTGAACAAAAATTCGATTATCTCGTAGATCAGTTTGCTGATTTGAAGATTCTTAGGTATCAAATTCCGGGGTTTGATGAAATGACCTTGAAGGAAAAACAATTGGTTTATTATATGACCCAAGCAGGTTTAGCTGGCCGTGATATCATGTGGGACCAAAACTATCGCCATAATCTTGAGATTAGGGATGCTTTGGAAAATATTTACACTGCCTACTCAGGGGATAAGACCACCGATGATTGGCTGGCTTTTGAGGAATATTTAAAACGTGTTTGGTTTTCTAACGGCATTCATCATCATTATTCCAATGATAAGATCATGCCTAAATTCAAAGCCGATTTCTTGACTTATTTATTAAAGGAAACAGATACTAAATTGGAAGGAGAAGCTTTTGAGGTGATTTTCAATGAGAAAGATGCTAAAAAGGTAAATAAGAAAAAGGGGGTTGATAATGTCGCTTCTTCAGCCATCAATTTTTACGACCCAACAATTACTGACGCCGATGTTGAGGCCTTTTATAAAACTGCTGACAAAGGGCCAAAAGACAGACCTATTGAAGCTGGTTTAAACTCAACCTTAGTGCGTGAAAACGGCAAGCTTGTTGAGAAAGTCTGGAAATCAGGTGGATTGTATGGTGAGGCCATAGATGAAATCATCAAATGGTTGGAAAAAGCCCAAGGTGTTGCAGAAAATGAAAAACAGGCCCAAACCTTAGCACTTTTGATTGACTACTATAAAACTGGTGATTTGAATATTTGGGACAAGTATTGTGTTGCATGGGCAACATCAACTGAAGGCAATATAGATTGGATTAATGGCTTTATTGAAGTATATAAGGATCCTAAAGGCTATAGGGGCTCTTATGAAAGTATTATACAAGTCAAGGATTTTGAGATGTCAAAACAAATGGCGGTACTTTCTGAAAATGCACAATGGTTTGAAGACAATGCCCCATTGATGGATTCCCATAAAAAAGATAGTGTTGTAGGTATATCCTATAAAACCATTAATGTGGCTGGTGAAGCAGGAGATGCCTCTCCAAGCACACCCATAGGAGTGAACCTTCCGAACAACAACTGGATTCGCCAAGAACATGGTAGCAAGTCTGTTTCCCTAGGAAATATTCTCAATGCTTACAATAATGCAGGAGGGAGTGGTAGATTAAAGGAATTCGCACATGATGCCGAGGAAATTGAACTAGAGGAAAAACACGGTCAATTAGCCGGTAAATTACATACTGCACTGCATGAAGTAGTTGGTCATGCTTCAGGTCAAATTAATCCAGGAATAGGTCAGCCTAAAGAAACTTTGAAGAACTATGCTTCAACAATGGAAGAGGGTAGGGCCGATTTAGTAGGTCTTTATTATTTAATGGATCCTAAATTACAAGAACTAGGTTTGGTTGATAATTCAGAAGAGCTTGGGAAAGCAGCATATGACGGATATATCAGAAATGGTTTGATCACGCAGTTGGTTCGGATAGAGCTTGGGAATGATATTGAAGAAGATCATATGGTGAATAGGCAATGGGTTTCTGCCTGGGCCTATGAAAAAGGAAAAGCTGACAATGTTATTGAAAAGATTGAAAAAGATGGCAAAACCTTTTATAACATTAAGGATTATACCAAACTACGTGAGTTATTCGGGCAATTATTGAAAGAAACACAGCGTATTAAATCTGAAGGCGACTTCAAAGCTGCACAAGATTTAGTTGAAGGATACGGGGTTAAGGTTGATCAAGCCTTACATGCACAAATACTGGACCGTAACCAGCAGTTTAAATCTGCCCCTTATAGTGGATTTGTAAATCCTGTTTTGGTTCCTGAAACCAATGATGCAGGTGAAATAGTTGATGTTAAGGTAACCCAACCTGAAAGTTTTGAAATGCAAATGATGCAATATGCTAAAATGTATAGCTTTTTAGACTAGTGGATATATTCAAAATATAATAAAAAAAACCGTCCTGACGATACTGTCAGGACGGTTTTTTACTTCTGAATAATCAAAAGTTTCAATCTGAATTAGTCAAAGGTGTAACCGTTATCTGCAGCAACCTTGTCCGCAATTTGCGTACGCAGTGCTACTACATTCGGGTTATTGGTATATTTTGTGAAACGTTTAAGTCCCATAAGCATCATACGTTGTTCATCGCCTTCAGTAAATGAAATTATAGCCTCTTTTCCTTTGGTAATGGCAGTTTCAGTTGCATGGAACAGATACAGTTTGGCCATTGCAATTTGCGTTGCTTGGGCTTCCTCTCCAAAGCGTTTTGCATTTTTCTCAGCTCTTAACAGCGTTGATTCTGCCATATAGATTTCTATTAGGATATCTGCAGCAGACAACATCAACTGCTGGTGTTTTTCCAACTCTGGTCCAAATTTTTGTACTGCACTACCGGCCACCATTAGAAATACCTTTTTCAGTCTTGCAATCAAATCCTTTTCTTCTGCAAAAAGTTCTGAAAAATCAGGGATATCAAAAGATGGTATGCCCATTAATTCCTCACCTACTTTGGTTGCTGGTCCTAGAAGGTCAACATGGCCTTTCATTGCTTTTTTTACCAACATACCTACTGCCAACATCCGATTGATTTCGTTGGTACCTTCGTAAATACGGGCAATTCTGGCATCTCTCCAGGCTTTTTCCATTGGGGCATCTGCGCTAAAACCCATGCCACCAAAAATTTGTAATCCTTCATCGGTAGTACTTTGAACATCTTCTGAAACGGCAACTTTTAGAATGGAACATTCAATGGCATATTCCTCTATGCCTTTAAGCTCAGCTTCTTGATGTGGATTACCATCGGCTTCACGAATGGCGATCCTATCTTCAATATTTTTGGCTGCACGATAACTTGCTGATTCTCCAGCATAGGTATTTGTTGCCATTTCGGCAATCTTACTTTTGATAGCACCAAAGTTTATAATTGGTGTTTTAAACTGTTTTCTTTCATTGGCATATTTCACAGCTTCGCCAATGACACGACGTTGCGCTTCTAAACAAGCAGCAGCTAATTTAATTCGGCCAATATTCAAAGCGTTCATTGCAATTTTGAATCCATTTCCACGCTCAGAAAGCAAATTCTCAACAGGGACCTTGGTATCACTAAAGAAAACCTGACGGGTAGAGGAGGAGTGAATTCCCAGCTTATTCTCTTCGTCACCCATGGTTATTCCATTTTTGGGATCGTTTTCAACGATGAAACCGGTAATATATTTATCGTCTTCTATTCTTGCAAAAACAATGAACATATTGCAAAAACCCGCGTTTGATATCCACATCTTCTGGCCTGTAATGGAATAATGCTTTCCATCTTTGGACAGTGCAGCTTTTGTTTTCCCGGAATTGGCATCGGATCCAGCTCCTGGTTCTGTTAGGCAATAAGCTCCAAACCACTCTCCAGAAGCTAATCTGGGAACAAATTTTTGTTTTTGCTCTTCCGTGCCATAAAGGGTAATCGGCATTGTACCAATTCCCGTATGTGCTCCGAATGCTGTGCTGAATGAACCTGTTGCACCAGAGATATAGTCACAGACCAACATGGTGGATACAAAGCCCATTCCCAAACCGCCATAAGCTTCAGGTACAGCGACTGATAAAAGCCCAAGTTCACCCGCTTTACGCATGCACTCTTCAGTATAGGCATAATCTTTCTTTTCAAAACGTTCCCAATGTGCCCAAAGTTCCCGATCAACGAATTCCTTGGTGCTATCGCGCATCATACGCTGCTCCTCCGACAAATCTTCTAACGTGAAAACATCCTCACATTTGGTTTCTTTTACTAAGAATTGTCCCCCTCTTAGTAGGTTTTCACTTTTTGTTTCGGTACTCATGTTTTTAAAGTTTAGAGAAGAGAAAATAGAAATAAGACGTTATTCAAGGCCGTTTTGAAAACCCATAGTCATTCTTTGCCATTCTGATATTTTATCTTCTAGTGTGTTTAAAGTTATTCTGTCAATATATTTTCTATGATGTGCAACTAATAATTGAGTTACTAATTCAAAAGAAGAACTCAATGAATAATCAATAAAATTCTTAAATGCTTTATTGGTCCTTCCTGAACCTTCAGCAATATTGCTTGGCATTGAAACGGAACATCGGCTTATTTGAGAACTTAAATCATATCTTTCATGATTAGGAAAATCAACTAAAACATCAGATATATCATTTGCAATTTCCAGTCCAAGTTGCCAAATTTTTAAATTCCTATAATTATGTCGTGTTGCCATTAAATCTTTACTCTAATCTCTTTTTTCTCTAGTCTCAAGAAAGAAATTCATAAATGCCAGCAGCACCTTGTCCAGTCCCAACACACATGGTAACCATACCATATTTGCCCTTCATGTTTCTTTTTCTCATCTCATCAAATAATTGAACGGATAATTTAGCGCCAGTACAGCCCAATGGATGGCCTAAAGCAATAGCACCGCCATTAACGTTAACAATGTCTTGATTAAGGTTTAATTCTCGCATTACAGCAAGCGATTGGGATGCAAATGCTTCATTCAATTCAATCAGTTCAACATCATCCTGTTTTAATCCAGCTTGTTTTAGGACCTTTGGAACCGCTTTTACAGGACCTATACCCATAATTCTTGGTTCAACACCAGCAGCTGCATAATTGACCAATCGTGCGATTGGCTCCAAGTTTAGTTCTTTCACCATTTCCTCACTCATCACCATGACAAAAGCGGCACCATCACTCATTTGAGAAGAATTACCAGCAGTTACACTTCCGCCAGCGGCAAAAACTGAACGAAGTCCAGCCAGAGCTTCTTTACTTGTGCCTTTTCGGGGTCCCTCATCCTTAGTCACGGTATATTTTTTTGTAGCTCTTTTGCCCTTCCCATCAATATAGGTTTGTTCAACTTCTATTGGAACAATTTGATCCTGAAAACGGTCTTCGCCTTGCGCTTTTAGGGCTTTCATATGGGAATTATAGGCAAATTCATCTTGATCTTCTCGAGATACTTTGAATTCATTTGCAACGGCTTCAGCGGTATTTCCCATTCCCCAGTAATAATCTTCGTGACCTGAGTTCACCAAATCATAATTGAGTTCAGTTTTATATCCTGTCATAGGAACCGAACTCATACTTTCAGCACCCCCGGCAATAATACAATCGGCCATTCCTGCTTGAATTTTGGCAGTCGCAATACCTATTGTTTCGATACCTGAAGAACAAAATCTATTCACCGTTACGCCTGGAACATCAACAATGTCCAATCCCATTAAAGATATTAAACGGGCCATATTAAGACCTTGCGATCCTTCAGGCATTGCATTGCCCACAATGACGTCATCGATTCGTTTTTTGTCAAAATCGGGTAACTCTTTCATCATGTACTCGATGGTTTCAGCTGCCAATTCATCGGTTCTTTTAAAACGGAACACTCCTTTTGGTGCTTTACCAACCGCTGTTCTATATGCTTTTACTATGTATGCTGTTTTCATGTTGTTTATAGTATTGAGTATTGAGATTCTAGTATTGAGATTTATAATTTTTGTTGAAATGAATAATTCATTTTTTGAATTTCAATACACGTATTAATTACTGGTTGCACTTTGTCTTTATTAATTAAATTTAGTTCAGCTGCCAATATTAACTGAGTTTGTAGCTCGTAGGCTGAACCATTTGCAATACTTAGAAAATATTTAAATTCTTTATTTGAATTTCTCCCTGCTCCTTCGGCGATGTTAGATGGAATTGAAATTGAACATCTCTTAATTTGAGAGTTTAATCCAAACTTTTCGTCTGATGGTAATTCTGTCACTAGTTGATATACAGATTTAGCTAATTCTATTGACTTGTTCCATATTTTTAAATCTTCTACTTTGTGCATAATTATCTAACTACTTAATACTAACATCTCAATTCTCTTAGCAACTAGTTGCGAAGTGGTTTTCCTGTCTTAAGCATATGCTGAATTCGTTCTAATGTCTTACGCTCAGTACATAGACTTAGAAAGGCTTCTCGCTCAATATCCAGTAAATATTGCTCGCTGACCATAGTAGGTTCTGATAAATCCCCTCCTGCCATCACATAGGCCAATTTGTTGGCGATTTTATGATCGTGCTCACTAATATAATGACTGGCTTCCATTGCATCTGTTCCTACCAAGAACATACCCAATGCTTGCTTACCAAGCACTTTTACATCTTTTCTTCGAACAGGTTGTGTATAGCCAGCTTCCGCCATTAACTTGGCATGCGCTTTGGCAGTGGCAATCTGTCTATTTTTATTTACCACAACAAGATCCTTTCCTTTTTGAAGTAAACCTAAATCATAAGCTTCATAAGCAGAGGTCGAAACTTTTGCCATTCCTATGGTCAAGAAATATTCTTGAAGAACATTTAGTTCCACATCATTCTTTTTGAAAGTGTCAGACGCGCGTAAGGCTAATTCTTTGGAGCCACCTCCTCCTGGAATAACACCTACACCAAACTCTACCAAACCAATATAAGTCTCTGCAGCAGCGATTACTTTATCAGCATGTAAGGATAATTCACACCCACCACCTAATGTCATTCCATGGGGTGCAGAAACTGTTGGAATTGCTGAATAGCGCATACGCATCATAGTATCCTGGAACATCTTGATTGCCATATTAAGCTCGTCATACTCCTGCTCAACGGCCATCATGAAAATCATTCCGATATTGGCACCCACAGAAAAGTTAGGGGCTTGGTT
>RCND010002095.1_pt1 | contig 11178 bp, 13 predicted proteins | sample 2041351 | NCBI WGS metagenome assembly RCND01 (sample SAMN09708230, study PRJNA481090) | Marine sediment metagenome, whole genome shotgun sequencing project. | biome: marine sediment; feature: ocean; material: sediment; isolation source: Sewage treatment plant 12B marine sediment (STP12B) ...
CAAGGATTCACAAATCTCATTCTCAAGTGAAAAAATATTAGGGGGTTATAATAATTTATTTACAGATAAAAAAATAATTCTTGATGCTAAAAACAAATTCAAGTTGGGGGCTTTTGATTATTTAGTATTTGTAAATTAAAGAATAATTTGTCAGGATAGGTCTGCACTTATTTGTCAAAAAATAAAAGATAGGGTCTTTCTATTTCTTGTCTGAATTCATGCAAGTTAATATTTCTAGATTTCCTTAAAAATTCTTTCCCATCTAAAAAAACTAAAATAGTTGGGACACTAAAAATTCTATTCTGGGCAGCCACTTCCGGCAAGGCTTCACTATCAACATAACCCGTTTTTATTTTGGGGAATTCAGAGTTAATTAAATCGATTAGTTTCGGCTTAAGTACTTTACAGACATTGCATTGCGGTGTACTAAAATATATTAGTGCTGATTCATTATCTCTAACAAATTCCTTTAAATCGTCTGTGTTTTTAAAATCAATCATAAGAATTCTATAAAGTTTTTCCTAATTAAGATGTAATCTAGAAAAAAACGTTTCAAAAATTAAAAATTTTATTAAAATTAGTGTTTATAACCATGTGAAACCCAAAATTTAACTTGCATCTTTTGTAAAAAAGTATATTTTAGTTCTTAGTATTTAAACTAAAATAATTATAAAATGAAAACACCCCCCCCATATCCGATTTTAACTGCAATGGTAATTCCATATTTGTATATACATTATTTGCTTCTTACAAGAGTAAAGGAAAGCACACAACCGGTTTTACATAACTTGATTAAATTGTGACAATCTTTAAAAATGAAATCTCATGTCATTCTGAGGAGCGTAGCGACGAGAGAATCTTTCAACTGGACAGTTTATGAAAAAGTCAATAATAATTTTAGGAGCCTTGCTATTAGCATTAATAAGCTGTGATACAACCGACCCAAAACCACCGGAAGAAAAACCACCCGGCTACCAAGAAGATATACCTTGGCCGTCTTTGGCTGATTCTCCCTGGCCGATGTTTAGAGGACACCCAATGGGGACTGGCAGGCTAAAAGGAACTATACCGCAATTTAGTGAGATCACTAAAATGTTAAAAAAATTTATTCCTGCTAGCGGTGCAGTAGTTGGAGAAGACGGCTCATTTTATTTTATATCATATGGAGAATATTCCGGCTTGGTATGTCTTGATAATAATGGTGAAGAAAAGTGGTTTTTTGAATTGGAAAAATCATTTTACACATCAAAACTATCAACTCCTATTATTCTAAATAACGATGACATAATAATTGGTTATTCAAGATCGGATTCTATTTTTTCTATATCAACTGCAGGCAAACTAAATTGGAAAATTTCATTGAACACTCAATATGAATTGACCATTGGAAAAGATGGGACAATTTATAGCTATTCAACAGATCCCAGTGCAATTAATTCGATTAGTAGAGATGGGGAATTGTTATGGAAGATAACTAACAACAATATTTCAACTTTTGGAAATATGGTTTTATCTCCAGATGGTACTACACTTTATACAACAGGTGTTTTCGGAACCGCCTTATTAGCCTACGATATTTTGACACAAAATTTAAAGTGGCAGTTAGAAGGCAAAGTAGATTTAGCATCACCACTTATTGATTCTCAAGGCAATATATAGTTCTAACACAAGGGAACGATACAGAATTGGGGATATATTCTTTAAATCCAGAAGGCAATATAAGATGGAAAATGTTACCCGACGAGGGAACAACAAGTGCAATGAGTCCGGTTATTGATAGAAATGGAAATATATACATTGGTTTTAAAGACCTTTATTGTCTTAGTTATGAAGGGAGTATTTTATGGAAAAAAAATTTTTATATAATATCAAATAATTTACTTATTGACGGATTAGATAACATCTTATTTACACTAACAAATCCTTCTCAAGCAGCTCTTGAATCGATAATTCAAATTGACCAAAATGGCGATATTGTCAATCAAATTAATATATCAACCCCTTCAATAGCGCAATACTATTCACCTGCCATTAGTAACAATATGATACTACTTCCAATTCCTTTCACAAGCATGATTTTGTTAATAAATTAAGGAATAACGTAATGAAATTTAAAATGATAATTATTATATATTTTGTAACTAGCTTTATATTATATAGTCAACAAAATCCTAAAATTCCAAAACCTGAAATATTTATGCTGGCAGAAAACATGCCTGAAAATCAAACAATAATTTTTAAACTCTTAAAAAAAAGCTTAACCTATGACCATGATGGGAATTACAATAATTGAGTCGTATGTACAAATTGTGATATCTCAGCTAATGATACCATTACAGGGACTTATTTAGGCACAGGAAGAGGTTGGAATATATCTTATGAACATGCTATTGGAGACCCTTTCGATAATTATGGTTATGGATTATATACATTTTACAATAATTATAGTGGAGATGATAATTATTTTTACATTGACTTTCGAGACAACAACTATTTTACAGGATATAAAAATGTTGCTAGTCCGGATATTTATATAAAATACGATTATGATAATGATTCATATAAATACAAACCATCCGGTACTAGTACTTGGAAGTCAATTGTTCTTCAAGATCTAATTACTATTTGGGCGATAAAGGATTCAACAGCAATTGTAAAAACTGATGAATTTCCATCAGGTTATTGGGAAAGCTCTTTAAATTTAGTTCACACTGGTAATTCTCCATCTACTTATAAAGTTATGTTGATTTGGGGCAAGCATCCAACCTTTAATACAAGCACATTTAAAGTATATAGAAGTCTTTCTAGTGATCCAAATGGTAAATACAAAATTATTGCATCAATTGATCAAAAGGATTTTTATTATCAAGATTTAGCGACAGATTATTATGAGGATCCACCAAAATATTATTATGTGAAAGCATATAATGGTTCATATTCTGGTAGAACAAATATTGGAAGTACATTAATCAGTAAATCACTTCAAAAAAATGTTAAATCAGCTGAAAAGCAATTAATCGTAAATAAAAATTATATTTCTATTAATTACCCAAACCCCTTCAATCCAAGTACAAATATAACTTTTCAAGTAGCTAAAAAAGGACATGTAGTGCTTAAAGTTTATAATACCTTAGGTAAAGAAGTGGCAGAATTAGTAAATGAGACAAAAGAAGAAGGAACACACTTGGTTACATTTAACGGAGATAACTTACCAAGCGGCATGTACTTTTATAAAATACAAAGCGGAGAATTTGTAGATGTTAAAAAAATGTTGCTTCTCAAATAGTGATAAATATTACATTTGTACGTAAAAATAAAAACCCAACTTCAAAAGTTGGGTTTTTGTAAAATGTGTTGAATTAATTTTTAATCAACAAAAGGAATTTTTAATTCCTGACCAACTTTAATTAAATCCGGATTGGATAATTGATCTTTGTTTGCATTAAAAATATTCATATACTTTCCGGCTTCGCCTAAGTATTCTTTAGAAATTTTGCCTAAAGTATCGCCGCTTACAACTTTGTGGATATGAAAATAATCTTTTGCTTCTGCTCTGATATCTACCTTAATATCTGTTGGTGATTGTCCACCTACTTCTTTAATCTTATCCCAAATTTTGTTTTTTTGATATTGCGTATGAACAATGCCGTACACTTTTAAATAGCCTTCAGCCTTTTCTTCTACTTTTGCATCTTTCATATTGAATCTATTGCACATTTCAAGAACTGGACCATATTTCATTGTTAGAGCCATTTAATTCCTCCTATTATTATTTTAAGTATAATTAGTATGTAAATTTAAGAAAATAAATTTAAATTTCTACTCCCAATTGTTAGAGTAATCTTTAATAAACTTATCAAAACGTATTGGTTCTCTATTTAGTATTTTTTCAACAGAATCAGTAATAATTGCTGTTTCTCCTTTTTTAATATGACTGCAAAGCTGAAGAGTACCCATTATCGTTCCTATTGGCCAGCCTGCAGATTTTAATCTTTTTTCAAATAGCTCTTCCGAAATATCATTGTACTCAATTTCCTTGTTCAACCCTTCAGAAAACAAATGAGCAACCACATGCATGTTTAGCAACTGCTTCCCTGTTAGTTTTACCGTCTGATTATTTAATTGTTTTTCTGTAAGAGCTTTTACCGCAACTTCAGCAACATCCCTTATATCAATAAAGCTTGTTTTAGCATTTTGTGCGGGCACAGAGATTTGATTTTCTTCAATAATTAAATCCCTAAAAAGATCCTTGAAATTTTGCATGTAACAATTTGGTCGCAGAATAACAAAATCAATACCGCTACTTTTTATATGATCTTCAATTTGTTTCATTGGTTTATCAAGATCGCTCTCGGCACTAAGTGCAGATATGTTAACGATCCTTTTAACACCTTTGGCAATTGCAGAATCTATAGCTTTAATAACTATATTTTTAAGATTTAAATAAGAAGGGGGCGATACAATAAGAAGTTTTTCAACAGCTTCAAATGCCGACTCAAAAGTATCCGAGTTCTGATATTCAAAATGGATAAGCTTGGCATTCTTTAAGTTTATTGATTTTGCTTTTTCGGTATCTCTGACAGCGATTTTAACTGGCTCATTTGAGGCTGACAATAATTTTGCGACTTCAAAGCCAACTGAACCGGTGGCACCTATAACTAATATCTTTTCCATTTTAAGCCCTCCAATTAAATTTATATTTGATGCGTTTTTTGCAATGTGTTTGTAACTAATCTGAAAATTGAACTGTAGAAAAAAGTGGAATTGGAGATAATTACAATATAATCAACTTTTAATTAAAATCAAGCGTTACGACGATATTATTTTTTTAGGCTCTGTGCCAAATAATGTTTTTGTGTCTAATTTCTGTTAAATTGAATTTAATGATTTGATTATTTAATCCGTTTTATTCTTATGGAGCTATTATTTTTAGCGGCTGTTATTGCCGGAGTCATTTTGATGCTTGCTGCATTTGCCGGATGTATTCTTCCAGCAATGCCGGGTCCGCCACTTGGTTTCTTGGCACTGCTAATTATAAAATTAGCCGAACCATTGACATTTTCCTCAAACTTTATGTTAACAATTGCCGGTATTACAATTATTGTTTTCGGACTTGACTACATTTTGCCTATTTGGGGAGCGAAAATGTATAAAGCAACTAAAATGGGAATTTGGTTTTCTATTATCGGTATGATTATCGGCATTTTCTTTTTTCCTCCTTTTGGAATGATATTGGGATTATTTCTTGGTGCAATCGTTGGTGAGCTTGCATCTGGAAAAGCAAAAAGAGAAGCTTTAAAGGTTGGATTTGTTTCATTTGTGTTTAGTATGCTTGCAATTATTATTAAATTAGCCCTTGTCGCAGTAATGGCATTCTACTTTACTAAAGCTGTTATTCAATATTATATTTAAAATCTTACAATGATAAAAAAGACTTTATTCACAGTTCTAATTTCCTTTTTGTTTTTTGCGGGCTGTGCCGAAAACAAGGAGATTCAACCATTTAAGAATTTTATTACAGATGATCTTCACAAAAAGATAGAGATTGAATTTAGCCCACAAAAAGTAATTACACTTGCGCCAAATCTTACCGAATTAGTTTTTGAACTTGGAGAAGGTGACAAAATAATTGGAAACACTAATTATTGCAATTATCCCGACTCTGCAAAAAAAATAGAAAATGTTGCAGATCTACTATCCGTTAATTTAGAAAAAATTACAGCTCTCCAACCGGATTTAATTTTTATAACAGCCGAAGGAAATTCAAAATCAGATTATAATAAACTAGTTAGTCTTGGTTTTAAGGTATTTGTTTCTAACCCAAGAAATTTTAGTGGAATAAAGAAGACACTGCTTGATATGGGAAAGATTTTTAACGTTTCTGAAAAAGCTGATTCAATTGTAAATAATTGGAATGTGAGAATTGATTCAGTTAAGAAAACTCACGAAAAAATAGTTTTTAAAACAGTTATGTTCTTAATTTCCACTAACCCGATTTATTCTGTTGGTAATAATACTTTTGTACATCAAATACTAACCTTTTCTGGTTTAGAAAATATAACAGCTGATACAGATGTAAATTATCCCTTGCTTAATCGCGAAGAGATTTTAGTTAGAGACCCAAATTATATTTTACTTTATGAGACAAACAATAATGATGTGCATGAAATTCTAAAAGCTTATCCTGAATGGAATACTCTTTCTGCAGTAGTAAATGATAGAGTATTTTTCATAAATGCAGATTTATTCAGTCGTCCCGGACCAAGATTTTTAGATGCGGTTGAAGCATTGAATAAATTAGTATTAAGCAGGTAGGTAAACTTTTTAGAACAAATGTTACAGTTTCGGTTCCCAAGCAGAGCCCTCGCAAGGTATTTCATCTTCGGTTGGGTGTTCATCATATTTTAAGCAAAGTACGGCGGATTCATCAAAATGTTTACAGCTTGAGCATAATGTATTGGTAATTATCTCTTCATTCTTTTCCCTAAATAGTTTGTATTGTATAAATGCAGGGTGCATAATAATTCCGTAAATTGACATTGTTACAACCATCCACCAATATTTGTATTCAATATAGTCGGTCGCAATCCATAATAAAGGAATTAGAATTGCAATTCTGATAATAGCCCAGTAAATAATTCCGCCCATCTATCTCTTTTCTATTATTATAACAAAATAACCAAATTGATTTTAGCCTTATATTAAGTTAATTTTAATATTCTTTTTAAGCAATTGATAAACAAACAGTATTAAAATTTTAAAGATGTGATTTTTGATCGAGAAAGCAATATGGAAAATGAAAAATCTGATATAACGAATCAGAAAAATAGTGAAACAGGTAGTGAAGGCAATAGTGATAATTCTACATCAACTAAGCAAAAAAATATTAAGCCTAATTACAATAGAAAACCGCGAAAAAATTATCAACCTAAGAAACGTTATTATAATAAGAATAAACAACCTAATAACAATAACCAAGGTTCAGATGATTCTGTAACTAAGTACAAATTTCAAAAAATTTCGGTTTTAGTTCCCCTATTTAATGAAGAAGAGTCTTTAACAAAGCTATCTAATCAGATTTCGGATGTGTTCGATAAAATTTCATCCGATTATGAAATTCTTTTTGTAGATGACGGCAGTACAGATAATTCACTTAAAGTTATAAAAGATTTATCAAGAACGAATAATAAAATAAGATATATCAGTTTCAGAAAAAATTACGGAAAATCTGCCGCTCTTAATGTCGGTTTTAAAAGTGCTTCCGGAGATGTTGTTGTAACAATGGATGCTGATTTGCAAGATGATCCGGGCGAAATACCAAATTTACTTGGCGAGCTTCAAAAAGGTTTTGATCTGGTTTCCGGCTGGAAAAAGAAAAGACATGACCCATTTATAAAAAAATACTCATCACGATTTTTTAATTATGTTACAAAAGTTATGTCGGGTATAAAAATACACGATTTTAACTGCGGACTTAAAGCATATAGAAAGCCAGTTATAAAAAGTATAAGTATTCATGGCGAGCTGCATCGCTATATCCCGGTTTTAGCTGATTGGAAAGGATTTAAAGTCTCTGAAGTAGTTGTAAAGCATCACCCAAGAAAATATGGTAAAACCAAATTTGGAATTTCACGGTTTTTTAAAGGCTTTATTGATTTGGTAACAGTGATATTTACAACTAGATATATTCAACGCCCTCTTCACTTTTTTGGAATGCTGGGAGTTATGTCATTCATTATTGGTTTTGTGATTGACGCCTATCTTTCAATCCTTTGGTTAATAGATAAAATACATTTAAGTAACCGACCGATTCTTTATTTGGGCACCGTGCTTATAATCGTTGGCGTTCAGTTATTTTCTTTGGGCTTAATTGGAGAAATGTTAGTTCACAATAACAAAAAAGAAGACAGTTACGGAATAAAAGAGAAATCAAAATAATTTAGAATTTTTGGAGATTTAATGAAACATCATATTGTATCCGGAGCATGCGGATTTGTAGGTAGAAATTTTGTTAAGCATCTTCTAAATACAACAAACGATATTATAATTGCTATTGATGACCTTTCAATTGGCACTCATCCATCAACATGGCTTGAAGATAAAACAGAAAAGAAATTTAAAGACATTTCAATATTTGGTAAAGAAGAAAGATTATACTTTTGGAAAACAGATTTTAGAAATTTTTTAAGAAGATCGCTTAATGAAAAAGATTTTCTTAAAAATGAATCTAATTTAGAAATAGAAAAGTTTAATGATGTATTTCACTTTGCGGCGATTGTTGGCGGCAGAGCGAAAATAGATGGCGATCCTCTTGCCGTATCACTCGATCTTTCAATTGATGCTGAGTTTTTCTACTGGGTGGTTAGAGCTAAACCTGAACGGGTTCTTTATCCAAGCTCAAGCGCGGCATACCCCAATTCTTTGCAGAGAGAAGAAACAGCAGTTGCATTAAAGGAAACAGATGTAAATGTTAATGGTGATATTCTCGGAAAGCCTGATATGACTTACGGCTGGACTAAAATGACTGGAGAATATTTAGCCCATCTTGCCGCAAAACATTATGGCGTTTCAGTTACATGTATCAGACCATTTTCTGGTTACGGCGAAGACCAAGATCTCTCTTATCCTGTTCCAGCAATTGCCGCAAGGGCAGCCCGAAAAGAAAATCCTTTTGAAGTTTGGGGAAGCGGAAAGCAAGGCAGGGATTTTGTTCACATTGATGATGTAATTGAATGTACTTTAATTGCAATGGATAAAATTCATGACGGATCTGCAATAAATATTGGTTCCGGAAAATTAACTTCATTTATTGACCTTATAAAAATCTTTTCCAAATTTGCCGGATATGAACCGACAATCAAACCTTTGTTAGATAAACCGGTCGGTGTTCACTCTCGTTACTGCAATATGGATTATGTAAAAGAGACTCTCGCTTGGGAACCTAAAATTTCAATTGAAGAAGGAATGAGAAGAGTTTATGATAATGCTTTAAAAATGTATGTTTAATTTGTGTTGTCGGAACTGATTTTATGAATGTGAAAAAAATTGTTGTTTTTGGTCCCGGCCCAAAGTTCAAAGGCGGCATAGCTAATTATACCTTATCACTTGCCAACTCACTTAACAGTATTGACAATACTGAGGTTCATATTGTTTCATGGACTCAGCAATACCCATTTTTTATCCCCAGAGATTTTATTGATAAGAGCAGTAAATCAGATCCTTTAGAAGGGACAGGAATTAAAGCTCACTATATCACTAATTATAACAATCCTTTTTCTTGGAACAGCACAGTAAGTTTGATAAAGAAAATTGATCCAGAAATAATTGTAATTCAATGGGCAATTGCAATTCAGGGTTTGCCGCTTGGCTATATTGCAAAACAATTGAAGAAGAAACACAAAGGTGAAGTTATCTTTGATCTTCATGTTGTTGCGCAGAAAGAACCAAGTAAAGTTGACAAAACCCTCATTAAATATGGGCTCACCAATGCTGATACGTATATTGTTCATTCATATAAAACTCTTGATGAGCTAAAACAAATTTTTACTCACACTGAATATTATGTTGATGAAACCGGTAAGCGCAGCAGCGGGGTTAATAGAACGGTAATTAAACTTTATCACCCAATCTATGATATGTTTAAGCCCAACCCAAACTTTAATATTGAAGAAGTTAAAAAAGAGTTGAAACTAAAACGATATGTCTTTCTGTTCTTTGGATTTATCAGAGAATATAAAGGATTGCATAATGTAATTAAAGCATTTGCACAGCTTTCTAAGAAAAGAGATGATGTTTCACTGCTGATCGTTGGCGAATCCTTTTGGAATACTTTATCCACAAATAAGGTCTCAAGTAAAATTAAAAACGCAATTTTTGATACTGCTAAGAGAATAGCTTTTAATAAGTCAGACAAAGAAAGAGATTACCAACCGCTAAAGTTAATTGATGAATTAGAAATTAGAGAAAATGTAACTTTGGTTAATGAATATGTCCCAAATAATGAAGTTAATAAATATTTTCAAGTAAGCGACTGCAATATTCTATTTTACTTAACAGCAACACCATCCGGTGTTGAGTCAATTGCCTATAATTTTAATCTTCCTTCACTTGCAACAAGGGTTGGTCATTTCCCTGAAACAATAAAAGACGGATTTAACGGCTTTTTGGCTGAACCTGAAAATATTAATTCAATGGCAGAAGTAATGGAAAAGTTTATTGAAAATCCGTTGCCTCGTGAAAATGTTGCGGCATCTGCTAAAAATTTTAGTTGGGAAAATTACGCCAAAGCAATCTTGAGGTTGTAATACAATTATGGTTCTACTGGCAAAATTATAAAAATTAAAATTGCGAATGAATTTTGTATCGAATGAGCATTCTTTGCGATTGAGATATCTCAAAATTAAAAGATTTCTCACCAAACAAAAACGTTTGGATTCGAAATTACGGCCTATTGTATTTTGCAACATGTTCAACAAGTTACTGGAAATATGATTTTATTTGTAATAAACTTAAGCTCTTGTAGTAAATAGTCTAAAATATGGTAAAATGAAGAAAGTTTTATTTATAACATACTACTGGCCTCCGGCTGGCGGAGCTGGTGTACAGCGAGCTCTTAAGTTTGCTAAATACTTGCCTCAATTTGGTTGGCAGCCAATTATTTTAACCGTTGAAAATCCGGACAGCCCTGTTGTTGATGAAACGCTTCTCAAAGATATTCCGGAGAATTGCAAAGTCTACAAAACCAATGCTCTGGAGCCCTTTAGTCTTTACAAAAAGCTTACCGGCAAAGATAATTCATATAAAATCCCAAGCGATGTTTTAACTAAAAGTAAAAATTTATCTTTATCAGAAAGAATTTCTAAATGGATAAGATTTAATATTATTATTCCTGATGCTAAAATTGGATGGAAATATTTGGCAGTGAAAGAGGGTAAAAAAATTGTAAGGAAAGAAAATATAGATGTTGTATTTTCAACGGCTCCTCCACCTACCGTTGCGCTGATTGGTAAAAGTATTGCAAAAGCTTGTAATCTTAAATGGATAGCAGATTTTAGAGATCCATGGATGGAAATTGTTCATTACCAAAATGTAAAAAGAAGCGCAGTTACAAAATTTATTGATGGCAGACTAGAAAGGTCTGTGTTAAAGAATGCAGATTTACTTGTAACAATTAGTGAT
>RCND010002096.1_pt1 | contig 11172 bp, 12 predicted proteins | sample 2041351 | NCBI WGS metagenome assembly RCND01 (sample SAMN09708230, study PRJNA481090) | Marine sediment metagenome, whole genome shotgun sequencing project. | biome: marine sediment; feature: ocean; material: sediment; isolation source: Sewage treatment plant 12B marine sediment (STP12B) ...
TATGACTAATATAGTAATGAATAGTTCGAATACAAGAAGAATCGACAATTTCCGGTACCGAGAGCGTGAAAAAGCCAAGTCGAGCAGATCATTCTCAGTAAGTTCTCACCTGACATGCCATAATTTAATCCCGACTATTCGCCTCCATTTAATCGGAAATGTTCTCGTTATCATGTTCGATAAATGCGTATGAATTAACTTGCATTTCCCGCCGGGTCTTATGTTATTATCTTCGAATGCTCTCCGGGGTTTGCCTCCGGATTTTATGATAGAGCAGGAGGGTGAAAATGAGCACAAACGATGTGAAAGATCGATTTGAACAGATGCCTCCCGGTATGAATATGGACCAGGCGATTCTAGAGGCAGAGAGATGTCTTCTCTGTCATGATGCGCCCTGTTCCAAGGCATGTCCCGCCGATACCCAGCCGGGTGAGTTTATAAGAAAGTTGCGATTCAGAAATTTGACCGGAGCTATGCGCACCGTCAAGTCAAACAATATTCTGGGCGGTGCCTGCGGTGTTCTTTGTCCGACGGCTGAACTTTGTGAAAAAGAATGCAGCGCACGGATGGCTTCCGATGAAAACTCCAGTGGAAACGACTCGGCTATTCGGATCGGGGATATCCAACGCTTCATCGTCGAACATGGTCGTGAAATTGGATTTCAACCACTTTCTGTTGAAAATACCGGCGTTTCTGGAAAAATCGCGGTAGTCGGATCGGGACCATCTGGTTTGAGCTGCGCTGCTGAACTGGCGAAAGTCGGGTATAAAGTCACCATATTTGAGGCACTTGCCGAACCCGGCGGCGTCCTGCGATACGGTGTGGTCCCATTCCGTTGCGACACCGAGTTCGTCGGCAGGGAACTGGACGATGTCAGGGCTTTAGGCGTAGAGATAAAATGCAATTCACCCATCAAGGGCAGGGGAGCAGCCGAAGATCTTCTCAGTAAAGGCTTCGAGGCCGTTTTCATGGGTCCGGGACTCTGGGATGCATTCGGTTTAAAAGACGGTTCAGCCGATATTGACGGCTGTTATTCCTCGGTGGATTTTCTTTCCTCAATAAGAGATGAAAGGTTCGATACCATTGTTCCCGGATTCAAAGGGAAAACCGTTGCCGTTATTGGTGGTGGTTCGGTGGCTATGGACTGTGTCGAAGCCGCAATCCGTATGGAAACCAAAGATGTAAATCTCATATATCGGCGGTCCTACACACAGATGCCCGCAGAAGAAGACGAACGTATTGAAGCTCTTCAGTCAGGTGTGAACTTCCTCATCCTGCACCAGCCGGTGGATTTCATAACCGACGATAATAATAAATTGACCGGCCTTAAACTGGTTCGGACCCGCCTTGGCGAACCTGATGATTCCGGCCGCCGGCGTCCCGAGTTGATTGAAGGAACCGAATGGGATATGCCGGTTGATATTGTTATCGAAGCTATTGGTAACAAAGCTCCGGATGAATCGCCGGATTGGTACCCCGGCGTCAAGGTTGATGGAAAGAAGCTAATAATCGCCGATGAGGAAACCGGTGCAACCTCGGTCCCTGGAATCTTCGCCGGCGGCGATATCGTACGTGGCCCGGCCCTGGTAGTTGAAGCTGTTCAGGACGGAAAGAAAGCGGCCGTGGCGATCGACAAATATCTCAGGAATATCAGGTAATAAGGAGAAGCTGACATGGCACAGAAAAAACCGGACCTATCAATCGAGTTCTGCGGAAATACATATATAAATCCCTTCTTGCTTTCCTCATCCTGCGTATCTAACAGCGCTGAAATGGTTGAAAAAGCTTTTGACATGGGCTGGGGTGGAGTTGTTTTCAAAACCCTGGGATCGGACCGACTTCGTATGGATCATCCTTCACCCCGGATGAATGCCATGGACTACGGCAGCCGGAAAATGATGACAATGCAGAATGTCGAGCAGATTACCGATCGTCCTCTGAAAGACAATCTGATGGACCTGCTCTACCTGAAAAAGAAGTATCCCGACCGTCGCATGGTTCACAGTATTATGGGTTTTGCCGAGGCGGAATGGTCTTATCTGGCCAAGATGTCTGAAGATCATGGCGCCGATATGCTGGAACTCAATTTCTCCTGTCCCAACATGACAATTGAAGGCTCCGGGCATGACGCCGGTAAGTCTTTTGACTCGCTGGAGAAATACACTGAAGCGGTGAAAAAAGTGGTCAGCATACCGGTGATGTGCAAAATGACTCCCAACATCACAGATATGTGTGAAACGGCCATGGCTGCCAAAAAGGGTGGTGCCGATGCCATATCCGCCATCAACACCGTCAGCGGAATAACTGGAATCGATCTGGATTCCTATGTTCCCCTTCCTAATGTCTTCGGTCGTGGCGCGTCCAGTGGAACTTCAGGTCCCGGCGTGAAACCCATCGGCCTGCGATTCATCTCCGATATGGCTCAGGACCGAAACCTGAACCTGCCTCTCTCTGGTATGGGCGGTATCGAAACCTGGGTGGATGCCCTGGAATACCTGCTCTGTGGAGCTTCCACGCTCCAGGTTACCACCGGGATTATGCATTACGGTTACCAGATTGTTCAGGACATGATTGAAGGTCTTACCGACTACATGGCCTCCAGGGGAATCGAGAAGCTTTCTGAACTCGTCGGTGCCACTCTGCCTAAACTCGGAAAGACCGAGCTCTTTGATTTGAAGAGCCAGGGAATTGCGGAATATGATCTCGATCGCTGTGTCGGTTGCGGTCAGTGTTATACGGTCTGCAGAGACTCCGGCGGCCAGGCCCTGGAATGGGACGCCGAAGCCAGACGTCCGCAGTTAACCGAAGACAAATGCCTCAGCTGCATGCTCTGCAGCTTTGTATGTCCTGTAAGCGGTATGATTACCTACAAGGCCATGCCCAAGGGATGGGAGCGTCGGGAAACCGCGGTTCAGGATCCCAGTCTGGAAAAAGATCTTAAATGGGAACCTTATGTTCATGAAGGTGGACGCGAGGGATTTACCTGCTGACAATTCAGTAATTCGAAGTCTGGTCCCCGGCTGCCGGGGACCAGACACAGGTTTTTAGTTTTTACTATAAAGTCCAGCGGGCGAAGACCGTCCCGACGAAGCCGAGACTTTCAAATTGAACGGCATCCGGTGCAATAATGATCATTGCGCCGGTACCAAGGCTGAATATTTTTCTTTTCCCCAGACGATAAGCGACCGAAAAATCCGGTAGAAATAACCACTCCGCCGCGAATTGATTATACAATCCGAAGAAGCCGAATAATCCGCCGCCGACACTGGCATTAAGAACGAAATTACCCAGATTTGACTCTACGGAAAAAACAGGGTAGATGGCGCTTTGCAGCACCAGGGTCCAAAGACGGATTCCCGGGCCGAAGTGAATTTTTTCAGAACCCCAGTAATAATGCCACTGTACATCTGGAACCAGGAACAGAAATTCGGCGAACTCACCAACATCACCGGTGCTGGATCTCAGCCCGGCATAATACGGCACACTCAACGTGATATCCCACTGGCTGTCCGCATTTGCCTGGCCTGCAATCACAAGAAAAAGTATCAATATGGCAACGAGGCTTAACCGCTTTTTTTTAGCATCCATGTGATGCCTCCTGAAATAATGATAGTCCATAAATGGTCAGATATCGACGACGCTGCAATTTGACATTTATTTTACTTTGACTCCCCGGTTAATTCGGTTTAACCTGTTTGGGATTCCACAATTTAACTCCGAGTTGTTTTTCCTAAGGCATTTTTGTTACGGAAAAGTGGCCGATGGGTGTCGCAGGAAACAGCGGCGCCTCCCGTGTTTGGAAAGGAGATTGTCATGAAACCCCTCAGGATTACACTGGCCGTTATGGTCTTTCTTCTGTTGGCAGCATCGTTGTTTGCCGGCGGCAAGCCTTTGGAACTCAGCTCGGCAGAACCTGCCGATGGCGCGGTCGGATTTCCGATTAATCAGTTCCTGTTGCTGGCCTTCAGCAAGAATGTCGTGAATTTTTCTGTTGCCGAAAATAACGTCGGCTGCTTCGACCTGAAAACATCGTCAGGCGACGTAATTGAGATAGAAATCGAAATGGGCGACGACCAGATGGATCCGGAGTTGAAGCGAATCGTGAAAGTTATTCCGGTTTCTCCCCTCGAGCACAATCGTGAATACAATCTCACTATATCAGGGGAGCTGCAGTCCAAAAACGGTGAGATTCTCGGCGAGGACATGATTATCCGCTTCGTTACCGGATCCTGAACGGGGCGGATTGTAGAAGCCTATGAGTTATCGCCGGCTGATTTATCCGTTGATATTCGTCAGCCCGATTATCTGTATCTTCTTCTCACTCTTCTGGGGGCGTTTCCCGATATCCATCGGAGAGGTGACTGCAGTTCTGCTGCACAGGCTTCCATTCCTCGGAGCCCCTGTCGTTAATGAAACACAAATTGCAGTTGTAGAAATTATCCGCTTTCCCAGGGCCCTCTTTGGTGCTTTGGTGGGAGGAGCTCTAGCCATCAGCGGCGCCGCATTTCAGGGTTTGTTCCGCAATCCGCTGGTGAGCTCCGGAATGCTCGGGGTGAGTTCCGGTGCCGGATTCGGGGCAGCCCTGGCCATCCTTCTTTTCAGCCAGAAATCTCTAATCTACATTTTCGCCTTCACCTTCGGAATCGCCGCTGTAGTTATGGCGTATATGATCGGGAGAATTTACCGGACGACAACCTCGATAACTCTGGTTCTCGGCGGGATTGTAGTCGGCTCGATATTCGCCGCCCTGACTTCTTTTGCCAAATATGTCGCGGATCCCTACAATCAGCTTCCTACTATTGTTTTCTGGCTTATGGGCAGTCTGGCCTCGGCGCAACGGTCCCAGATTCTTATTGCCGGTATCCCGATGTTCATAGGTTCTGCAGGACTTATTCTCATGCGATGGCGAATAAATATCCTTTCCATGGGGGAAAGGGAGAGTCAGGCCCTCGGTGTTAATCTTCAGGTCAGCCAGCTTCTGATTGTATTTTTCGCGACCCTGGCGACAGCCGGCGCGGTGAGCATTGCCGGGGTTATCGGATGGGTCGGTCTGGTTGTTCCACATATGGGCCGGATGATTGTGGGCAGTGATAACAGAGTTCTGTTACCCGTCAGCTTCTGCCTGGGTGCCTCATTTCTGATTCTGGTGGATACTCTGGCCCGGACAATTACCGGGAGTGAAATTCCCCTGGGTGTTCTTACAGCCCTTGTTGGCGGTCCTTTCTTTATCTATCTCCTGAAAGAGACAAAGGCACGGGGCTGGTGATGGAAGCGTTGATCAGCATGACGGACGGTGCCTTCGGCTACACCCCTGAAACAACCACGTTTCGGAATATCGACTTCTCCATTCGGGCGGGGGAGGTTCTCTGTATTCTGGGGCCTAACGGCTGCGGAAAAACAACGTTACTGGACACTCTGTTGGGATACCATCGCCTCCGTAGCGGTGAAATCCAAATTGACGGCCGGAATGCAGACAAGTTGTCCGCCCGGGAGCGGGCGATGAAAGTCGCATATGTACCTCAGAATCATGAGAAGTCGTTTCCCTATACTGTAAAACAGGTAATACAAATGGGGAGGGCGCCCCATTTACCGTTCCATTCCGGACCCGGTAGCGAAGACCGGCATAAAGTTGATGAAATAATCGACAGAATGAAGCTTTCTTCCCTCAGAAACAAGGAGTATACCCGGCTATCCGGCGGAGAAACACAACTGGTTCTGATTGCCCGGGCTCTGGTTCAGGAAAGTCAGGTTATGATACTGGACGAACCAACGAGTCACCTCGATTTCACAAACGAGCTGGTGATTCTGGAAACGCTGGTTCGACTCGCGGACGAACATAAAATTGCAGTGATTATGGCAAGCCATATGCCGAATCACGCCTTCTATTTCGAAAACCGCAGGGTTTCTGTCCGTGTTGCATTGATGCAGAACGGTCATATCTCCCACATCGGCTCCCCCGGAGAAGTTCTGACTCCGAAGACGGTAGCCGATGTGTATAACGTTGATGCCCGAATTATCAGTTATGCCTGCGGCGACGATGAACGGCCGCTAAGCCATGTTATCCCTCTCAAACTCAGGGGACAGGCATGAACCGGCAGTCTTCCAGATTTACCTCTGCCGTACTGCTGACAATGCTTGTTTCCATACGACTTTCCGCCGTCGGTGTTGAAGATGCTCCAGTCGATTCGGGTGAAGTCCGATCAACCCGCCTGGTAACGGACTGCTTTAATCGTCAGGTTAGCATTCCGGAGGAAATCAACAATGTTGCCTGTCTTTATGCATTCAGTACACATGTTGTAACAATGCTAGGCGAAGACGAACGGATTACCGCCGTTGTCGAAGGGTCCAAGCGGGATAGATTGTTAAATGAGATATCACCCTACATCATGAATGCGGCAACTCCCTCAAACGGCGGACTTATCAATATCGAAGAACTGCTTGCGGTTAATCCCGACCTTGTATTTCTCAAGGGTGAAACCGCATTACTTGACGACGAAACGGCCAAGCTGGACCTCTTCTCGATTCCATACGTTGTCATTGATTTCAACGATATGGCGACCCAGATGCGGGCGATTGATGTGATTGGCGAGGTAATGGGCAGGGTCGAAAAGGCGGCAGACTTCAACCGATATTATCAAAGTGTACTGGAGAGTACACGGGTTCGATTTTCGGGGCTGAAAGCAGAAGATAAAACTCGCATCTTTCATTCGGTAAACGAGGCGACTCGAACAGACGCGGCAGGCACCTTGATGGCTGAATGGACTGAAACTGCCGGAGCGGTGAATGTATCAGTTGGAGAAGAACTCCGGATCTATGAAAACAAGTATTTTGCCGGTATTGAGCAGATTATCACCTGGGATCCGGAAGTGATTATCTGCAATGAATATGGTGTTGACTCTTATATTCTTTCCAACGAGAAATGGGCGGCCATCACTGCGGTGAAAGAGGATAGGGTCTGGATCATACCCACTGGAATATCACGATGGGGACATCCAGGCGGTATGGAGACACCCCTGGCAATACTCTGGACCGCAAGTATGCTCTATCCGGATTTGACAATGGATATAGACATGGTAGAGGAGACCCGAAGCTTCTACAAAGAGTTCTTCAATTACATGATTGACGACGAACTTCTCGGACAAATACTCTCCGGGGGCAGGATGAGGATAGCTAGAAACAATGGATGATTATTATCTGTCAATAGACGATACCGACAACGAAACCAGTCCGGGTACCGGTCATGTACTGGAGGCTATGGGACAGCTGCTTGAGTCTAACGGCCTGGCGAAACCCTCCCGTATCAGTCGGCATCAGCTTTTTGTACATCCAGATGTGCCGTATACATCACATAACAGTGCGATGTGTATGATTCTCACAGAAGTCGACGATCCGGATAACCTGATTTCCGCGGCAGAAGGAGCTTTGGTATCACACGCCGCTGAAAGATCGGACCCGGGCATCTGCTGCTCCTCAATGGCAACAATCGTTGATACTGAAACTCTTCTGGCCTGGGGGCGGCGTGCTAAAAAAGAAGTTCTCACCAAGGGTGAAGCTTACCGGACAGCCAAAAGATGCGGGCTTTACCTGAATGAGCATGGAGGCACCGGTGATGGGATAATCGGAGCGCTGGCCGGCGTATCCCTGCGTCTGGGCGGCAATGACGGCCGCTTTCGCGGCAGAATTACCGTCAATTTCGGCAGTGAAAGCTGCAGGGCCGGGGAATTCCTGAACTTGCCGGAAGTCGATGCCTGCTGCGATGTCGATACACTGAATGCCGTGTCCGACGAGGTTCGGGTTTACTGCCCGTCCGATATAAAGACTGTGCTAATGAATGGAAAATCAGTGCTCCCCCTGAGGCGAAGCGGCGATATCTGGCGTTGCCTTACACGGGAAGAAACGAAGGAAGTATTCGCATGACCGATATGAAAAAAGCCTTCAACCTGGTAATGGAAAACCGGAAGGAACTTGAAACCGAAAAGGTTCCCCTCAGCAAGGCTGCCGGGCGCTATCTGTCTGCTGCGACGGTTTCTCCCATAGATTCACCCCCATTTGATAAATCCGCAATGGATGGTTATGCAATTACCGCCGGGGACGAGTCCGGAGAGTTCCGGGTCCTTGAAACTGTGGCTGCCGGAGATGTGGCTTCAGAAAAACTTACCGTCGGTTGCTGTACCAAGATAATGACTGGTGCCATGCTTCCTGAGAATGCCGGGAAAGTTGTCAGAGTGGAATATACCCGGGAGTTCAATGGAATTATGCAGATAACAACTCCCGAACCAAATACGAACATACTCAATCAGGGTGAAAATCTTAAAGCCGGGGATGTATTTTTGCCCGTCAAACGACTGGGACCTGGAGACCTGGGTAGTCTTGCTGCCTCCGGGATTCCCGATGTCGAGGTATATCGGCTCCTGAAAGTCGGTATCATTTCCACCGGTTCAGAGCTTCGAAACCCGGGAGAACCGTTGGGCCCGGGTGAAATTTATAATAGTAACGGAACCCAGTTATCAGCCCAGGTTGAGTCCGCAGGGGCGATTCCGGTGAACTACGGTATCATTTCCGATGATCCTGATGAACATGCCAGAGCTGTGGAAGTCGGGCTGAAAGAATGCGATATTCTCCTGCTTTCAGGGGGTGTCTCTATGGGTGATTTTGATTACGTGCCGAATACCCTGAGAGATGCCGGTGTGGAAATTGTCTTCCACGGCGTGAAGGTAAAACCAGGTCGTCCGGTTCTATTCGGCCGCCGCGTTGCAGATAGTGCCGGAAATACGGTATTTGTATTCGGACTGCCGGGAAATCCTGTTTCGACGTTCATTCAGTTCGAAGTATTGGTTAAGGCTTTTATCTATCACCTGAACGGCCTGGCTTACCGGCCGCCTGTAATGCAGGCACGGCTTGGGTCTGAAATCCGGCGCCGGGATACCGAACGCATGGAATTCAAACCTGTAAAAATCACTGGATTTTCTGATGATGGCTACGGTGTGGAACCGGTGCGCTACATGGGTTCTGCTCATCTGAATGCTCTGGTTGAAACCGATGGGCTTGTTGTTCTGGAACCCGGTTTGGAACGGATCGAAAAAGGAGCTCTGGCTGATGTTCGACTCATTTAGCCGTGACATTCGTTATCTCCGTATCTCGGTAACCGATAAGTGCAATTTACGATGTACTTACTGCATGCCCGAGGAAGGGGTGACGCCGCTGGCCCACGCAGACCTGCTTCACTTGGAGCAGATTGTGGATATCGCCCGCGGGGCAGCGGAAATCGGATTCAATAAAATCCGTCTCACCGGCGGTGAACCCCTGGTTCGAAAAGGGATTGTCAATCTTGTTGAAATGCTCCACGAGGTTGCCGGAATCGATTTCCTGGCAATGACCACCAATGGAATCCTTCTCTCCGATCTCGCGGCCCCACTGAAGTCTGCAGGCCTTGAATCTCTGAATATCTCACTTGATACACTGAGTCCCGAAGACTATTCGAAGATTACCCGCTGCGGTTCACTGAAATCTGCACTGGATGGTATAGAAGCGGCCCGTCTGGTGGGATTTGAGAAGATCAAGATCAATATGGTGGTAACCGAAATAACAACCCCGGAAGAAATCTCCAAAATGGCAGCATTCTGCCTGAAGAATGATTTCAAGCTTCAGAAGATTCGCCGTTATTCACTGACAGAACACAAGACGGATGATGATAACTACGAACGACCGCCGCGCTGCGGTGGTTGTGACAGATTGCGGCTTACCTGTGACGGATATTTGAAACCCTGCCTTCATTCTGACAGGGAAATTAAAGTGGATTTTGACGACATCAAGGCTTCAATTACCGAAGCCGTTCAGGGAAAACCGGAGCGTGGTGATGTCTGCGGTGACCGAAAAATGATGTCGATAGGAGGCTGAGATCATGGAATTTTCTCATCTTGATTCAAAGGGACGTGCTCGGATGGTGGACGTCTCAGATAAGAACGTCGTTCGCCGAACGGCCATCGCCCGAGGTGAAATTCTGCTTTCACCGGGAACCATTGAAGCGATTCAGGACAGCTCACTCTCAAAAGGTGATGTGCTGACAGTAGCCAAGATTGCCGGAATCAACGCCGCGAAACAAACCGGCAGCATTATTCCACTCTGCCATCCGGTAATACTGGATCAGGTGGATGTCACATTTGAGGTAAAGGAAGACCGTATAATCATCGAATCTACCACTGTCTGCGCCGGTAGAACCGGTGTCGAAATGGAAGCGTTGAGCGCCGTAAGCGGGGCGGCTCTGGGAATTTACGATATGTGCAAAGCGGTAGATAAGGGAATGTCGATTACAGAAGTGAAACTGGTGAAGAAGCTTAAGGAGCCGTTGTCATGAACAGGACTTTTTCCATAGTTTCTTTGAATATCTCCGAGAAGAAGGGTGAACAGAAAGTCCCTGTAGATGATATGGACCTGAAAATCGCCCACGGCATTGTCGGCGATGCCCACGCCGGTGACTGGCATCGTCAGATATCTCTTCTGGCTGATGAAGATGTAGAAACCATGAGGGGAAACGGCATAGACCTGAATCCCGGAGATTTTGCCGAAAACATCACGACCCGGGGTGTGGATTTGAGCACCCTTCCGGTGGGTACTCAGCTAACAATAGGCGAAACTGAAATCGAGGTAACCCAGATAGGCAAGGAATGTCATCAGGGCTGCGCGATTTTCCAGGCCGTCGGGGATTGCGTCATGCCGCGGAAGGGAGTATTCGCCAGGGTTATCAAGGCCGGTAGGATTACAAGTGAAAGTCGTTGTCATTACAGTCTCTGACCGGGCCTCCCGGGGGGAGTACGAAGATCGGTCCGGGCCCGAAATCAAACGTATTCTTGAGGAAAAATTCGGTGAGTCCCTGAATTGCAGGGTACAGATTGTTCCTGATGAGGAAACTGAAATCCGAAACGCCTTGAATCGGGCTGTTTCCGGGGACGTCCCGGCTGATGCCATCATCAGCACCGGCGGTACCGGAATCGGTCCCCGGGATATTACCCCGGATATCAGCCGGGATTGGTGTGACAAAGAACTTCCGGGAATCGCAGAAATGCTCCGAAGTGAGTCCTACAAGGAAACTGTGCATGCAGTTCTGAGCCGAGGTTATGCCGGTCTGAAGAACAACACAGTGCTGATAAATTTCCCGGGATCCGTTAAAGCGGT
>RCND010002977.1_pt1 | contig 11170 bp, 11 predicted proteins | sample 2041351 | NCBI WGS metagenome assembly RCND01 (sample SAMN09708230, study PRJNA481090) | Marine sediment metagenome, whole genome shotgun sequencing project. | biome: marine sediment; feature: ocean; material: sediment; isolation source: Sewage treatment plant 12B marine sediment (STP12B) ...
CTCGAGGATTAATTTACCTATACCATCCAACTGAGCAGCCTGTTGGTTAATAACCGGAAAATTAAATTCCTTTTCACTGGTCCTTCCTATAAAAGGACCGTAACTTATTGCTGGACTAAGTTCAAAGAATCCATTTTCAGCAGCCGCATAAAACCTGTCAATACTACAATTGGAACTTGTTGCTGACGTACAAACAGCACCACTTGGAAAATTCAATTGCCAAGTGATACCTTCTTCAACTTCTACAAATAATTCAGGTTTGGTTTTAGGGATGTATTGTGCTGTAACTGAAATGGGCTCTTCTCCTAAAACATAGCGGTTACTTTGAATACAATAAATACCTAAATTCATTAGTGGCCCACCCCCTGACAGCGATTTATCAAGATGCCAATCATTAGGGTCAATATTGGTCATATTAAAACCCAGAGAAGCCTCTATTAAACGTACCTGACCAAAAACTTTCTCCTGACCCAGCCTTTTCAATTCTATATGTGTGGGCTCATAATGCAAACGATAGCCCAGAGCCAATTGGACTCCTGCATTTTTACAAGCCTTTATCATTTCTTGACATTCCTTAACGGAGATGGCCATCGGTTTTTCAACGATTACATGTTTGCCTGCTTTTGCTGATCTTATGGTAAACTCTTTGTGCATCCCATTGGGCAATACTACGTATACCAAGTCTATATCTTTGTTTCTTGCGATGTCGTCAAAATTGTCGTAGTCATAAATATTTTCATCAGGAATCGCATATTTCTTTTTCCAAGTCTCAGCCTTTTCGGGCGTCCCTGTAACAATCCCTGCAAGTTTACAATATTGAGAAGCCTCCAAACCATTAGCCAAAATTCTTGCATACCTCCCTAGACCGCAAAGTGCTACGTTTAATTTCTTGCCTGAATAGCTATTGCCCTGTTGGGCTAATACGCTATGAAAAGGAAGTATCGACGGTAGAATTGCCGTTGAACCTATTCCCATTCCAACCTTTTTAACAAAGGAGCGCCTTGATACGTTTTTCATATTCAAATCTTTAGGTTTACCATATGACTTTGATACTACCAGTATTTCTATCTGTACTATACCGCAGCCATATTCAAAATTTAATTTATAGCCATTATTTATCAGACCAGACCGCTAGTTCATTTCCAGAAGGATCTGCAAAATGAAATCTATGGCCGCCAGGAAATGAAAATATTTCTTTTATAATGCTGCCACCAGCCTCAATAATCTGCTTTCGGATAAGGTCCAGGTTTTCGTGATACAGAACAATTAAAGCTCCATTAATGATTTCATTATCGGTTTTTTCAAATCCTCCAGCAATCCCGCTTTTTGAAAATGCAGTATAGCTGGGTCCATAATCAGTAAAAACCCAACCAAATGAAGCTTGGTAAAACTGCTTTATTGCTGTTAAATCAATGGCCTGAAACTCTATATAATTAATGTGATTGTTCGTCATTTCCATAACAACTAAATTAGTCTTTTAAATTTCTTTATTCAAATTTGTACTAAACTAGCAAAACCGAATGATCCAGATCAATTATATTTGTAATGCCACAATTACTAGTCTAGAGAATATAAATACCCATGAAAAAGACAGTTATTTTTATTATTTCTATACTGTTCACTATCGTTTCGATTGCGCAAAAAACAAAGCCAGATCATCAAAAAGTATATAAGGTAAATCTAAAAAGCGAAATTCCTATAACGATAGGATTGTTTGCTCTTAATTATTACGGCTTTACTCTTTTAGGTGAAAAGGCGACCCTAGACAGTCTCCAAATTTTCTCACTCGATAAAAACGATGTTTGGGCTTTTGACAGAAATGCGCTTACACAAGATCCTTCGAAACGTTTAGAGGCACAGGATATTTCAGATTGGGGAATGAATATATCATTATTATTACCTGCACTTCTTGCACTCGATAAAGACATTCGACATGACTGGGTCGACCTTCTTGTTTTAACACAAGCTATTAATTCTACGCTATACGCCTATGGAGGGCCAATGCTAACAAAGCGCATAAGGCCTTTTGTATATTATGATGAAGTACCATATGACGAAAAAACAGGCACTGGAACAACCGACTCCTTTTTTAGTGGACATACTTCAACAACTGCGGCAGCCTCTTTTTTTATGGCTAAAGTTTATAGTGATTACCACCCTGAATTGGGTAACAAAAAATTTCTTATTTTCGGAGCTGCCCTGATACCTCCGGCTATTGTTGGCTATTATCGATATAGGGCCTTAAAGCATTTTCCGACTGATGTTATGACTGGAACATTGATTGGTGCAGCAACCGGAATTCTTGTGCCCCATCTTCATAAAATTGTAAAACGGAAAAATGAAAATCTATCAGTGCTTCCCTTTGCAGGTAAATATTCGGGGCTTGCGGTTTCTTTTAAATTTTAGGCTGAAGTAACTTTACCTATTTCATTTAATCTGGCTTATGGTTTAGGTTATTTCTATTGACCACCAGGAACCAATTTTTTCACCTATTCCATTCTTAATGGTTGCAAAATGCATTATTTGCTTAAATATTTTTTAATCCCAAATTCTGGGCTTGAATAAATTTCTTTTGAAAAATCAAGTAAATAGTTTTTAGCATTCTCCATTGAAGCTTGGGCCAAAAAAATTACATCAACATCATTTTCTATTTCTTTAATAGTCTCTGCTATTGACTTTGAATAATTAGGAAAATCATTGGACTCATAATATTTCCAAGCCTCCGAACAATCACAATGTAAAATTTCTATTTCTTTATTTTTTTCGATGGCTATTCTCAAAATCAGCTCCTTACTTACTCTTTTTGTAGAATTAGCTGTAAATGCCAAACCAATTTTATTATAGTTCTCAACCAAATACTCGACTACAGGTTTATCAATTCTTTCCACAAAGTCAGATTTATCACATTCTTCACCATAAGTTGAACAAGTGCAGACAATCAATTCTGGGTTTTGTTCTCTAATGATAGAAATTTCATTCTCAAAATTTTCGCTGTCAGCATACCCATTTTCAATCGCAAAGCTCAACAAATCTTCATTGACAAAATGTTTTATAACTATATTCTTGTCAAATTCTCTAACCAGGTTCTCAAACTTATCAATATGTATTTTAGAGGTATGTAACAGTGCAATCATTTACTTAATTTGTCTTTGCTCTATAAGGTTTGTCTCGTTGCTTCATCTTGGTAATGACCTCTAGTTGAGGCTTTCAGAATTTTTAAACACCAATATGCAAGCTGCTGTGTCTTTTTTTTCATTCGAAATAAAAAGATCTCCCCGACTATTAAAAGTGATGCCTTCCGGTTGTGGAAACATAGCTTCATCTAATTGGATATTCTCCTGAATTGATCCGTCCGGAGATAAGACCAAAAGGGTTTTTGAAACTGAACTAAGAATGTATATATTTCCATCAGGATGAATAGTTATAGCTGAAGGTCTAAAGCGTTTATGTATTCTGTCTCGTTTTATTCTAAATACAGGTTCTTTGTCATACTTTTTCGACTCAAGTGAAAATGAATAAACGAAAAAATAATCTCGCTCAGCTCTAAGGCCATGCGTTTTACAAGCTACCAGCAATCGATTATTCAATTGATCCATGCAAAGACCTTCAAAATCGAAATCCTTATTGTTTTTAAATTTGTATTGTTTTGCTTCTTTCTTAGGTTTTACTTTTAAAATGCTTCCATCGCTGCGCAGAATATAAAATTGTTTTTTATGATGAGTAATCCCTTCGTAATCAGCATTCTTTCCGAAATCAAATTTTTCGATGATTTCACCAGAATTTGCCTTAAGATAATAAATATGAGCCTTTTCATCTTGCACAGCTATAAGCACAGAATCAGAAAGCATCTCCAAGCCAGATATTTCATTTAGTTTGTCCGATAGGTCAAAACGCTGGTTGGGAACATTCAGATCATAAAGAGATTGTTGACCCAAACAGCTGGTCAATAGTAAAGAGCTCAATAAAAAGAAAAAAATTATTCTCATTTTCAATTGTGTTTTGAAGTATCAAATTATAATAGGATTTTTATCCAAATATTAGCCGAAAAAGAGTTTTTGACTAATATCTAAGACTTGTAATCATAGTCTTCTATCCTATTATTAATAATACTATAATTTACCATTTTTAATGACGAGCAACCTCGATTATTTCAACACGAGCAATAGACTTCATACCTTAATTTATTATACTAGTTTACGAAATATTTGAGGCATTTATTCTGTAACCATTGATTTCATATCAACAAGTCATAATGACTTTCAATTTTTTCATGATTTGACTTATCCTTTAGGAAATGAGACTAAAGATCGTGATTATCCATTTGCAATCATCAATCAAGAAACTAAGATAATAAAAGTTGAACAAAATTCAGGTTAGAAATTCGGAGCAATATGACAAGTATTTGGTTTCAAATCGGTTCTATGGCATCTTAAACAATAACAAGATGGCATGGCAACAATAGATTTACCTTTGTTTAGCTTAATTGTTTTTTAAAATATATGCCGATATTTTCAATTAAGGTTCAATTTCAGTTATTCTAAATCCTTTAATCACATCATCTGAAGTATTAAACAAACTATCGTTTAGTTTTAGATTAAATTTCATGTTATGAAAGGTGTTATCCGTAAAGTAAACATTATCAGCATTGTCAATAAAATAAACTTCCATTCTTATTCTTTGGGGATAAAATCCTATTTTATCGATAAATAGAGTCATGGTTTCTACTCTGGTGCTATCATTTTCAAACTTATGAAATCCAGGCATTAATGCCTTCTTTCTTAAAGTAGTCTTCACAGAATAACAATCTATCTCATTGATAATGGTGTCTTTTCCTAATTCAAACAGGTAAGAATCCTTGTTCTCAAGGGCATAGTTAAGCATATATTGAATGACATATGGTGTTGTTTTACCCCAGAATGGCTTTTTACGGAATTCTGGATATTTTATCAAGTCATAAACACGCGCGGAACTGTCTCTGTAATGTTTTCTTATTAATTTATTGCCATTATATATATCTTCAAGAATTACATAAGTGCTGTCAAAAAAATAGATATGCGCTTTAGCACCAATTATCGAGTCTGACAAAAGTCTTTCATAATAAAAAGTTCTTTCTTTTTGTACTTGATTCTCAATATTTTCTGTATTTCCTCTTAATTGAGTTTGCTGATAATAAATGCTATTGATTTGGTCAATTGAACTTATTGTTTTTTGAAGAATTATGACCGGGTCCTTATCATGATTACATGAAATTAACAACAGTGATAATAGGGACTGAATAAAAAGGAAGTAAAATATATATCTCATCTCTCGGTCTTCTATATTGTTATTCAACAATTAGCATAAAAAAGCGGGCAGAAAGTTATGAAAACTCACAAACCCGCAAATAATGTACCAACATGATTAACGATTCTTGATCTCTGTTACTTCTTTAATACTGCATCTAGTACAGTATCTTTATCAAGCTTTTTAGTGCAGAAAAACCAATCCTTACAATCAATTTCACTATCCTCCATTCTATCTTTTGCAGTACCACAAGAACCTGCAGGACCGATAATCACATCATCGCCTGGGTACCAATCAGCAGGAGTTGCAACTCCAAATTCATCAGCCGCTTGTAATGCAATAATTACCCGATATAATTCATCAAAGTTTCGTCCTAAACTTAAGGGGTAATAAATGATAGTTCTAATGATCCCTTTTGGGTCAATAAAGAAAACAGCTCTAACCGCTTTTGTCGAATCTTCGTTGGGTTGAATCATCCCATATTTCTTGGCAACATTCATTGTAATGTCTTCAATTAATGGAAAATTCACCTCGACATTTTTCATCCCTTTATATTCAATCTTTTCTTTGATGTTCCGCAACCAGGCTATATGACTGTACAATCCATCTATTGAAAGGCCTACAAGTTTACAATTTGCTTTAGCAAATTTGTCTTCCATAGTGGCAAAGGTCATAAATTCAGAGGTGCATACGGGAGTGAAGTCTGCAGGATGGCTAAATAGAATTACCCAATCTCCTTTATAATCAGCAGGAAAATTGATATCACCTTGTGTAGTTACTGCTTTAAATTCTGGTGCAGCATCCCCTATTCTTGGCATGCTGATTATTTCATGTACTTGATCTTGTTCCATGGTGCTTTATTTAAAATTAATAATAGCACTAAGGTATTCCAAATACTTGTATTATAGAGTGACCCAGGTTACATTGGCCCGCGCTATTATACAGAATTTTTAATTTATAAAACAAACATTAACTGCCTTACTTTATGATAATTACCAGAAGAATAAACGTATATCACAATTTATAGGCCCACAGTTTTTCAATGCTATTTTAATCCATTAATATAATTTTCATAACCACTTTGATCGAGGACTTCCTTAACATTAAGTTCGTAGATGTCTTTTCACGCATCTTCTCCGTTTTTCGTAACGTATTTCTAAACAAGGGATATTCAAACTAAAATATTTATGAAAGTATTCTTTCTTAATTCTATTCTGTCAAAACCTCAGTCAGCATAATGCCATAAAAAAATTCCAAATCATTTTCTATGGGGATGAGTGTCTCTAGAAACTGCTTATTATTTTTAAGCCTTTTTACATCCGATTTAGATTGATATGTGATCGAGCTATTTAAGATATAATGTTTTACAATTGATTCATAATAAGATTGAAGGTCATATACCTTGGCTAAACTATTCACATCGTCAAAATCCAGATAAAACAGTGCATTTGTAATTTCTGATATTTCCCATGCAGAAGAACTCATTATTCTCAATTCTACTGGAATAGATTCATTTATGGGGGTGCCTGAGCTCTCATTGACCGCTATAAGACTATCGATTAAAGCTAATGCTGATGTGTGTTGTGGAAGCAACAGAAGGATATCTTCTTTGTTCTCTTCCAATTCTTGTCTGATATTAAGAACTGCCTTCTGAGATAGCTTATCATTATTATGATTCTCGCGCCATTGATTAACAAAGAGTGCAAACAATACAGCAAATGTAATAGAGATAAATTCGAATAAAAGACGCTTTTTATTTAGCTTTTCATTTTTCATTAAACAATGTGTTTTTAATTATTCTTTTCAAACCATTGAACCAGTCTGAATTGAATCTAAGAATTGATTTTCTCTTTTAAACTACAATATATAAATCAATTTTGATTGATTCAATTGTTTCCCTCTGATATTTAGAATATAAGTTCCACTGGGAAATGATGAAACATCAAGATCCAGTTCATTTTCTGAAGCAATCTTTATTTCTATAATTTCTCTACCATCCAAGCTGAAAATTTTTATTGAATCTGCTGTTTCTGGTAGGTTTTTCAAATGTATTGTGTTTTTAATGGGGTTTGGATAAATAGTAAAAGAATGAGGTTTTAGTTCTGAATCATTCACAGATAAAGTTTTTAGTTCTTCGATGCTGAAATTTGCAAATAAAACTTCTTCATCCCTAAGATCCTGTGGGTTGGATAAACTTCTATAAATTCCCCATTTTGGTCTTACAAAATCAGCCCCTTGTCTCCAATTTATGATCTCGCTATTTGAATAGGCAAATAAAACCTGACCATCACTAACTCTTTTTATCTTTATTTCATAGCTACCCAACAGACCATAATTGATTGTTTCAGTTACGTCAAGCCAGGTACCAATAAAAGGTGTCAAATCTGTTTTTGTTAAGGTTATTTGCTTATTGGTTTCTGCATAACGAAGTTCAAGTTGGTGAGGGCTTCCCTTTCGAGCGGTTAGGGTATACATTGGCATACTTTCTAATGAACCTCCAACTGATTTAAGTTGATGCAAGTGAGTAAAATTTGGTGAGGATTGAAATCCTGGAGCCAATTTAAATTTCCACTTGTACATTACTTTTTCATTTTCAACACCCAGTAAGTTGTCGGGTGATTTGTCATAAGTTTTTATTTCGTTGCGCTGTCTATCAAAATTAATGCATCGGTCATTATCTGGAGTTACATGAATGTAAAAGCGAAAAACATTGGTGTTTAGATCGTTATCAAAAAACTCATCAATATGCCTATCAAATGCCGTATGATTACAATCGGGGACTTCGATAGGATTATATCCGGGAGCCAGTACCGAAGTAATTAATTCATAGGTATTTCCAGGTCCATCGGCATCAAGAACAACTTGTGCATATCCGAATTGCAAAAGAAAAATGAATACTAAGTTTGATAAGCTTTTCATAGATGCTTAAATTGGTTAACCAATTTGATAAACCAAATATACTTAAATAATGATAAATTTCAGAGTTCTCTTTATTATTTTGGCTGTGTACCTAACAGAATTCTTAAGACGCATTTTCTGAAATATCCACTTATACCATTTTTCTCCTAACTCAACCACATTTATTTAAGAACTATTTTCAGCGTAGTTGTTTTTCCATCCTCTACAGTAAACAAAGCATCTTTAAAATTCGGTGGGCCAAAAGTGCCAAATACATTGTTTGAAAAGCCATAGCTTTCCTTGGGGGCACCAAACATGTTTTTATTAAGTTCCTTATCTTCATTTTCATCGTGCCAAAGCGCAATAGCATATTCGCCCGTTGGAATGTTCTCGAATGAATGAACAACTCCAGATGTATTTGATTTTATAGAAGCCCCTTTAAAACTTTTATCAAAATCTGGAAAATCATCAACAGTGTTATATAGACCTATTTGAAGTACCCCTTTTGAGCTCTCAATTCCTTGTATGCCGACTGTTATAGTTCCTGTTTGAGACCATATCAATACTGAAAAAAACAGAGCCGACAGGGATATTAAAATTCTAATATTTTTCATAATTAAAAAGTTTAAATTTTTATACACACCTTATTATAATAAATTTAACAAAGATTCCATATCATTAAACTTTGACTACATCTCTTTCTTCAAAAGAATATTTTCGTCACATAAATATATGAACTATGATTAATTATATGATTCTTTTTTGCCTTTTCTTAAACATTTTCTGTATACATCACAAAGTGTTTTTTCTAATTTGAAGTGTCCATTTGCTAATTTATCGACATGTCGGGAGAAGGTCAAGCATGCCTTAGAATTCAAAGAACCAATGCAAATACCGGACAAATTGAACTGACCCGTATTGAGATAAGACTGCTCTTTTTTTGCTGGTTTTAATACCGCATAACTTGTGTTATGCCTATTTTACTTGATAATCGGATAGATTTTTTTCAATTCATCCTCTGTAAAGTAATCAGTATCTTTTTTATTTCGATTATGTATTTTAATCGTTTTAAGATGTTTCGCAATGTCAAAAGAACGTAGTTCGGTAAAACTTATGATACGCTTCAATTCCTGTTCAGGATTAGCTACGAAATCTTCGTAATATATTTCTAAACATTTAGGTTGATATTTATTCACCTCTAATTCAGTCATTTGATGTATTTTCTTTAACTGAAATGCGGTTATTAAAGCGGGATTGTCAACATTTTCCCTTGCCCATTCTATCTCCTTTTTATCATATACACCAGTCCACCATAATTGCTTGGCTCCTCTGGAATTCCAAAAATGCACTTTAAGGAATGAATTAATTGTAGGAATTAAATCTCTTTTGAGATTAATAAATATCGCATCTGGAAATATTTTTAATAAGAACGATATCCTCGAAGGTCCAGTTATTTTAAATGTTAACCTATCTCTATTTTGATAAGCTACCATTTTATTAAAGTATGACCGAATAAATTCAATCCTATCTTCGCTTAGATCTTCTTCAAAAAGAAATCCACGCGAGAAATCCAAATCATCTCCGGTCAAATAATTCCACATTGGGTACGCCTCAGAGGGTTGAAAAATATATTTATTTAGGGGGGACACCTTATTTAATTGCGGTTTTTGACCACGTATTCTCCACATGAAATTATCAGTTAATGATCTAATCAGATTTATTTTAAGATTAGAAGGATACTTTTTTTGAAAATTACTGGGGAAAGCTAAATCAGGGTGTCGATCAAAAATCTCTGAAATAATTGTTGTTCCCGACCTACCTGTTCCTATGAAAATTATCGGTTTCTGCAGTTTTTTGTACTTTTTCATTCGATTTTTAATATTGTTATGTTACACATAACGTGTTTCAATAAGATTAGTTGCGTTAATTTCTTGAATCTCTTTTTTTGTCGAGCAAGAAACAAAAACAATTAAAAAAAGAAAAAATATAATTTTTGAGGTTAAAAAAAAATTTATTGGGGAATTCTTTATATTAAAACAACAAGCTGATATTTTAATTATATTCTTATTGCTTCTTCAAATAATCTGATACAAAACCCACTTGAGAACTCTTTCTTTAACATCAGTATAAATCTTGTAAACATGACCTTCGAAAAAACAAACTTTAGCAATGCTGTTTTCTCGCATCATATCGACTTGTTAGAATTTAGGTAGCTTTATTTTCATAAAAAATGACGCTCCGTCTTCATTTTATTATTGGCTAATGGTTTGACTAAAAGCCCTGACATTCATCATGATGACTATGATTTTCTGGCCTTTGTCACATGCCTTTCTTTATTCTTTACGAAGATTAATTTGTGCCTGCTTTTTGGATTATCACGCTGTTCAATTTCGAAACTTCCTATAGATTTAATTAATGGTGTTAATTTTTCAAATCCATAATTCCTCGAATCAAAATTAGGTTGCTTTTTTTGAATTAAACTTCCTACATCACCTAGAAATGCCCAACCATCTTCATCAGATGAATCAGTAATAGTAGTAGATAATAACTTAACTACTTTTGGAGTGATTCTATCAATGCTTTCTTCAATTTCATCCTTCTTATTAACATCTTCCTTCTTTATGTGTTGTTTTCTAAGGATTTCTATGTAAATAAATTTATCGCAGGCGACTATGAAAGGCGTAGGCGTCTTTTTTTCTCCTATCCCAATAACCTGCATTCCCGCCTCTCTTAACCTAGTAGCTAGTTTTGTAAAATCACTATCGCTTGAAACCAGGCAAAAACCATTTACTTTTTCAGAATAGAGAATATCCATGGCGTCAATAATCATCGCTGAATCCGTAGCGTTTTTCCCCGTGGTATAGGCATATTGCTGAATCGGTGTAATTGCATTTTGAAGTAATAGATTTTTCCATTTTGACAAATGAGGATTTGTCCAATCTCCATAAATCCTTTTAATGGTTGGGTTTCCATACTTCGCAATTTCCTC
>RCND010002097.1_pt1 | contig 11163 bp, 14 predicted proteins | sample 2041351 | NCBI WGS metagenome assembly RCND01 (sample SAMN09708230, study PRJNA481090) | Marine sediment metagenome, whole genome shotgun sequencing project. | biome: marine sediment; feature: ocean; material: sediment; isolation source: Sewage treatment plant 12B marine sediment (STP12B) ...
TCCTGATCTTATTCCCCAGGTAATTACAAAGGATGCCGATGAGTTTTTACTGGTTGCTAAATTTGTTCAGCAGCTTGGGTATAAAGAACTGAACTGGAACCTTGGCTGTCCCTACCCCATGGTCGCCAAACGCGGTATGGGCTCAGGATTATTAAGTAAGCCCGGGCTCATTGATGAAGTATTACATAGGGTTTCGAAGGAATCAGATATTAAGCTATCTGTAAAAATGCGCCTTGGGTACGAGTCTCCCGATGAGGTTTTTGCTGTTCTGCCCGTACTTGAAAAATTCAAGCTTGAGAATATCAGTATTCATCCCAGGATAGGAAAGCAGCTGTACAAAGGAGAGGTGGATTTAAACAGCTTTGAAAAGTGCCTTGGACAAAGCAGGCATAGAATTATCTACAATGGTGATATTACTTCGGTTCAGGCTTTCAGGAAATTGAAGGAGCGCTTCAGTTCTATCGATCATTGGATGATAGGCCGGGGATTAATCTCAAATCCCTTTTTGCCATCCATGATAAAAACCGACACCCTGATTTATCCTGAAGACAGATATGAAAGGTTTAAGGACTTTCACGATTCCCTGTTTTCGTCCTATGAGGAAGCCCTGTCAGGAACAAAACATGTGTTGCTCAGAATGCTCCAGTTCTGGGGGTACTTTATCCGCTCATTCCCCTCTTCTCCCAAGGGCCTTAAAATGATCAAAAAGGCAAAAGATATAGATTCGTATCATCGAGCAGTTCAACACATACTTAATTCGGAAGATTAGCTTCATTGTTATATTCTATATCTCCATATCTTGGCATTCATGAAAAGATAGTATTAACGCCGAGTTTAACAGGTTTGCTTTTCCCACAATCCAGAAAGGGCTGAGTGATGGACAGCATATGCTCCATATAAAATCCATCGAGGCACCGAGTACATCCGGGAATAAAGTAAATATTGAAGATCTTACAGGTATTATTCAGGTTCGGAAGGAAAATCAGGATTGGGTAAAAAATTACCCAATCCGTCATCAAGCGAATTAAGACTTTAATAAATTAATTCGAATTTATTAAAGCTTATAGATCTCTTTTCTCACCAGTCTCATTAAGTCCATATGCTTCTCCTCATGCATCAATGATCTGTACTTTTCTCTGTCCAGTTTATCAACCAGGTTCCAGATAGCCTGATTCATCTCCATGTGCTCTGAAAAGAAACCGACCATATCAAAAATACGGGGTGAGGCATCTGTAGTGAAGAATTTGTCATAGCCAAACTCCTTTGCGTAAAAGAAGAATTCCACGGTGTGAAGAAAATTTCTTGATCCACTGATGAGATCCCAGTCAAAATTCCAGTCATTATCGTTGGTGTGCAGGTAATAGTCAATACCCGACTGTTCGCATAAGGCCATGACCTGGGCTGGATTCTCCTTGGCCAGAAGTGAATGTCCGAAATCTATGGTAATCCCAGTCGCTGCATTTTGCACCTCTTTCAATAATACAATGGTCTTGGAACAGGTATCAAGGTGACAATTTACCCTTGTCTCATTTATTTTATACTCCATGAAAAGGGGGACTTCTGGCAGGTAATCTGCAGCTTCAGCCACCGAGTCTATCATATACTTCCATGCTTTAGGATAGTCTACCTGGAACAGGTTATCGTAGCCATCGCTTAAAGGGCAACATGTTACCAGGGGAGCCCCCACGGCTTTGGCATAGTCTTTTGCCTTTTTGATTATGTCGACCGCCTCAGCTCTCAGGTCAGGCTGTGGCCTTGACAGAGCCCCGGCTACAAACTGGGGCTTCTTTTTAATATTTGCATTAACAGCTGCAAATTCAAGGCCCATTTCTTTCATCAGGACTTTTGTCTCTTCAGGATCTCCGGTTTCATATGGGAATACAATTTCTATACCTGAAACACCATCAATTTTTTTTACCAATTCGAGTCGCTGCCTCAATTCAGTAGATTCCTGGTATTCTGAAAACCTGTCCTGGGTCTTGCCTAAAAAGGCGGTGATAATACTTTGCTTCATTTTGTTATTATTTTTTGTTCAGTAATGATTGTTTCTCTCACTATATCCGGATCAGAAAACTGATCCAGCAAATCTGTTACTTTCCGTATCAAACATAGTTAATATCTGTAGAAGTCATTTTATCTTGTTCAGGATTAATTGCTCTGATTTAGCCAGATGACATTTTGCAAGGGACTCAGCCAATTCAGCGTTTCTTTCTTTCATGGCATTAATGATATCTAAATGTTCATTCAAAGTCTCTTCCGGAGGCCTGAGGAGGCCGACCATGTCAATTATTAGCATAATATTACCACGCTGGAAAAGCTTAGTCAGAAAGCTATTTCCACAGCCTTGAACAATGGAATCGTGAAAATTATTGTCTGCTATCTGATAGATACGGGCATCAATGGGGCCTTCCAAAAAAGGTTGAAACAATCCACTTAATCGTTCTATTTCAGAATCAGGCGCCAGATTAGTGAACAAGCCTATTGCAGTTCCTTCAAGAGCTATTCTGCAATCATATAACTCAACAATCTCCTCATCGCTAAATTCCTTCACTATAACACCTCTTCTTGGAATAGATTCAACCAGGTACTCTGCTTCTAACATTTGTAAGGCAGACCGTAGAGGGGTTCTGCTAATTCCGAGGCTTTCTGCAAGTTTATCCTGTACAATTTTTTGCCCAGGGACTAATTTTTTTGAGATGATCATTGACCTTACTTTTGTGTAGGCCTGAGCACCCAGTTCCTGGTTGGAAATTTTAGACATTCAGAATATATATTTCGTATACCGTATACAAATATATGAAATTCCCCCAAACTACAAAACGAACAACTTAAGCTATTTATTTGCCCAGTTTCACTCCAGGACCAATGCGGCCTATCAAAATATTTTGAGAAATACTTTTTTATTTCTAACCATTCGTTTAGCTTTGTATCGGAATTAGATGTCATGCCGAGACAAAAAGAATATAAGGAAGAAGAAGTGATTGAAAAGGCCATGGAGCTTTTCTGGCGTAACGGATATGAAGCAACATCTGTTAATATGCTGGAAGTTGCAATGGGCATCAACAAGTTCTCTATATACTCCAGTTTTGGATCCAAGAAGGGTGTCTTTCTTGAAAGCCTGAAGCTTTATCGAAGCAGGATTGATGCCATTCTCAATAAATTGGAATCATCACAGAATGGAGTAGCAGATATAAAGCAATACTTCTATGATTTCCTGAAGTTTTCAAGAGAAAACAATCTGGCTAAAGGATGTCTGAATAGCAATACAAGAAATGAATCTGGCCAGAATATTGATAACGATATTAAATCAAAACTTGATGATTTCGCCTTATGTCTGAAATCCATATTTATTGAAAAACTGGAAAGCAACTCTAAAAAAGAGCCTAAAATAATAGCCAGGCAGGCTAATTATCTGATGATCGCAATAGTCGGACTAACTACAGCCTCCAGAAGATTTGATCAGGAGCAACTGGATGATTACATCGAATGCACATTTGAGAACATTTAGTTTTTTTTACACCGTTTCTAAATGCGTAGTTAGTTATAAAAGAACACATTTATTACAAATAAAAACAGAAGAAATCACCATGAAAATGCCAGAAGAAGTAATGAATCTATTGAATGACCAGGAAGCTACAAAGGTTTTGACATCGGTATCTCCGGAGGGAATTCCACACACCGTTATTATTGGAAGTACCATGGCACCGGAATCAGACCTGATCAGTGCTGCAGAAATATTAATGCAAACCACTTCAATAAATCTCAGGGCCAATCCTAATGTCAGTGTTCTGGCCGTAAAGGGAAAGGAATCATACCAGGTAGTGGCAAAGGTAAAAGCACATGAGACAGAAGGACCACTTTTTAATAAGATAAAAGCCGAGCTGGAAAAAATGGGTTTACCATGCAAAGCCCTGTGGCTGTTTGAACCACAGGAGGCTTTTAACCAAGGGGCCGGCCCCAATGCCGGAAAAAAAATAGCATAAATATATAATATCATGAAAAAAAAGTATACAGCAAAGTATGACGAAACCATAAATTCCATAGGTACATACGCAAAAGGAAGTCCCAAAATGATGGGCGCATTTATGACAATGCATCATGTTGGCGCAGAAGACGGAGCCCTGTCTGGTAAGTATAAAGAGCTGATCGCCCTGGGCATCGCCATTCATACACAATGTGAGGGCTGCATTACAACCCATATTCACGATGCAATTGAGGCCGGCGCAAGCCATGACGAAATTGTAGAGACAATTGACACAGCGGTTTATATGGGTGGGGGCCCCTGTGTAATATACGGATCTATAGCTTTTGCTGTTCTGACCGAATACGAAGAAGTCAAAGCTAATGAACTTATTACAAGCAATTAAAACACAAATTTTAGAAAATGGAAAAACTAAACATACTTTGGACAACAACAAATAAGGATACCGTCAAGAATATGCTGGCCATGTATGCCATGGGTTCTAAGAAAAAAGAATGGTGGGATGAAGTAAATATCATCATTTGGGGTGGATCGGCAGACCTGCTCGGAAAGGACCCGGAAATTCAGGAAGTAGTTCGTGAAATGATAAACCAGGGTATTAAAGTACAAGCATGCCAAGCATGTGCAGAGAAACATGAAGCGGTTAAAACTATGGAGAACCTGGGGATTGAAGTAAAACACATGGGTGAAGATTTGACTGCTTATATCAAGAAGGGTGAGAAGATGCTAACATTATAAGAACAAACAAAACTGAAACATCTCCCAGCACCTAAAGAAAGACTATTTAAAATGAGTTCTGCAATGAAATACGTTGAAGAAAATGCGTTTATCGAAACCATAAAAGTGCAAGACTTTGACTCCAATGAAATTAATTTAATGGAGGAATACAGGGGGAACCCACTCTTGATAATAATCTACAACAATCAGTGTCTAGGATGCACAGGTAGAGCTATTCCTTTAGCTTATGATTATCAACAAAAATTCGACGGTCTTCAGGTTGTGGGTATTCATACCGATTTTGGTGAAAATAAGACAACAGAGAAAGACATCAAAAGTATTTTCACGATAGACAAATTACCCTTCCCGATTTACCTTGATGAAAAGCATCAGGTTTACGATCAGTTTAATTCGGAAGGTACGCCTCAATGGCTTCTAATAACAAAGAAAGGGGATTTGTATCGTTCCATTTTTGGATCTCAAGATGGTTCTCAAAATAGATTGTTGTACGCTTTAGAAGAGCTTTGTCTATAAAAGAATAGGCCTGGATTGGTAAAGTTCACAGATCGTTTTGAAAGCATGTTTAATGTTCAAATCACTGAAAGCGGACTCCCTTTTCCAAAGTTAAGTTTGTTTTCTTTTCCGGCCAGCAGGGTGCCAGCAGGCTTTTCCTTGGCATTTAAGCTGTTTTTGTGATGGAAGCTCTACAATCCATTTAAGGAAAAGAATACTTCCCGGCCGTTCTCCAATATGCGGTCTTCTCCGGTAATTTCGATGGTGCCGCTCAGGCGAATATCCGTGCAGGATGCTCCCACTTTAAACTCATATGTTCCGGATTCAACGACCCACTGCTCATCCATGTATTGGGCCAACTGCTGGGGAGAAACATTGATACTTACACTCTTTTCCTCTCCGGCTTTCAACTCCACACGCTGAAAACCTTTTAAATGTATGGGCTTCATCGTGGTACCTTCATACTTGGGTGATACATAAAGCTGGACAATCTCGGTTCCGTCTACCGCACCTGTATTCTTTACCATAAAAGAAATGGGAATACGTGCATTACTATTTTTAGCTTTCGCCTTCATTTTGAAGTCGCTATACTGGTAACTTGTATAAGATAGACCAAAGCCGAAGGGATATTGCACATTCACATCCTGATAGCCATTCTTATAATTGGTTTCCATTTTGCTCTCAGTGGCAGGATAAGTCACACATAGCTTACCCGAGGGATTCACATTACCCACAAGAATATCTGCAATGGCATTTCCTCCTTCTTCTCCCGGGAACCATGCCTGAACTATGGCAGCACATTTATCTTCAAACCTGTTGACTACCTGTTGTCTGCCACCAAATATCACCAGCACAACAGGCTTGCCTGTATCAATCAGCTTTTGCACAAAATCCTCCTGCTCACCTGGTAATTTAATCCCTTTCCTTTCGCGACCTTCACCACAGAGGTAAATATTCTCACCTACTGCCGCAATAATGACATCGCTTGCGTTTGCAATTTCAATGGCATTATCCAGGTCAGGTTGCGGCACGCCTTCAATGGCAATCATTTTTACGCGGCTTAAGCGATCGTCGCCCAGTCCAGAAGTCTTTATTACCGACTCCAGAGGCGCGCTCCAATCACAGCCCCTTTCCTGTTGGATTTCAACATCAGCATCAAACCTGCTAAGCAGACCTTCATGCAGGCTCACCAGTTTTGGATCGTTTGGATCGAAAGCTGTACTCCACCAGAATGAAATCATTGACTGGTAGGTGTAGTCGCCCAGCATACAATGCACTGTTGAACCATTTGGCCCCAATAAGCCGATCTTCTTCACATCTTTTTTTAGCGGAAGAATACCATTATTCTTAAGAAGTACGATGGATTGGCAGGCCGACTCATAGGCCAGTTTTCTAAACTCCGGAGGATCAAAATCCAATTCACCATCCACACCAATTTGTGGTTCATCGTCCAGCAAACCCAATTTAGCTTTCATGATTAAGGAACGTTTCACCGCCGCATCAATCACATCCATCGTAATAAGGCCCTCTTCCAGAGCCTCAGGTAAAAATGGAAACGCAATGGGTTCTGCAAGTTCAATATCCATTCCTGCTTTCAGTGCCAGTACAGCGGCTTCCTTAGAGGAGCCCACCTGCCTGTGTCCTTTGTAAACCAGGTTTATTGCACCATAATCACTTACTACCAAACCGTCAAAGCCCAGATGCTCACGCAGGATTTCACTTAGCATTTCCTCGCTTATGGAAACGGCTTTACCCTTATACTTTCCATAGGATGGCATCACACTTTTAGAGCCGGCAACTTTCATTACAGCTTCATGTGGCATCACATATTCTTCGTACAACTCCTTTGGATTACTATTTTGAGTGCCGTAGCCTGCAAAGTGCTTGGTGGTTGCCGCAATTCCTGTTCTGAAATCATCACCCTGTAATCCTTTTACAAAGGCAACACCCAGTCGTGAGGTAAGATAGGCGTCTTCACCATAACTCTCTTCAATACGCTCCCAGTGGGCTGTTCTGCTTATATCCATCATGGGCGACAGAGCATAAGTTGCCCCGGCAGCACGCATATTCTGACGAGTAGTATTGGAATTAGCCCTGATTATTTCAGGATTCCAGGTACATCCCATTCCTATTTGCTGAGGAAAGGTTGTGGCTCCCTGTGTGGCAAAACCGGTTATTGCCTCTTCATGAAAAATTGCCGGAATCTTGCTTCGGGTTTCTGTCATCAGGTAGTTTTGAACCTCACGAACAAAATCCCGCAACTCGGTCGGACTCATTGTTAATCCAGAGGAAAACTGACAAATATGCCCCATACCGTATGGCATTGCTTCCCGGGCCTTCTCCTCAGAGAAAACACCATTCTCCATTACTGCAGTTGGCCGGATACCTTCAATCTGTGCCAGCTTCTCCTCCAGGGTAAAATCAGACATAATGACCTCTACCTTAGCATCTAACTTTGCATTAGAAAAAGCTTGTGCCTTTGAATTCTCCTCCATAATGACTTCTTGTGAACATGCCATTAGAATCAGACCTAAACTAATAAATATAAGTACTTTCATCCCGTAGTATATTTAAATTCAATAATACATAAAAAAAATTAAAGCTATTCTTCTCCCTAAGGTATCTTCATGAAAGAAAAGATAGCGTTCAATGACATCTTCAGAGTTGAGAATGGCAAAGTTGTGGAACACTGGGATACCATTGAAAAAATTATTCCTGATTCAGAAGCAAAAAACAGCAACGGAAAATTTAGCTTTTAGTCTTTAGATTTACGCAGCAATGAAACAGAGTACCCTACACCATTCAGATTACGCCGGAGAGATAAAACTGTTTGACAGTTGGCAGACAGACTCCGGTGTATTGTCTGTTCCTGAACAGGAGCAGATCGTTGGTGAGTTACTGGATATTCTCAAGGACCATGCGAGTCATTTCGCTTATTCACCTTCCTGGGACTACAAAGAAAAGAGGCAAGTCTTACACGCAGTATTAAACACCCTTGCGCCCGAAACCCTGGGTAGCGCACAAATTGTATTGCTGGACCAGCTGCTCCAGGCTGAACTGGCTCAAAAACGAATCACAGCGGAGGAAGATCTCATACAGGAGAAGCACCTGCTATATGGAAACACAAAGCTTATAGTATGGCAGGGGGATATATGCACCCTCCGATTGGACGCCATTGTAAATGCTGCAAATTCTCAAATGCTGGGCTGCTTTCAGCCCCTGCATGCCTGCATCGATAATGCCATCCACAGTGCAGCAGGAGTGCAACTCAGGGACGACTGCAATACCATCATGCAAAAACAGGGCTTTGCAGAACCCACGGGTACTGCAAAAATCACCAGGGCCTACAATCTGCCATCCAAATTTGTGCTCCATACAGTGGGGCCCATTGTTCGGGGACAGGTAAGTGCTCAAAACCGAGAAGATCTGGCCTCGGCTTACACCGCCTGTCTGAAAATATGCAGGGAGATAGAATCCATCAGAAGCATAGCCTTCTGCGGAATATCCACCGGGGTATTTGGCTATCCTCAGACACTGGCTGCGGAGCTGGCACTGGAGACTGTAAGTTCCTGGATCATTGACAACCCAGACCATTTTGACCTGGTCATTTTCAATGTATTCAGTGACAAAGACAGGGAAATATATAAGGCTTTAGTTGAAAACAGATGAATTGGGAGGAAAGCATAGAGAAAAGCAGGAAGCTTATCAGTGAATCTGATGTTATATTGATTGGGGCAGGCTCAGGCCTGTCCGCTGCGGCTGGACTATCCTATACCGGAAATCGTTTTTCAGATAATTTTGCTGATTATATTAAAAAATATTCTCTGACAGACATGTATTCGTCAGCATTTCACCCCTTCCCCACCCCGGAAGAGAAGTGGGGCTATTTTTCGCGCCACATTAAACTAAACCGCTATGATGCCCCGGTGGGAAAGGTATATTCAGATCTTCTGCAAATCGTGGAGGACAAGGAATATTTTGTAATTACCACCAATGTGGATGCACAATTCTTTAAGGCTGGTTTTGAGGCTGACAGCATTTTTGCCACCCAGGGAGACTATGGGAAATTTCAATGTGCAAAGGCCTGCCACGAGACATTGTATGCTAATGAAGATATGATTACCCAGATGGCGCAGCAGCAGAACGATTGCAGAATACCATCTGAACTCATCCCCATCTGTCCGGTATGTGGAGAACAGCTTGTAAGTCACTTACGAATCGACGGGACCTTTGTTGAAAACGACGATTGGCAGGCAGCCAGTCAGCGCTATTTAAAATTTATCAGGCAGGCAAAAGACAAAAACTTGCTTATGCTTGAACTGGGAGTTGGATACAACACCCCTTCTATTATTCGTTGGCCATTTGAACAACTTTCCGGTCAATATCCCAATAGTAGTTTAATCAGAGTAAACAAAGATCATGTGCAATCAAGCTACCCAGTATCAGATAAAAGCATCTTTCTGAAAGCTGACATTGCAGGTTTTATGAATTTGATTGTTTAGAAATAAAGCACATTGTAATGAGAGAGATCGTCGAATATTTATCCCACAGTAGTATCCAGTACATGGCTACCACCGGTCTGGACGGAAAGCCCAAAGTAAGGCCCTTCCAGTTTATGTTTGAAAAGGAGGGCAAACTCTGGTTTTGCACCTCAAACCAGAAAGAAATTTACAAAGAGCTGCAAAAACAAGCTTATATCGAACTATGTGCATCGGGCTCCGATATGTCCTGGCTTCGCTTGAGCGGGAAAGTGGTTTTTTCTTATGATCTACCTGTAAAAGAGAAGATGCTTGAACATAGCCCACTGGTGAAAGGAATCTATAAAGTGGCAAACAACCCTTCCTTTGAAGTGTTTTATCTGCAGGAAGCATCTGCATCTCTCAGTGAAATTGGGAAAGCTCCCGTAATATATACTTCGTAATAAACCATATTATGCAAGAAAAAAAAACAATAATGAACCTGGAAGAGAACAAAAAAAATGCTATCGCCTTCTACAAAACTTCCTACGAAGGCAAGCCCAGGGAGGCCATCGAAGTCTATGTGGGAAATGAATATATTCAGCATAATCCGGATGTGGCAGATGGTACTGAGGGCTTCATCGCTTATTTTGAAAGAATGCAGCTGGAGTATCCTGAAAAATCAATTGAATTTGTCAGGTGTATTGCTGAAGGAAACCAAGTGGCACTGCACACCCACCAAACCTGGCCTGGAAATGATGAGTATGTTACCATGGATTTTTTTCGCTTCGATGAAAAGGGGAAAATATGTGAACACTGGGATTCAATTCAGCAAATCCCTAAAAATTCTGCCAATCCAAATCTTATGTACTGATATTTACACTAAAAATACCTTGGCAAAAAGAATATTAACTCGATTTTTATAGGTAGTGTCACATGGCTGAACGACCAGAACTAATATGATGAAACTATGACTAACTACCTTAAATTTTTACTTTGTTCTGGCATCTGCATTCTTTTGGTAAGTTGCTCCCCCAAACATCCCGCAGGCACCTTTGGTTTCGATTTAGCTTTCCTGCAAAAGCATCAGGAGCTTATCATCCTGAAAGAAAACAATGGCAAAAGCCAGGTGATACTTCTGCCTGAATTGCAGGGGAGAGTAGTAAGCAGTACCTCCAATGGATTAGATGGTTCTAGCTATGGTTGGATGAACCATGAACTGATAGCATCCGGAAAATTTGAAGAACACTTCAGTCCCTTTGGCGGAGAAGAGCGTTTTTGGATAGGTCCTGAAGGAGGGCAATACTCCATCTTCTTCAAGAAAGGAAGCGATTTCACCTTTGACAATTGGTATACTCCCAAAGAGATAGACATTGAAGCATTTGATGTTGTCGCTCAATCGGATCATGATGTGTCATTCTTTAAAAAGATCCATTTAGTTAATTACCAGGGATTTGAGTTTGATATTGAAGTAAATCGAACTGTGACTATTTT
>RCND010002098.1_pt1 | contig 11163 bp, 8 predicted proteins | sample 2041351 | NCBI WGS metagenome assembly RCND01 (sample SAMN09708230, study PRJNA481090) | Marine sediment metagenome, whole genome shotgun sequencing project. | biome: marine sediment; feature: ocean; material: sediment; isolation source: Sewage treatment plant 12B marine sediment (STP12B) ...
ATAACAGCTGCGGCGCCTGTCTCTATAAGAATGAACACTCCAGGTGATTCGAGACGCCCGACAACGGTTACATCAACTTTTGCACCGCCACGGGGATTAGTAACTTGAAGAACAGTTCCTGCCGGAAATGAATTGGAAGCAGCTCTCAGGAATTCTGATGAACCCGGAAAATCCGAAGATCCACCGACAGCGGCGTTCCCGGTCCAGACAGATTCAGCTCCAACACTGAAGGTCAGTAGAACCAGAATGAGGACACTGATATATTTTTTCATGACAGAGGTCTCCTCAATTGTGTCTCAATCTTCTCATCGGCGTTATTCGGCACCCAGGTTAGTCTCAACGAACGTTATCCATTACCTCATCGCCTAGTAATATTCCGAGTGAAGTCCAGCGTTCCTTGCTTTTTTGTTCTTGATCTGTACGGGAAAGGTCGACATAGCCGTTAGCTGTTGCTTCGGGGTTATCAACCTTAAAAAGAGTCCAGGCCGCACCATAATCATCAGGAGTGAGGACCAGAAGAAAGTTTGCTCCCTCATCTTCGGCATATTCAAGAGCCTTTTCATCTGCTTTGCCTGCATCAGAGCCACCAAGTACGGTGTATATATTGAAAAAAATATGCCCTTCGTCGAAAAGCATATCCATAACACCGTTTTCAAAGGAAACAACGGCGGTATGTTGATCCATTTCCATGTCGCCCCTCGGCATTTCGTCCCTGGTATCAACAAGAAATGTCAGAGAGGATGCGGAAAGAGAGCTGCTCAGAAAGATCATTAAAATGGCCATTTTGCGGATATCTATCGTCATATATATAAGTGTCGGTGAACCTGATAAGAAATTGAGTTCTGACATTCACGCTTCCCCACACATCAATTCGATGCTACATTTTGGCATATGGCCATGGGCAACCGCATTTACATCGTCGGCGCCGGACCTTTCGGTCGGGCCATCGCCAGGGAAATCACCGACAAAGGTGTCATTGGTGATGTCGTGGCGTTCCTGGATGATGACAGGGAAAAGATCGGCACACTGGTGGACGGGATTCCCGTATTGGGACCCGTTAGCGCCATTGCAGGCATACTCGACCGCGGCCATGAGGCAGAGGCCCTCATAGCATTGCCTTCGGCATCACGCAAACAACTCAATCGTGTATATGAGGCGCTTCGCCGTGCTGACTTCACCAGGATCAGGATACTTCCTTCGGTCAGTCAGATCGTCACTGCCGATCCTCATTTTGTTCAGGCCCGGGATATGGATCCTCAGGATCTTCTCGGCAGAGAACCGGTTTTGATAGATCTCAAAGAAAGTCTTTCCTATGTTCGGGGAAAACGGGTGCTTGTCACCGGAGCCGGGGGGAGTATCGGCAGTGAACTCTCCAGGCAGCTTTTGTATGGCGGGGCTGAACGTCTTTATCTGCTGGGTCATGGTGAGAACAGTATCTGGGGAATCGAACGGGAACTCAGACGGCTCCAGGATGCCGGCGTAGGTGAAAAAGCGACAATTGTTCCGGTGATCGGAGAGCTCCAGGACCGAGACTATGTTGAGTTTCTTCTGGGCCGTCTCAAAGCCGATGTTATTTTCCATGGCGCGGCTCACAAGCATGTACCAATGATGGAGCACAATCCTGTTGAAGCAATGAAAAACAACGTTCTCGGCACACGGAACCTCATTGAGGCTGCCGTTAGCGCAGGGACACAGCGCTTTGTATTCATTTCCACAGACAAGGCTGTTGAGCCCACCTCCGTTTACGGCGCCAGCAAACGAATAGCGGAAATGCTGGTTCTCGGTCAGCGGGAACGCGGCAGAGATTTCATGGTTGTTCGATTTGGTAATGTACTGGGTTCCAGAGGAAGTATCATGCCTCTGTTCAAGGAGCAGATTTTCTCCGGCGGTCCGGTTACAGTTACCCATCCGGATGCCAAGCGCTGGTTTATGACGATTCCTGAGGCGGTCAGTCTTGTATTGAAAACCGCCGGTCTCGCCGCTGACGGCGGACTCTATATGCTTGATATGGGAGATCCGGTTCGCATCGTCGATTTTGCCCGTCAGATGATTAAATTCTATGGTTACGATGAAGAAAGTATCCCCATTACCTTTATGGGAATGCGCCCTGGAGAGAAAAAATCCGAAAAACTCTGGTCCGGGGACGAAAAACCAGTTGAAACCGAGCACCCTCGTATAGTCAAGGTGGATTTCCCCATAGAGAGTCAGGGTAGTGTTACTGATATAATTAAAGAACTTGAACCGGTAGTTTTACTCGATACCGACAAGCCGGAGACTTTCAGAAATCGGCATATTTTAAGAGAAATACTCAATCGGCATTTTCCAGCCGTTGAAGGCCCGGATAATGAGCCGGAGTACTAACTCTGTTCCCTTCTTCAAACCATCAATCGGGCGCGCCGAAATATCAGCCGTAAAACGAGTGATGAAAAGCGGTTGGCTCACCACGGGGCCTGAAGCCCTTGCGTTCGAGAAAGAGTTCGCTGAATTTCTTGAAGACAGCAGTGCCGCAAATACAGGTTCTTTGAAAACTCTCTGCGTAAACTCAGCCACCTCGGGTCTTCACCTGGCTCTCGAAGCGGTGGGTGCAGGCCCCGGTGATGTTGTTGCTGTACCCTCACTGACATTTACTGCAACGGCGGAAATTGTGAGATATCTGGGAGCTGACCCTCTTTTTATTGATTCTGACCCTGTATCCGGGAATATGGATCCTGAAGCCCTGAGACTTGCCTGTTCAAAGACATTGAAATCCAAGAAAACAATGAAGGCAGTGATTCCAGTGCATATTGCCGGATATCCCTGCGACATCAGGGCCATCAGGGAAGCCGTCGACGGCACCGGGGCGGCTATCATTGAAGATGCTGCCCATGCATTCCCTTCAAAAACGGCCGATGGAATGGTCGGCACTCTGGGAGACATCGGTGTTTTCTCATTCTATGCAACAAAAACCATAACCACCGGCGAGGGTGGTATGGTGGTTACCCGAAACCATAAATACGAAAAACGGATGCGGCTGATGAGGCTCCATGGCATTGATAGGGCGATCTGGAACCGTTACAGCGAAGATGCCGGTACCCGATCATGGGAGTATGATGTTATTGCCCCGGGATTCAAATACAATATGAGCGATCTTGCCGCTGCAATTGGCCGACAGCAATTAAAAAGAGCCAACAGACTTCTCCGGGACAGGCGTAATCTGGCTGACAGATACAGCGAGAATCTTACCGGTTTGCCGGGCCTGGAATTGCCGGCAGATACTTCGGGACACGCCTGGCATCTTTATATAGTCCGAACACAGGATTCTCATCAGCGGGATTATCTGGCCGACGAACTTGAAAAGGAAGGTATCGGCACGTCTGTGCACTTCATTCCGCTCCACCGTATGACATATTGGAAATCTCAGTACAACCTGAAGCCCTCAGACTTTCCAATAGCCGACGATCTCACCCGGCGCTGTCTGTCTCTCCCCCTTTGGCCGGGGTTGAGCCCGAAGGGTCAGAAAAAAACGATAGAAGTTATCAGGAGAACCCTTCATGGATGAAGAGAAAACTCTATCAGACAAACTTTCCGGGCGTCTGAAACATCCGGAGGACGCCGGCGGAAAACGTGTATATACCGGAAAAATTCTGCGATCTCCAGTGGCTGAAGGATCGATCACTTCGATTGAACTGCCGGAAATGCCATCGGGTATGGTAAGTATTGTCAGCCGGGAGATACCCGGTGCCGGAAAAATCAAATTCGGTGGTGTACCTGTACCAATATTATCCGGCCGAAAATTACTTTGGGAAGGTCAGCCGATTCTGGCGGCCGCCGGTCCCGAATCTGAAGAAGTCGATGACTGGTTGAACCGAATCCGGCTGGAAATAGATGAACCTGAAAAACAAAGAACAGCGGATATCAAGGAAAAACTTTTCGAAAAAGGTTCACCCGGAAAAGGCTTTTCGAAAGCGTTTCAGGTAATCGAAGAGCTTGTCGAAATACCGTCTTCAGAAGGCAGCGGCAGGCCGTCTACAGTTGTTTGCGTCAAGGACGGCAGCAACTACACCATCCATACAGCCACCTCATGGCCGGGAGCGGTTCGCTCTCATGTGGCTCGAGTTCTGAAGACGAACAAGGAGTATATAAGAGTTCGACCCTATTCAATCACCCCCGGATCCAACAGAGAAATATGGCATCCGGCTGTAGAAGCATGCCGGGCCTCACTTTTATCATATCGGGCCAAAAGATCTGTCCGCCTATCATCCTCCCCGACTGAATCACGGCTATATGGCCCGGGAATCCCCGGTGCCGAATTCCATGTAAAAGGTGCAATCGACGGTGAGGGTCGAATCCTTGCAATTGAAGCGGAGTTCACCATCCTGGCCGGTGCTGTATTTCCCTTGGAAAGTGAGTTCCTGGAAAGAGTTGTTCTCGGATTATTCAGTATTTATCCCTGCAGGAATTACAGTATTCGTGCCCGGATCAGGTATGACAATATACCTCCTTCGGGCTTCGGCCCTGCAGCGGGATTTGAACTCGGATTTCTCGCCGGCGAGATGTTTGCGTCGAAGGTGGCGGAAAACAGCCTGTCGCCTCCCGGCGGCTGGCGAAGGGAGTCCTTCCCTGTTCCCGGCCAGGCGTATGGACCGGGTATTGCTCCGCCGAAGGATTTTGCAATGGGAGCAATTCTGAACAAAGCCCTCGGTGTTTCAGATTTTGAAAGGAAAAGTGCATCTTTTGAACAATCCCGCCTTGCCCGGCAGAGCCTGGATTCGGTTCCGGATTTCTACCGGGGAATAGGATTGAGCTGTGCCTGGTTCGGTAACGGGTTTCTATCGTCACCGAAGGAACTCGGCGCGGCGTCCCTGACTCTTACTATGGGAAAGGACGGCGATCTGACAGTTTACATGCCGGCTCAGAACCCCGGCGGGACCCTTCAGAGAGCCTGGTCGGATATTTCCGGGAAGATACTGGGGATAGATGGTAAATCGGTTACATTCTCGGGAGAAATTCCATCAGATATTCAGGAACCCGGTCCGTCAATACTCGGCCGCAACGTATCGATTTATACGAAACTCCTGGAGCTTGCCGGAAATGACCTCGCGAAACGTCGTTTCAGGGATGCCCTCCCGATAACGACGACAAGAAACCGTCGCCGCAGCGGTATAAAATCATGGGATTCGGATTCCCTTGAAGGCTCACCCTTTGAAAATACTTCCTGGGGGGTCGGAATAGTGGAAGTGGCAATATCTACAATAACCTTTGAAGTTCATCCTACTCGTATCTGGCTTGTCATCGATGGAGGTAATCTCCTGATGCCCGACCATGCCAAATCTTCTGTTGAATCCGCAGTGGAGGAAACCCTTACCTGGTGTTCTTTCCAATCCGGGAAACGGGAACTGCCATTGGTTGATATTCAATTTCATGACTCTAATTCAAAAAGGCCGCCTCGGGATGTCACAACAATTCCCTGGTTATTGCTTCCCTCAGCTTATCTGCAGGCCGTACGCCAGGCTTCAGGGATCAGTGTGGGCAGGATTCCTGTAACTCCAGAGCTTCTTCGCAATGAAGGTATAGACAGATGATTATTACCTTCGATCTGAACGGGCAGTCGGTTGAAACCGATTCGATGCCGCATCGACGCGCTGTAGATCTCCTGCGTGAGACTTTTCAAATACGTTCAATCAACATGAACTGCAGCACAGCCAGCTGTGGGGCCTGTCTTGTGCTCATGGATGACAGGCCGATTCAGTCCTGTCTCATCCCGGCATTCGAGCTCAGATTCAAGGACGTCTGGACAATGGAGGGCCTTTCTGTACAAAAGAGTTTTGCAGATATCGTTTCGGGATTTAAAGCGGCAAATGTTCAGCTCTGTGGTGTCTGTGCCCCCGCAAGGGCGCTGGCAACAGAGGCACTGCTCAGAATGACATTGCGCCCCAGTGCCGAACAGGCCCGGGAATCTGCAGAATCGGTTAACTGCGGGTGCAGCTCCACACCCAGGATTCTGGATGCGATCCTCCGTTCCGCCCGAATCAGGGAGAAACGATCCCATGATTCATAAACATAATTCTCCACGGGTATTCTTCCCGAAAACCATAAACGAGGTGCTGGATTTGGCGGAATCCGAAACCGAAGCGGTCTTCTGGGCCGGAGGTACGAAGTTATCCCGGATTTCCGGCAGCAAATCGGTTATAGATTTGCCGAAAAACGTCATATCACTGGGTTTGGTTGAGGAATTGGGCCGAGCCTCAAGATCAGAAAACAGTCTGGAAATCGGCGCAATGATGACCCTCGACAGACTCGCCAACATAGGTAGAACTACTCTACCTGCAGGTCTTCACGAGGCTATAAGCGGGATTGGAAATCTGCCTCTGCGCTGCCGTGCCACCATCGGGGGACACCTGGCCCTGAAGGACAGAATTGGAGATCTCAGACCATTGCTGCAGCTTCTTGAAACAAAAATCGAAACCCGATTTCTTCGGGAACGGCGTGGCCGCCGAAAGCCGACACCGACGACAAGGAAATTTCCGATAGCTTTGCTGGAAGAAAAACCGGGATTATCGAAGGGTGAACTTATAACCCGGATCACTATTCCTACGGAAAACTGGAATATCGGCGTTTTCAGGAAGATCTATCCATCCGGCAATCACGGGAGAAAACTGATTTTCACGGCGTTGGCGAAAGTCGAAAAGGATGTACTTACAGAATGGAGAATGGCGTTTTCCGACGGTAATACCAGGGTTCTCCGGGACAGGGAACTTGAAGTCGACATGGTTGGACGACCTCTTCCTCTCAATAAACGGGAACTCGAATCCGTGGACGAATCCATCGACAGACTGACATCTGTATGGGGTAAACAAAATTATGAGAGAGAAACTGCTAAATCTCTAGCCAGGGGGTTCCTGAATCGTGCCGGCGAATGACAGCCCCGGGTGACAGAATCGACCAGCCGTCTTATCATTGTCGGCGGGGGGGAACATGTCCGGATTCGTTCATTTACACAACCATTCCGACTTCTCGCTATTGGACGGTGCCTGCAGGATCGGGGATTACGTCAGAAAAGCGACAGAACTTGGAATGAAACACCTGGCTCTTACCGATCACGGGAACCTTTTCGGCGCCCTGCACTTCGAACAGGCCTGCCACAAAGCCGAAATTAACCCGATTGTCGGTTCGGAAGTCTATGTCGCCCCGGGCAGCCGATTCGTAAAGCCCAGCAGCGGTCCGAAAAGTCATCACATGGTTCTGTATGCCAAAAATGAAGAAGGCTACAGAAATTTGATGATTCTCACCTCTAAGGGATATACCGAAGGATTCTACTATAAACCCAGAATTGATGATGAACTTCTGGAAAAGTACCATGAAGGTCTGATGGCTTCCGCGGCCTGTCTGGGGGGTGAGATTCCCCGGGCCATACAGGCTGGAGACTGGGAGAAGGCCAAAGAGAAAGCACTTTATTACAATAGGCTCTTCGGTGAAGGGAATTTCTATCTTGAGGTAATGAATCACGGTATTCCCGAGGAGGAAACCGTCCGAAGTGGTATGCGGAAACTGAACGAGGAAACCGGTATCCCCATCATTGCCACCAATGACATTCATTTTCTGGAAAAGGACCATGCCAATGCGCATGACATTTTCATATGCATATCAACCGGCAAGAAACAGGTTGATGACAAAAGGCTGAAAACCGAAAACCCCGAGTTCTACTTTAAGACCGAAGAGGAAATGCGCACGCTCTTTTCGGACTTTCCCGATGCGATAGATAACACCGTGAAGCTCGCAGAACGTTGCGATCTCACCATTCCACAACCCGGACCCCAACTACCCCACTACGAAATTCCGGAGCAATTTTCGGATCCTGAGTCTTATCTCCGGCATCTGACATCAGCAGGCATTCAGCAGCGTTATCCGACTGCTGTCGGTGATGAGAAAAAAAATATCGAGGAGCGGGCTGAGTTCGAACTGAAGGTTCTCTTTGACATGGGATTCGCAGGATATTTTCTGATTGTCTGGGATTTCATAGATTGGGCACGAAGACATGACATACCGGTCGGCCCCGGCCGGGGTTCGGGAGCAGGAAGTATAGTTGCCTATGCCCTGAAGATTACCGATATCGATCCGTTGAAATATGAACTGCTTTTCGAACGTTTTCTTAATCCCGAGCGTATCAGTATGCCTGACTTCGATATTGATTTCTGTTTCGAACGCCGGGGAGAAGTCATCGAATATGTTCATGCAAAATACGGCCACGACAATGTTGCCGGAATATGTACGTTCGGAACCCTGAAAACCAAGGCGGTTTTGAAAGATGTCGCCAGGGTTCTGGATATTCCTTTTAGTGAGTCCAACGCCATCACGAAAGTTGTGCCCGAAGGGAAAACCCCGGACGGCCGAAAGATTAATGTCAAAGTCGCCCTGGAAGTTGAACCGCTGCTCAAGGAATTCTACGAACGCGGAGGAACTTACAAAACGCTTTTTGATGTCGCGTCCGTTCTGGAAGGAATGAACCGCCATATTTCCACCCATGCCTGCGGTAAGGTTATAGGGCGCTCGGTACTCACCGACTACGTCCCCCTCATCAAGGATCAGAAATCCGGAGACGTTGTAACCGCATATACCATGGACATCATCGAACCCTGCGGTCTGGTAAAGATGGACTTTCTTGGCCTGAAAACTCTGACACTGTTGAAAAACTGTGAAAACCTGATTCATAAACATACTCCGGATTTCGATCTGGAAACGATTCCCGAAGATGACCAGGCGACATTCCTCATGCTGGGGGAAGGCCACAGCGAAGCGGTATTCCAGTTCGAAAGTCAGGGAATGCAGAAAATTCTCAAAGATGCTAAACCGGAAAGCATTGAAGACCTGATTGCGTTGAATGCGCTCTATCGTCCGGGACCGATGAAATACATTCCGCAGTTTGTAGAGTCCAAGCAGGGCCGACAGAAAATTCAATATCCTCATCCGGACCTGATAGAGGTTCTCAAACCAACCTACGGGGTAATCGTCTACCAGGAACAGGTGATGAAGGTTGCCCAGATAATCGGCGGTTTCAGTCTTGGTAAAGCGGACATACTCCGCCGGGCAATGAGCAAGAAGAAAGAAAAAGAAATGGCAAAAATGGGAGAGGAATTCGTCGAAGGTGCCAAAGCCAAAGGTTACGAACCCAAACAGGCCATGGAAATCTTCGAAATGCTTAAACCTTTTGCCGGATACGGATTCAACAAGTCCCACGCGGCAGCCTACTCGGTGGTCGCTTACAAAACAGCGTATTGCAAAGCCAACTATCCCGCGGAATTCTGGGCGGCAAATCTCACCAATGAGATTGATTCCACCGACACATTGAAAAACTACCTGAGTTTTGCCCGTGCCGAAGGCGTAGAGATTCTGCCTCCGGACATCAACCTCTCCGACCGTACCTTCACCGTTTCAGACGGCCGGGTGGTATATGGACTGATGGGAATAAAAGGCCTGGGACAGGCTGCGGCCGAGGCCGTTATCGAAGCACGAATCAGCCGCGGATTGTTTGACGACTTCCCGGACTTCCTGAATAAAACCGACCTGAGGGCCATCAACAGGAAAGTTCTTGAAACCGGAATTCAAGCCGGCCTGTTCGACAGTATCGAGTCCAGAAACAGAGCGACTCTGCTTCACAATCTGGACCCGGTTCTGGAAGCCTCTCTGAAGAAGAAGGAAGACGAATCGATCGGGCAGGTGTCCCTATTCGCCGAAGCAGCCGAGGAAGTAGAGGCTGAGCTCAGCTGGGACGAGGTAGACGGATGGTCTGAGGCCGAACTGCTGCGTCTCGAAAAGGAACATCTGGGCTTCTATGTTTCCGGGCATCCCCTGGACAGTTATCGAGGTGTCTGGGATAAAACGGTGAATCTCGACATCAGAAAAATTGAGCGCAGTTCCACCGACAAACCATATACGATCCTTGGAATGATAAAAAATGTCCGCAATCTGGTTACCCGTAAAGGTGACCGTATGGCATTTGCTGTCCTTGAGGATTTCAACGGTACCGTGGAGCTGACAATATTCAGCCGAACCTATGAAAAGTACGGTCATCTGCTCACCGAAGACGCCATAGTCGGAGTTGTCGGGAAAGTAGATTTAAGCCGGGACAAACCCCAGATTAAGGTAGATGAAATCAAGGTTCCCGATGAACTGAAAGTGATCGGTGTGCCGGAAGTTCACATTGAATTGGTGGACAATGATTATACTGAGGAAGATCTTATAGACTTGAGGTCCTTTTTTCAGGATATTCCAGGTCCGGGATCATTGTATTTGCACATCCCGGAAAACGGCGCCCGAACGGTAGTCAAGGCATCGAACCAACTCGGTCTTGCCGTCGACGATTTCGCCATCGGGCGTATCAAAGATAGAAAAGCCGTCGCGACGGCCTGGAAGGAGTAGACTTAATCAATGGATTTTTTTCGAACGGCAATGCTGTTAATCAGCGGATTGCTGATGGTTTATTATTTTGTGATTATCGCTAGTTTCATCCTCAGCTGGGTGAAATCGACATCTGAAGGAATGATGAAATTCAAGGGGTTTATTCATAAGTTCACAGAACCCTACATGAAGCATTTCCGGGGTATATCCGGGCTCCGTTTTGGAATGTTCGACTTCTCACCGATACTCGGTATTATAATCTTGAGTTTTCTTCTGTTTCTTACCCAGAACCTTGCTGCAGGTGTTTTTCTCACCTGGTACGACCTTGTATTCTGGCTGGTCTTCCGTATATGGGGATTCATCGCATTTCTCATAATGCTGCTGGCCATCGTGATGCTGGTACGGCTGCTTACCCTGTATACCATGAAGGCTTCGAAACCTGATTGGATCGACAGTCTCGACCGTTTCCTGTTCCCCGTAGTGTCCAGAGTCCTGGGTGTTTTTACCAATAAAACCGTGGCCTATCCTGTAGCCCTGGCGGTTCTCGGTATTGGTCTTATAGCAATCAGATTTCTTGCAGGCTGGGGTATAGAAGAGCTTATGGGATTCCTGAAGATGAGACTCGATGAGTTACAAAAGTTGAAATAGTATATGTTTCTCGGCGAACTTACCTACCCGGTGGCGAACATCGAGGGAATCGGACCTGCCGCTGTCCGAAACCTGGCCGCCCTGGGTGTGGTGAATGTCGCCCAACTGCTCAGACATTATCCCACCCGCTATGAAGACCGT